>Ga0207969_100284_pt1 | contig 27313 bp, 19 predicted proteins | sample LakWasMet25_LOW6_2_FD_183869 | JGI IMG/M metagenome (GOLD analysis project Ga0207969, IMG submission 183869) | Freshwater sediment methanotrophic microbial communities from Lake Washington under simulated oxygen tension - Sediment Metagenome... | ecosystem: Environmental > Aquatic > Freshwater >... | reverse complement strand
CACCACCGTAGCCCACGCCGACGACGGACCGGGAGAGCCTGACGGTCGCCGCCAACCACGACCTCGTCAGCCCCTCAAGACGCCCCTCGCGGAGGGGTTACGATGGCCTGGTCGAAGGGCGCGGGGATGGCGCGGATCGCGTCGATGCTGGCCTGGAGCTGATCCCTCATGCGCTGGTCGAGCGCCGGGTCGCGGGCGCGCACGAGCTCGTCGATGCCCGGACCGTCGGTGCTGCCGTAGCGTCCGAGGTACACGTTCTGCAGGCCGATGGCGTTGTTGAGGAGGTTGTCCGTGGTGGTGTCGCTGAAGCAGGAGTGCTCGTTCTCCTGGTCCCTGGTCTCATAGGCGACGCTCATGCGCTCGCCGGAGAGCTCGACGCCGGCCAGGGCTCCGACCCCTCGCAGCATGCGACGGAGCGCCTCGTTGGTGTCGCTGCCCCAGCGCGCGGCGTAGTTGCCCGCGACGCCGGGCGCCCACGCGTCGCGCACCGTGGTGAGGTCGGCGATGAGCTGATCGGTCACCAGCCGGAGGTATTCGCGGCGGCGCTCGGCGTTCATGGCGGTGCCCCCGGCGCCCAGCACATAGTCGGTGTGCGGCCGGGTGCCCGGGCCCGTCGCGCTGCGATCCTGCCCCCACAGCAGGAACTCGATCGTGTGCCATCCCGACGCGATGTTGGTCTCTCCGCCCCGCTCGTTCTGCCCGACGATCGCCTCTCGGGTGATGGTGCGAAGCTCCTCGGGGCGATTGATGAGCCCGCTCGCGGGCATCGACTCGACGTAGTCGACGAAGTTCTCGTCCATGGGCCACGCGTTGAGGCGCCCCTCCAGGTTGCCGCTGGCCTCGTCGTCGATCGGGCCGCCGTAGAAGCGGAACGCATCGGTCCGGTCATAGGAGACCCGCGCGGTGATCCACGCCTGTCGCGCCGTCGCCAACGTCGCCTCGGAGGGCGTCGCGAGGAAGGCCACGACGGCGGCCTGCATCGCGGTCGCGCCGTCGAGCATCAACCCGTAGCTGCCATGGACGACCGTCGCGTACTGCCGCACCACGGGTGTCGCCTCGGCGGCGGGCACCGGCGGCGGCTGCGCCACCGCATCGTCGCCGCACCCCGCCAGCGACCCGACCATCAGCATCACCCACACGCCCGACAGGCTCATCCGGTTCTTCACTCAGTCACTCCATTTGTCCGACCACCTCCGCCGATCCACCCTCGCTCGGATGTCCGTTGGGTCGAATATGAGAATGACTATCATTTATTCCGTCGCGATGTCAACCGTCGGTTGGGGCAGCAGGCTCGCGCGAATGAACGATGTTTCCAGCGATCCGCCGGGGTCGGTCCCCTGTCGCTGGAATGATCGTCGAAGGTCAGCGTGGCGATGCGCGCCGCGGCCCGCACCCTCATGGAGGCCGTGTGTCCGTTTCGACTTCTAGAGTCGAACGCTGCGCAGACGGAGCGCGTTGGAGATGACCGACACGGAGCTGAGGCTCATGGCCGCCGCGGCCAGCATCGGGCTGAGGAGCAGGCCCGTGAGGGGGTAGAGCACCCCGGCCGCCACTGGAATGCCCAGGGCGTTGTAGCCGAACGCGAAGGCGAGGTTCTGCCGGATGTTGGCCATCGTCGCGCGACTCAGTCGACGCGCCCGGACGAGGCCCCCGAGGTCACCCTTCACCAGGGTGACGCCGGCGCTCTGCATGGCGACGTCGGTTCCGGTGCCCATCGCGACGCCGACGTCGGCCTGCGCGAGCGCGGGCGCGTCGTTGATGCCGTCGCCGGCCATCGCCACGCGACGGCCCTCGGCCTGGAGCCGCTTCACGACGTCGGCCTTCTGCTCGGGCAGCACCTCCGCGATGATCTCGTCGATGCCCAGCGTCCGAGCCACGGCCTCGGCCGTCGTGCGGCTGTCCCCCGTGAGCATCACGACCCGCAGACCCTCCTCCCGGAGCGCACGCAGCGCCTCGGCCGCACGCGCCTTCACGGGATCGGCGACCCCGACGAGGCCCGCCAGCGCGCCGTCGATGGCGACGAACATCACCGTCTGCCCGTCGGTTCGCAGCGCCTCGGCCCGGGAGGCGAGGTCCTCGACGCGAGCGCCCACGTCCTCCATCAGGGCGCGATTGCCGAGCGCCACGGCATGGCCCTCGACCTGGCCGGTGACGCCCTTGCCGGTCACCGACGCGAAGCGCTCGGCGCCGGAGAGCGTTAGCCCGCGCTCCTTCGCGCCCGTGACGATGGCTGCCGCCAGCGGGTGTTCGCTGCCCTGCTCCAGGCTGGCCGTGAGGCGCAGGAGGTCGCTCTCGGTGTGGTCGGCGGACGGCTCCACGCTGACGAGCTTCGGCCGCCCCTCGGTGAGCGTGCCGGTCTTGTCGATGACCAGCGTGTCGACCAGGCGCAGCACCTCGATCGCCTCCGCGCTGCGGAAGAGCACGCCGACCGTGGCGCCGCGGCCCGTTGCCACCATGATCGACATCGGCGTGGCGAGGCCGAGCGCGCAGGGGCACGCGATGATCAGCACGGCGATCGCGTTGATGAGGGCATAGGCGACGCGGGGCTCCGGGCCCCAGACAGCCCAGACCGCGAAGGTCACCGCGGCGGCCAGGACCACCGCCGGAACGAAGTAGCCCGAGACGTTGTCGGCGAGTCGCTGGATGGGGGCCCGGCTTCTCTGCGCCTCGGCCACCATGGCGACGATGCGCGATAGCAGCGTGTCGCGCCCGACCCTCTCGGTGCGCATCACCAGCGCGCCGGTGCCGTTGACCGTCGCCCCGACGACGCGATCGCCAGGGCGCTTCTCCACCGGGATGGGCTCGCCGGTGATCATCGACTCATCGACGCTGCTCGCGCCCTCCTGCACGGTGCCGTCCACGGGCACCTTCTCGCCGGGGCGTACGCGGAGCCGGTCTCCCGGCTGCACGGCGTCGAGCGGGACGTCCTCTTCTGTGCCGTCGTCCCGGAGGCGTCGCGCCGTCTTGGGGGCCAGCTCGAGCAGGGCCCGGATGGCGGCGCCGGTGCGGCTGCGCGCGCGGAGCTCGAGCACCTGGCCGACCAGTACGAGCGTGACGATCACCGCCGCGGCCTCGAAGTACACCGCCACCTGCGCCCCGTGGCCACGCAACGTCGGCGGGAAGAGGCCCGGCGCCAAGGTCGCGACGAGGCTGTATCCGTAGGCGACTGCGACGCCCAGGCCGATGAGCGTGAACATGTTGAGGTGGCGAGTCGCGACCGACCTCCACGCGCGCACGAAGAACGGCCACGCTCCCCAGAGCACCACCGGCGTGGCCAAGGCGAGCTCGACCCAGTTGTGGATGTGAGCAGGGATGCGGTGACCGACCGGGTCGCCCGGGAGCATCGCGCCCATGGCGAGAGCGAAGAGCGGCACCGTGAGCGCGACGCTCACCAGGAAGCGCCGCCGCATGTCGGCGTACTCGGGGTCGACGGCCTCCTCCTGGGATGCGAGCGGCGTGCGGGGCTCCAGGGCCATGCCGCAGATCGGGCAGCTGCCGGGCGTCGGCCGCACGATCTCGGGGTGCATCGGGCAGGTGTATTCGCGCGCAGTCGCCGGCGGCTCGAGCGCGATCTTCGACGGCTCGGCGTAGCGCGCCGGATCCGCGCGGAACTTCTCCGCGCAGTGGGCGCTGCAGAAGTGCCACGTTCGCCCACCCCACTCGTGGTGCTCCTTCGCGGTCGCGGGCGATACGCTTATGCCACACACGGGGTCATGGACGGTCTCGTCGCTTGTGGGGAGCACGACAGCGGCACTGCCGTGAGGGGGATGAGTGTGGGCGTGATGTTCCATGAGCGCCTCGTCGATCGGAGCGGGGCCGTGATGGTCAGGCGGGGCGCAAGCGGCGTGCCGTCTCCGCGGCGGCCTCTACGAAACCAGGTCGCGTGCGATCGCCTCGATCGGCTTAAGTCCGGTGCCGAAGCGTGCGATTGCCTCGCGGTTTCGATCCAGCTCGCCATAGGGGAGATACCGCACGCGCAGATTCGCAACCTGTCTGAAGGCCGGTCGCGAGAGCTGTGCTCGGACCTGCCCCTCCCGGTCGTCGGGCGCGACGATGAACAACCCCTGCGTGGCATCTCCGCCGTGACTCATCGCGAGGTCCAGGAGGCGCACCACGCCCGAGCAGATCGTGGTCGTGTGCTCCACTTCGAAGGCGGCCGCGGCTCGACCCGTCGTCGCGTCGAACCAGATCACGTCGATCAGTCGGATGATGTCCGCTGCCGGAGAGGCCGCCGTTGCCGCGGGGAGCGCGTCGAGGCACCCGTCGGCGAGCGGTCCCCCCGCGTACTCGCGCGAACGATCGTTCGAGGCCACCCAGACAGCGAAGCCGAGGGAGCGCCCGAGGTCCCGCAGCCAGCCCTGCATCCGGGTGTGGGTGATGTCCGCCGCGCGGGCGGCGATGCGCGCGTTCTCCGCCCGCTTCGACTCCTCGCGCGCTCGGAGGAGGTCCTCCGCCCAGGCGCGCTGGGCCTCTACGTCCTCGCGCGGGGGTGGCAGATAGCGCCCGGAGCCGACGTCGTAGAGCAGCCCAGCGATGGCGCCGAGGTCGTTCGAGAGGAGCGATCGCCACTGCGCGTTGAGCCGAAGGATGCCCTCGCGCATGGCGAGGTAGTCATCCCAGCGGCCGAGTCGCACGCGCGCGCCGACCATGGCATTGTAGCCGAGGACGATGGCGGTGTTGGAAGGCGTGATCAGCGTCGGATGCAGGAAATACAAGAGGTTCGCCGCGGCGGGGCCGAGGCCCTTGATCCGGTGCGAGTCGAGCTTCCGTATCGCTTCGAGCACCGTGTCTTCGTTCGTACAGCACGCGCAGTCCGAGAGAAACCGCCCGAAGGCACGCTGGTTCTCGCGGTCTTCGTAGATGTCCGGGATCCTGAGCTTGGGCTTCCAGAGAAAGGCATGGTCGGCGCCTTTGAAGATCTGTCGCTGCTCTGCGATGGAGCCGACGACGGTCTCAAGCGACGAGCCCCGGTAGGCGCTGCCGAACGCGTCACGCTCGATCTCGCCGACTACCTCGGCAAGTCCACGCCGGATCGAGCGGAAGTTCTTCAAGCGCTCTTCCCAGAGGAACCACGAGCGGTACGTTGCGCCCTCGTCTTCCTTCCAGCGACGGATGAGCGTCTCCATCGGGTTGTCAGTCACGCTCTACCTATACCAGCGTCACGCCGTCAGCTCTCGTCGTCGCTGTCGGGGTCGTGGCGGGTTCCCCGTGCTCCCACCGGCTCCGCCGCAGCCTCCTCACGGAAGCGCTCGGCGCGGACGTCGTGCCGTCGGATCAGGCGGTGGAAGCTCTCTCGCTCGACGCCCGCGTGAAGCGCGGCGGCCGTGACGTTGCCCCCATATCGGGTCAACACCCTCTCGAGGTAGCGACGGGTCACCTCGTCGCGGGCGACGCCGATGACCTCTCGGTACGTCATCTCCGAGAGGTCCCTCCCGGGGCCCGAAGTGACCACGAACGACGAAGCACCGTTCACCTCGGGCGGCAGCGACTCGGGACGGATCATCGGCCCCTCCTCGACGATCGCGGCTCGCTCGACGGCGCTGCGCAGCTCGCGCACGTTGCCCGACCAGCGGTGCGAACGGAGCGCCGCGAGCGCCTCGGGGGAGAAGCCCTTCGGACCGCGCGGCGCATGGGAGGCCAGGAAGTGGTGGGCGAGCAGGGCGATGTCGTCGCGCCGGTCGCGCAGCGGCGGGACGCGCAGCACGCAGACGTTGAGCCGGTACCAGAGATCCTCCCGGAACTCGCCAGACTTCAGCATCGCCGGCAGGTCGCGATGGGTCGCGGCGATGAGCCGCACATCGACCTTCCGCTCCTTCGACTCGCCGAGCCGACGGACCGCCTTCTCCTCCAGAACCCGCGTCAGCTTCGCTTGCAGGGTCGGCCGCATCTCGCCGATCTCATCGAGGAACAGCGTCGAATGGGACGCCTCCTCGAAGAGGCCCGCCCGATCGGTCGTAGCGCCGGTGAAGGCCCCCCGGGCGTAGCCGAACAGCTCGCTCTCGATGAGCGATCGAGGGATGGCCGCGCAGTTTACCGCAACAAGGCGCTTACCGGCACGCGATGATCGGTCGTGCACCTCGCGGGCGACGAGCTCCTTGCCGACGCCGGTCTCGCCGAGGATGAGCACGGTCGCGTCGGTCGGCGCCACGCGGTCGATCATCCGATAGAGCTCGCGCATTCCCGGGCTGTCACCGAGCAGTCGGCCGAAGGGTACGCTGGCCTTCTCCGTTGGCGGTGAGCTCGTCGGGGAGGGGGTCTCCTCGCCGCGGGTCGCCGTCGCGCCCTGGGCCAGCACTGCGGATTCGCCGAGCGCGCGGAGCACGAGGTCACGCACGCTGTCGGGGTCGAAGGGCTTCGTGACGTAGTCGTAGGCCCCCTCGCGCATTGCCTGCACCGCCGTTGGCACGGTGGCGTACGCGGTCATGAGGATAAAGGGCGCCGCGCAGCCACGGCCGCGTAGCGCCCGGAGCACCTCGAGGCCGTCTCCGTCCGGCATCCGAAGGTCGCAGAGGACCGCGTCCGGCATGGACTCGTCGAGCACGCTGATCGCCTGCCGCACGCCCCGCGCCGTGACCACCTGAACATCGCGCCCGAGCACCTTGCTGAGGAGCGTGAGGAAGTTCGGCTTGTCATCGATGATCAAGACCCTGGGTTTCATGTGTCGGCTCCACGCCGTCCGGCCGTCGCTGCGCCCGGGAGACGGACCACGAACTCCGTCCCTCCGCCCGCCCGGTCGCGCACCGCGATCTCTCCGCCATGCGCTCGAACGATGCCCTCGCACACCGCCAGTCCCAGGCCGGTTCCGCCCGGGCGGGCGCTGGCGAAGGGCTCGAAGAGGTTGGCCCGTAGCTCCAGTGCCACGCCCGGACCCCGATCGGCGACGACAACCTCGTACTCCCCTCCGGGGCCGCGCCGTCCGTCAACCTCCAGCGGGCCGACGCCCCCCATCGCCTGCGCTCCGTTGCGCAGCAGGTTCACGACGACCTGGCGCATCCGCAGGGGGTCGATCTGTAGCGTCGCGGTCTCCACTTTCGCGCGCACCTCGCAGCCGCCGACCTCGCCCGCGGCCTGGAGGCGCTCGATCGCTTCGCCCACCAGGGTCGCCGCGTCCGAGGGCGTGAGCGCTAGCGCTGGGACACGCGCGTAGGTGAGGAGGTCCTCGACGATGCGCTGGCAGGCGAGCGCCTCCTCGTCGAGGATCGCCAGCTCGGCGCGGAGCCCTTCCTCCTTCACCTCATCGAGCATCGTCTTCAGGTAGCCCCGAATCACACCGAGAGGGTTGTTGATCTCGTGCGCGACGCCCGCGGCGAGGCGGCCGACGACGGCAAGGCGTTCGGCGTGGACGAGCTCCTCCTCGCGTCTGGCGAGGCGATCGAGCATCTGGTCGAACGCGCGACCGACGACCGCGAGCTCCGCGGCGGGAAGCGCTCCGACCCGGGCCGCGGCGTCACCCGAGGCGACGCGCTCGGCGGTCGACTGTAACGTCGCGAGCGGTGCGGCTACCCCGGCCCATACGCGCCGGGCGGCGATCAGCGCAACCACAGCGGCCAGCATCGACAGCACCCCGCTGAGTCCGATCGCGACGCGCGCGCTCCCATCGGCCCGTCGCGAGGCGTCGAGCGCTCGCTGCTCGAATCGGTCGCCCAGGGCGTCCGCCGCGGCGATCATGTGGCCGACGAGCGCCTCCGCGTGCTCGTGAGCGTCTCGAATCCCATCCCGGTCGTCGCGGTCGACTGCTGGAAGGACCTCCACCGCGAACACCCGCTGCAGCGCAGCGCTCTGCGCCACGATCGTGTCGAGCATGCGCCGATCGTGCGTGGGCACCTCTCGCGCCAGTTCACCAGTGCGGACGCCGAACGTCGTGACCCACTCCTGCTGGTGACCGACATGAGAGTGGTCGCCGAGGATGATCGTGTGCGCCTCGTGGATGTACTGCTCCCTCGCGAACACGCCGAGGGCGCGAGCACGGCGAGCCAGCGTGGTATCCCGCTCGAGCGACGAGAGCGTTGTGTGATACCGGGCCGCCAGAAGCAGCAGGACGACGGCGTTTGCCACCACGATCGCGACGAGCCCGGTGAGCCCGAAGCCGAGTCGACGACGTACGCCGAAGGGCTCTCGCGAAGGCTGATTCCGCTCGGGAGCGCGGCGGGGGTGTAACTCTGGCGGCCGCTCTTCGAGAGGGCGTGTAACCGGTTGGGTCACAGTCGCGTCGACCCGTCGCCGCTGCTGGCGCGACCGCAACCCGCACGGGGCCACGGTGAAGTTCGCTTCGGGAGGCTGCAAGAACCAGCGCGTTTGTCCGCGCGGTGGCGCCTCGATGGGTCTCCGTGGAACTCCGTCTCCATCGCACCACACTCCTCGAAATAGCTACGGATCCAGTCTGACGTGCACAGTGATGGAGCAATGGTCGCGCCAGCGGTCCATCGGCTCCGACCCGCGCGACGGGTGGCTCAGAGGTTGTTCCCGTGGCCTCCGCGGTAACACGGAGACGCCTGGATGTGACTGGAGTGGTTACGGCGCGAGCAGCTCCCCGCGCGGTTCCGCGAGCCTTCGTGCGCTGGCACATCGTCTGCTCAAGCCCTCCATGGTCAACCGGAGGAACGATGCCACAACGATGGATGGTGCTGGTCGTCTCGTCTCTCGGACTCGCTGCGTGCAGTCAGAGGAGACCAGCTCCACCCGACCCTCCGACGTCACAGCTCGCGCCCGTGGCCCCTCCGACGCCAGTGGCCCGTCCGACGCCCGTGGCTCCGGCACACGTAGGACACGCAGCCAACGAAGCGCCGGGAACACCGATGGCAGCGCCCCCTGGCGGGGCCGCCGAGGCGCAAGCGCACGGCGCGGATGAGCACGGCGGGCGCGAGCACGGCGGGCACGAGCACACTCATGGTTCGCCCCACGGCGGCATCGTGATGAGCGTCCCGGGCGGGCACGTCGAAGCTCGGCTCGAGCCGTCGGGAAGAATCACAGTGTGGCTGCTCGACGAGCGCGAACAGACCGTGGGCGCCCAGGGTTCGTCCGGCCGCGCAAGGCTCGCGGTCGCAGGGGCCACGGATGCCCCTCTCGCCTTCAATGCGCAGCTGAACGCGCTGGTGGGTCAGGTTCCCGCACCCTCCAGGGACCACGTGGTGTGCCTCGTGACGGTCACTCGTCCCGGTGGGCAGGCGACCAACGTGCGGTTCTCCTTCCATCTCGAAGTTGGGGGCCACTGATCGGTGGCGCTCTTGCTGGCCTTCGTGTCCGTCGTGATGGGAGTCCTGGTCGCGATGCCGACGTCCGCGCAGACGCTCACATGGGAGGTGGCCCTGCGCCGGGCAAGAGACCACGCTCCGGGCGCCGTCGCCGCCGGACAGTCCGTTCGGGCGGCTCGCGCGGATGCTGCGGGCGCCGGTCGCTGGCCGCGAACGAACCCGGTCATCCGACTGGGGGGCGAGTACGAAATCGACACCGATCCCAGCCGTGGATACGCCGTCGGCGTCGAGCAGCAGTTCGATCTGGCCGGGGTCGCAGCTGCGTCGTCCCGGCAGGCGGCGGCGCACGCCCACGCTGCCAGAGCCTTCGCTGAAGTCGAGACGCTCGACGCCCTGCGCGAGGCGGCGGATGCCTTTATCGACCTCGACCTCGCGCAGCGCGCGTTCGCGACGTGGACCGAGCTGGCCGTGCTGTACGAGCGGATGCTGGACGCGACGCGGCGAACGGAGGCCGCGGGAGTCACGCCGCGGCAGCAGACCCTCCTCGCGACGATCGAGCAGGGAGCGGTCACGACCGAGCTTGCGGCGGCGACCTCGGAGATCGCGCGGGCCCGCTCGGCCCTCGCGGTGCTCGTCGGGCTCGATGACCCCGCCAGGCTGGCGGTCACGTCGCCCGATGACCTTCCTCCGCCAGATGACCGGACGGAGGAGGCGATGGTGGCGTTCGCGGTCGAGCACCGGCCGGAGTTTTCAGCGCTGCGCGCCCGCCTGGACGAGGCCCGACGAAGGGCCACGGTCGCTCAGCGGTCGTTGATCCCTGCGCCGACACTCTACTTCGGCGCCCGGGGAGAGCGCGCAGTGATCGACCCCAGGGAGGTCCGTCCCAACGCTGCAGGCCAGGTGGAGTCGCTAGGGTCCGACCATCGCTCGATCTTGCTCGCGGCAGACGTGTCGCTTGCGCTTCCGGTCTTCGATCGCGCACAGGCGGCGCGTGCCCGTGCGGACGTCGATGCGCTCACGGTCCAGGAGAACCTCTCCATCGAGGCCCGCCGAGTCCGCGCGGAGGTCGGTGCTGCCCGTGCGTCCGTCGCCGCGACCCGGAGTTCGTATGAGCGCTGGCGCGCGATCGGGGGCGCGGTGGAGGAGGCCACGGTGCTCGCGAGGAGGGGCTACGAATCCGGGCAGGTCGGGATCATCGACTCGGTCATCATCCTCGAGCGGATCGCTCGCGGCCGCATCGCGCAGAACCGTAGTCGCGCCGAGTACTGGCGCGCCCGCACGGCGCTCGGTCGCGCCGTAGGCGTCATCCAGTGAACCGGATCGCGGCCGTCTCATCCCTCCTCGCACTGCTCCTTGCTCTCGCGAGCAGCCCCACGAACGTCTGGGCTCACGGCGGCGAGGACCATGGTCCACCCTCCGCGACTGTTGCGTCCGGTGCATCGGAGCACGTCGTCGCGGCGGAGACGGAGCTGTTCACCGTCGTCGTGAAGTACGCCCCGCGCGGTCTGGGTGGCAGGCTGCCTCTTCGCATCTTCGTGGCCGACACCGCGACGAGTGCGCCGGTCTCCGACGCCAGCGTGCGGCTCGAGATCGAGGGTGTGGCCGACGTCCGTGCGACGGCACTCGAGCCAGGGATCTACACCGCCACGATTCCCGAACCTCGCGCGGGTGCGCACGCCGCTGCGGTCGTGACCGTCGAGGGCTCCGCCGTGGATCTGGTCACCCTCGAGCACCTGGAGTTCGGTCCGATTGCGATCGACGGGACCGCGCCTGCGTCCGGGGGGACGGCTGCGAAATCCGGTGTCCCGCGCAGCTGGTGGCTCGCCCTAGCGTCGCTCGCCGCCGCGCTCGCGCTGGTCGCGGTTGCCGTCGTTCGGCGGCGTCGGATTCATGCAGTAGCCACGTCAAGGGAGACCGAGGGATGAGGTCGTTTCAGGCAGCCATCGCCGCGGCGTCCGTGCTGCTCGTCGCGGTGCACTCGCTCGCTCACGGGGGCGAGGATCACGGTCCGCCCGCCGCGCGCCCGGCCCGGACGAGCGACTCGCTGTCGATGCCGATCGAGACCCAGTTCATGATCGGTCTACGCACGGCCCGCATCCGGCGCGGCGTCGTGGCCGAGTCGACGGGAATCTCCGGGCATGTCAGCGCGCGGCCCGACGGCGACGCGCGCATCGCAGCTCCCGTCGCGGGCCGACTGGTGCCACCGCCAGGCGGTTTCCCGATCCTCGGAGCACGCGTCCGTCGTGGGCAGCTCCTGGGACGCCTGGAACAGACCCTGGGCGCCTCGGAAGCCGCCTCCGTCGCGGCGGCGAATCAACAGGTCGTCTTCGCCCGAAACGGCGCCCAGCAGCGCCTCCAGGCCGCCGCCGCGAGGTTGCTCCTCCTGCGGCAGAGCGCCGTCCGGCTCCAAGGGCTCCAAGGGGTCGTCGCGGCCCGGGACATCGCCGCGGCGCAGACTGATGCCCAGGTCGCGCAGACCGAGGTCGAACAGGCGCGGCGCGACGTCAACGCCGCCGGACCGGGCGCCGCGCTGGTCGTAGAACTCCGGGCGCCGCTCGACGGAACCATCGTGGTGGCGAGGGCGTCCACCGGCTCCCAGATCGCGCAGGGGACAGAGGTCTTCCGCGTCTCGGACCTCTCGCGCCTCTGGATCGACCTCCAGCTCTCGGAGTCGCAGGCGGCGTCCCTCGGCCCTGCGAGCACGGCCGTCATCACCAGCGAGCTGGATCCGACGCTGCGGCTCGAGGGTCGGCGGATCGCAGTGGGCGCGCTCGTCGATGATCAGACCCGCACCGTGCAGGCGATCTTCGAGGTCGCAAACGCGGACGAGCGGCTGCGCATCGGATCCATGGTGGACGTCGCGGTGCAGGGCGCCGCCGCCGTGGACGCGATGGTCGTGCCCCAGGTGTCGATCCTTGAGCGCGATGGCGCGCCGGTGGTCGTGGTCAAGACGGGCCCCGAGACGTTCGGCGTGCGGGGGGTTCGCGTGGGGCCGCGCAACGCCTCGATGGTCGGCGTGCTGAGCGGACTGGAGCCCGGCGAGCGCGTGGTCGTCGAGGGTGCCTCCAGCGTCCTCCTGGCGGCGCAGTAGGAGGGAGCCGCGGGATGTTCGACTGGCTGATCGGCTTCTCCCTGCGCAATCGACTGTTCGTGGTCGCGACGGCCGCGATGGTCCTCGTCTACGGGACATGGGCGCTGGTCCATCTGCCCGTGGACGTCTTCCCGGATCTGAACCGCCCGACCGTGACGATCATGACGGAGGCCGAGGGGCTCGCGCCTGAGGAAGTCGAGACGCTCGTGACTCTCCCCATCGAGCGCGTGATGAACGGAGCGCCGGGTGTCGAGCGCGTCCGCAGCACCTCGGGGATCGGGCTCTCCATCGTGTATGTGGAGTTCGCGTGGGGCACGGACATCTACCGGGACCGCCAGCTCGTGGCCGAACGGCTACAGACGTTGCAGGGGCAGCTCCCGGGCCGCGTCACTCCGCAGATGGGGCCCATCGCTTCGATCATGGGCGAGATCATGCTGATCGGTGTGCAGGCCGACGCCCGACTACCCGAAGCTGAGCGTCCGACCCCGATGGCGCTGCGGACGCTTGCGGACTGGGTCATCCGTCCGCGGCTCCTCACGCTCACGGGGGTGGCGCAGGTCATTCCCATCGGCGGCGAGGTCCGCCAGATCCACATCCTGGCCGACCCCGCGAGGCTGCGACAGTTCAACCTCTCCCTCGACGACGTCGAACGCGCGGTGGCAGGCGCCAACGAGAACACCACCGGCGGCTACGTCGATCGGCGCGGCGTCGAGCTGCTGGTCCGCGCGATCGGTCGCGTCCGATCGCCCGAGGACTTCGAGCAGACGGTGGTCGCCTATCGCGGCGGCGTGGGGGTGCGGCTCGGACAGGTTGCGAACGTGCGCGCGGCACCGCGGATCAAGCGCGGCGACGCCAGCATCGACGGGCGGCCGGGCGTGATTCTTTCGGTCCAGAAGCAGCCGGGCGCCGACACCGTCGTGCTGACCCGGCAGATCGAGGCTGCTCTGGCGGATCTGCAGCGCACGATGCCGCGCGGCGCACGCATCAACTCCCACCTCTTCCGCCAGGCGGGGTTCATCGAGTCCGCGGTCGCCAACGTCGTGGAGGCGCTGGGCGATGGCGCGATCCTCGTGCTGATCGTGCTGTTCCTGTTCCTCCTCAACTTCCGCACGACCTTCATCACGCTGACCGCGATCCCGCTCTCCTTCGTGGTCGCCGGGCTGGTCTTCAAGGCCTTCGACCTCAGCGTGAACACGATGACCCTCGGCGGCCTCGCGGTGGCCATCGGCGAGCTCGTCGATGACGCCATCGTCGACGTCGAGAATGTCTTCCGTCGGCTTCGGGAGAACCGCGAGCTCGCCCATCCCCGAGCAGCCCTGCTCGTGATTCGCGAGGCCTCGAGCGAGGTCCGCAACTCGATCGTCTACGCGACGATCCTCGTGGTGCTGGTGTTCGTACCGCTCTTCGCGCTCTCGGGCATCGAGGGGCGGCTCTTCCGACCGTTGGGCATCGCGTACATCGTCGCGATCCTCGCCTCGTTGGTGGTCTCGCTCACCGTCACCCCGGCGCTCTGCTCGTACCTCCTCCCGAAGATGAAGCTGCACGCGGAGCGCGAGGGATTCCTCGTGCGGGTCGTGAAGGCCGCCGACCGCCGCGTCCTGCACTGGACGCTGTCACACCCGATCAAGGTGCTCCTCGGCGCTGGCGTGCTGATCGTCGTGGCGGCAGCGACGGTGCCGTTCATGGGGGGCGAATTCCTGCCGCCCTTCAACGAGGGCACGCTCACGATCAACCTGCTGGCGCCGCCCGGGACGTCGCTCTCCGAGTCCAACCGCCTGGGGACGCTGGCCGAGCGGCTCGTCCACCGCGTGCCGGAGGTGATTTCGACTGGCCGCCGCACCGGGCGAGCCGAGCTCGACGAGCACGCCGAGGGCGTCCACTACACCGAGATCGACGTCGACCTGCGGCGCTCGGCGCGGAGGCGTGAGCAGATCCTGAATGACATCCGGGAGGAGCTCGCGCGAGTGCCCGGGGTGGTGGTCAACGTCGGCCAGCCGATCTCGCATCGCCTCGACCACCTGCTCTCCGGGGTGCGCGCCCAGGTCGCGATCAAGATCTTCGGCGAGGACCTCGGCGAACTGCGATCGGGCGCGGGCAGGGTGCGCGACGCCATCCGCGATGTGCCGGGGGTGACGGATCTGCAGGTCGAGCAGCAGGTGCTGATTCCCCAGATCGCGATCCGCGTCGATCGCACCCGCGCCGCGAGGCTCGGCGTCAACGCTGGGACGCTGGCGCGGACGCTCCAGACGGCCCTCCTGGGCAGCGTCGTGACCCAGGTGTTGGAAGGTCAGCGCACCGTCGACGTCGTCGTCCGCTACCCCTACGAGAACACCGTCAGCATCGAGGCCGTCCGCCAGAGTCTGGTCGACCTTCCCTCCGGCGCGAAGGTGCCGGTAGGGGAGCTCGCGGACGTGTCCGAGGCCCTGGGCCCCAACGCCGTCAATCGCGAGAACGCGCAGCGGCGGATCGTGGTGTCCTGCAATGTCGCGGGCCGGGACCTCGGGGCGGTGGTCGGCGACATCCACCGTGCGGTTGGAGGCGTGCGTCTGCCGCAGGGCTACTACCCCACCATCGGCGGGCAGTTCGAGAGCCAGCAGAGCGCCACGCGCCTGATCGGGCTGCTCTCGCTCGCGTCGTTGCTGGCGATGTTCGTGGTGCTCTACGCGCACTTCCGCTCGCCCTTCGTGGTCTTCCAGGTGCTGCTGAACATCCCCCTCGCGCTGGTCGGGAGCGTGGTCGCGGTGTTCCTCACCGGCGGCGTGCTCAGCGTGGCGACTCTGGTCGGGTTCATCACGCTCTGCGGCATCGCCTCCCGCAACGGCATCATGATGATCTCGCACTACCTCCACCTCATGACCGTCGAGGGCGAGGCGTTCTCGCGCGAAATGGTGATGCGCGGGTCGCTCGAGCGGCTGGTTCCGGTGCTGATGACCGCGCTCACGGCGGCGCTGGGGCTCGTGCCGCTCGCGCTCTCCGGCGGCGCTCCGGGCAAGGAGATCCTGCAGCCCGTCGCGGTGGTGATCCTCGGAGGCCTCTGCTCCTCGACGCTGCTGGACATCGTGGTGACCCCGGCCGTGTTCTTCCGCTTCGGTCGCAGCTCCGCGGAGCGGCTCGCCGCCGACCATCGCGACCCTGCGGACACGTCGCGATCGCGAGCAGTAGCGTGATGTCTTTCGCTGGTCTATGGAGGCGGGCGAGTGCGCTGGGAGTGGCCGGTGCCGAGGAGGTAGCCCGTGATGGCAAGAGCGTGTCCAAACCCCGCCTGCGGGGCGATCGCGACCGACGACGGCGCTGCCTTCTGCGCGCGATGCGGAGCGCCGCTGTCCGCGCGGCTGCCGCAGACCATGTTGGTGCCGTCGCTCTCCCAGCAGTGGGCGCCGCCGCCCGAGCGATCGAGCCGGACATCGTCCCTGCTCGTCGTGTCGATCTTGACCACGGCGCTCGTGGTGGGTGGAGGTGTCGTCGCCTACTTCCTTCTGGGATCGAGCAGCCCTCCGGTCGCGGTCCCAGCGGTGTCCACACCCGCGCTCTCAGGCCGCGAGGAGCACCACGACGGAATACCCGGCGCCCCGCCGGTGCCCACCGCGGCGCCCGTCGCTCCACCCGCAGAGGTGGCCGCGCCGAGCCTTCTGACCAGACCGGGATGGCTCTCGTCCGTCCACTACAGCAGCCCGCAGGGCGTCGATCTCCACCCTGGCGACCTCGATGGCGTCGATGGTCATTGCGTCCGACTGACCGGCGCCATGTTGACCATCGAGCTGCCCGGCGGCGACCAGTTCGTCACGGACGGCAACCCGCAGCGCACCGACCTCGAGCTGCATCTCGGATCTCCGAGCTCGGGTGCTTTCGATCTGGAGATCGGTGTCGGGCACAACCGGTTCGTGCCCGTCGTGGGCAACCTGTCGGGCGATCAGACGCTCGACCTCGATCACCTCGGCGTGAGAGTGGGCCGGTTCGTCAGGATCTCGACTCGACGCACCGGCGCGAGCGTGTGCGTGGATGCGGTTTCCGTGAGCCGCGCCGTTCCTGGAGCACCGTAGGTACCTGCTCGTCGGACTCCCCCGACGTCGCCAGCGACGGTCGGCCGAACGCGTCAGGTCCGGAGAATCTCTGCAGGACGCGACGAATTGGGGTCACGCGTTGCGCTGCCCAACCTAGTACCCCGCGAGGTTCGAGGATGCGGTGGTTGCTTTGGCTGGTGGCGTCGGCAACGACCGGCTGCCTGGCCGGTCCGACGAGTCGGTTGATGGATCAGACATTTCAGCTGCCTGCGTTGAGGAGGCGACCCATCCCCGCGAGCGAGGTCGCTCGGGAGGACACTGATCTGTCGGGGAGCCTCGGACGCGCACAGGTCCTGGCGCTCGCGGTCGCTCGTGACCCTGGGCTGCGTTCGCTGGCTCACGAGACCCGCGCCGCCCTCCATGCCGCGAGGGCGGAGGGCGCGCTCCCCGCGCCGGAGGTCAACGTCCAGGTGTGGAACCTCCCACTCGCCCGGCCGTACGCGCTGGGCGAGGCCTCGATGTACATGGTCGAGTTCCGACAGATGTTTCCCGCGGCGGGCGCGCGGGACGCGAGGGCGAGGGCCGCGGCGGAGGAGGCCCGCGGCCGCGTCGCCGAGCTCGTCGCGCGCGAGGCGGAGGTGCGTGCCAGGGCGGGCGAGGCCTATGCCGACTATGTCCAGGGCACGCTCGAGCGGAGGGTCCGTGACGCGCACCTGGAACTGCTCGGCGCGATGCTCGACGCCGCCCGCTCGCGCCTCGCCGGCGGTGGACCGCTGACGGACATTCCGCGGATCGAGACCGAGCAGGCGCGCACCCGTCGCGCCCTCGCGCGCGTCGAGGCGGACGTCGCGAGAGCCCGGGCCGCTCTCAACGCCCTGCTTCGCCGCGAGGCCGACGCGCCCCTCGGACCGCCCTCGGACGTGGCCCCGGAGACCGTTCCGCTGCCCCTGGATGAGCTGCTCTCGCTCGCGGCGCGTGCCCGCGGAGACCTCGGCCAGGCCCGCGCGAGGATCCGGGCGGCGCATGCCCGTACCGAAGCCGCCACCGCCGAGTCCCGCTGGCCGACCATCACCGCGGCGCTCGGCTACTGGCAGGACCCGCAGATGCGACCGGGCCTCGGGGCGACGGTCGCCGCGGCGCTGCCCTGGGTCTGGGCCGGTGCCCGGGAGCGTCTCGCCGAGGCCCGGGAGCGGGAGCTCGCCGAGTCGGAGGCCGTCGAGAGCGTGACGGTGACCGCGCGCGGCGAGGTGACGGTCGCGCAGGCGCGGCTCCACGGGCTGGAGCGCGAACTCGCCGTGCTCCATCGGGAGGCGCGGCCCGCCGCGGTCCGGTCGACGGACGCGCAGCGCGCCGCGTACACCGCGGGGCGCGGCGGGTTGCTCGACTGGATCGACGCCGCGCGACAGCTGCTCGACATCGGGGGAGAAGAGGCCGACGTCACCGCGTCGATGGTCCGCACGGCGGCCGGCCTCGAACGCGCCGTGGGCGTGGCGTTGCCGAGGACGACGATCGCCATCGATGAGGAGGGAGCGCGATGAGCGACGAGTCTCCCGACCGGGCGGAAAATGTGAATGACCATTCAGAGCCGTCGCCCAGGAGCCTCCGGGTCATGGCGGTGGTGCGATGGGCGATCCTCCTCGCCGTCACGGCGCTCGCGGCGTTCAGCGTCTGGCGCTACTGGGGTCCGGGCAGCACCGCGCTCCCGGCGCATCGCGAAGACCGCTACTACTGCCCGATGCATCCGCAGATCCGCTCGCCCGACCCGGGCGAGTGCCCCATCTGCCACATGACCCTGGAGCCCATCCCCGAGGAGCGCCGGCAGCCGGTTGCTCCGAGGACCTCCGCGAGCGCCTCAGACGCGGGGACCGATGGCGGACCGGTGACCGCAGCGGCCCCTGTTGGCGTGACGACGTTGCCACCTCCGGGCGTCGTTCCGGTGACGCTCTCGCTGGAGCGCCAGCAGCTCATCGGGATGACGACTGCGCCGGTCGTCCGTCGCGCCCTCGGCCAGCAGCTCCGCGTCCCCGGCGTGGTCGAGGCGCCCGAGGACGCCGCCGCCCAGGTCCACGTGCGGACGCCCGGATTTCTCGAGCGGGTCGAGGTGCGCCAGAGCGGCGTGCGCGTCGCCCGCGGTCAGACCCTGGTGTGGATCTACGCCCCGGAGATCTACCAGGCCGAGCAGGAGATGCTGACCGCGCGTCGCTGGACGGGCGCGACGACAGACGGCGGGATGACGGAGTCGGGACACGACGACGTGTTCGCGTCGGCCCGTCGCCGCCTGCAGTTTCTCGGCGTCGCGGACGGCGACATCAACGAGGTGCTGCGTCGGGGTGTGGCCATGCGCGCCGTGCCCGTTCGCGCCCCGATCGGCGGCTACGTGACCCGCTACGCCGCGGTGCTGGGGCAGTACGCGACGCCCGAGATGACGCTCTACGAGCTCTCTGACCTCTCCCGCGTCTGGATCGTCGCGAGCCTCTACGAGCGCGACCTCGCGCGGATCCGCCGAGGGATGGCTGCGCAGTTCGCCGCGACGGGCGAGAGCGGTCCGCCCATCGCGGCGCGCGTCGAGCTCATCGAGCCCTCCGTCGGGGCGGAGACCCGCACCGCGCGCGTACGCCTCTCGGTCGCCAACCCCGCGATGCGCCTCCGACCGGGGCAGTACGGCGACGTCACGTTCTCGCTGCCGAGCGCTCCGTCGCTGGTGGTTCCGAGGGACGCCGTCGCCAACACCGGGGTCGCGCAGTACGTCTTCGTGGACTCTGGGGGCGGCCGCTTCGAGCCGCGTCGGGTCCGCACCGGGGCGCTGGTGGACGAGGTCCTGGAGGTGATCGACGGCCTTCGCGAGGGCGAGCGCGTCGTCGCGCGCGGTAGCTTCATGGTGGACTCCGAGAGCCGCCTCCAGGCAGCGCTGGCCGGGAGCCCGTCGGCCTCCGATGCAGGGACGGTGACGCCGTGATCGGACGGCTCATCGACGCCTCGGCCCGCAACCGCGCGCTGATGCTCTTCTTCGCGCTCGCGCTCGCCGTCGGCGGATGGACCGCCGCGCGCCACATCCAGCTCGACGCCATCCCCGACCTGTCCGACCCGCAGGTGATCGTCTTCACCGAGTGGATGGGCCGCTCTCCCACGCTCGTCGAGGACCAGGTCACCTACCCCCTGGTGACCGCCCTGCTGGGCGCTCCGCACGTCGCCGACGTGCGCGGCCAGACGATGTTCGGCATGAGCTTCGTCTACGTGGTCTTCGACGAGGGCACCGACCTCTACTGGGCGCGCTCCCGGGTGCTGGAGTACCTCAGCACCGTCCGCAACCGACTGCCGCCCGACGCCACGTCGCGCCTCGGGCCCGACGCCACCGGTATCGGCTGGGTGTACCAGTACGCCCTGGTCGACCGCTCCGGACGGCACGACCTCGGCCAGCTCCGTGCGCTCCAGGATTACTCACTGCGGTATGCCCTCACCAGCGTGCCAGGCGTCGCGGAGGTGGCCTCCGTCGGGGGCTTCGAGCAGCAGTACCAGGTCACCGTCGACCCGGTGCGCCTGCGCAATTTCGGGCTGACGATCGCGGACGTGTCGCGCGCCGTCCGTCGCTCCAACGCCGACGTGGGCGGCCGCATCCTGGAGATGTCCGAGCGGGAGTACTTCGTCCGAGGCCGCGGGTACATCGCCCGCTCGCAGGACCTGGAGGAGGTCGTGATCCGCGCGAGCGCGTCGGGCACGCCGGTGCTGGTGCGCGACGTGGCCACGGTGCGCATCGGCGGCGACATCCGGCGCGGCGCCGCCGAGCTCGACGGCCACGGGGAGGTGGTCTCGGGCATCGTCGTGATGCGCTACGGGGAGAACGCCCTCGACGTGATCCACCGCGTCGAGCGCAAGCTGGAGGCGCTGCGCACCTCGCTCCCGGCGGGCGTCGAGGTGGTGACCGTGTACAGCCGCGCGGGCCTGATCGAGCGGGCGATCGACACGCTGAAGCACGCGCTCATCGAGGAGATGATCGTCGTCTCGCTGGTGATCATCCTCTTCCTTCTGCACCTGCGGAGCGCGCTGCTGCCGATCGTGTCGATCCCGCTGGCGGTGCTCGCGTCGTTCATCCCGCTCTACCTCCTCGGGATCCCCGCGACGATCATGTCGCTCGGCGGCATCGCCATCGCGATCGGCGCCACCGTGGACGCTGAGATCGTGATGGTCGAGGCCGCGCACAAGAAGCTCGAGGGCACCCCGCCCGACCTCCCGCCCGCCGAGCGAGAGCGCCTGCTCGCCGAGGCCGCGCGCGAGGTCACCCCCGCGATCTTCTTCTCGCTGCTGATCATCGCGGTGTCGTTCATCCCGGTCTTCGGGCTCACGGGGCAGGCTGGGCGGCTCTTCCGTCCGCTCGCCTTCGCCAAGACCTTCGTGATGCTCTCGGCGGCGGTGCTCTCGGTCACCGTGGCGCCCGCGATGCGCGACTACCTCATTCGGGGGAAGATCTACCCCGAGGCGCGCCACCCGGTGTCGCGGGTGATCCGGGCCTTTTACGAGCCCTTCGTCCACGTCGCGCTCCGCAAGCCGAAGACCACGGTGCTCATCGGACTGATGGCGCTGCTCTCCGCGCTCCCCATCGCCGGGCGGATCGGGTCGGAGTTCATGCCCCCGCTCGACGAGGGCGACCTGCTCTACATGCCCACGACGCTCCCCACGATCTCCATCGAGGAGGCGCGGCGGCAGCTCCAGCGGCAGGACGCCATCCTGCGGGAGTTTCCCGAGGTGGAGCGGGTGCTCGGCAAGGCCGGCCGGGCCGAGACCCCGACGGACCCGGCGCCGCTCCCGATGTTCGAGACGATGGTGAAGCTCCGGCCGCGGGCGCAGTGGCGCACCCGATACGTACGGCGCTGGTACGTCGGCCGCACGCCGGTCTTCCTCCGCCCGGCGCTGAACTGGCTGCAGCCGGAGTTCGTGCCCATGACGCGCGAGCAGCTCATCCAGGAGATGAACCAGCGGCTGCAGTTGCCCGGCTGGACCAACGCCTTCACGCAGCCGATCCGCAACCGCGTGGACATGCTCACGACCGGCATCCGCACCCCGGTCGGCATCAAGATCTACGGCAGCGACCTCGCCGCGATCGAGCGCACCGGCACCTCCCTCGAGCGCGTGCTGCACGCCGTCCCCGGCACCCGGAGCGTGCTCTTCGAGCGGTCGGTCGGTGGGCTCTACGTCGATATCGTGCCCGACCGGCACGCGCTGGCGCGCTACGGGCTGCAGGTCGAGGACGTCAACGAGGTGATCGAGATGGCGCTCGGCGGCGCTCCGGTGACCACCACCGTCGAGGGGCGCAACCGCTTCACGGTCAACGTGCGCTACGCCGAGGACTTCCGATCGAGCCTCGAGCGCATCCGCGAGGTGCTGGTTCCGCTCCCGACGCCGGGCGAAGCGTCGGGGGGCATGGGGGAGCCCGGGGCCCGCACCGCCGTCGCGCGCCAGGTGGAGCTGGGCGCCCTCGCCGACGTGCGGGTGGTCACCGGGCCGCCGATGATCCGCGACGAGGCGGGACTGCTGGTGGGCTACGTCTACGTGGACATCGACGCGAGCCGTGACGTCGGTCGGTACGTCGACGCCGCGCGGGGCATCGTGGAGGCGGCCACGCGCCGCGGCGAGGTGCGGCTGGCGCCGGGGTCGTATCTGCGCTGGACGGGGCAGTACGAGCTGCTCGCGCAGATGGAGGAGCGGATGAAGATCCTGATCCCCCTGGCGCTGCTGATCATCGTGGTGCTGCTGTACCTGCAGTTCAAGAACTTCACCGAGGTGCTGATCGTGCTGCTCTCGGTGCCCTTCGCGCTGGTGGGCAGCGCGTGGGCGGTCTTCCTGCTCGGCTACAACTTCTCCACCGCGGTGTGGGTGGGCGTGATCGCGTTGGTGGGCCTCGCCGCGCAGACCGGCGTCGTGATGATCGTCTACATCGACCACGCCTACGAGCGGCGGTTCGCGGCCGGTCAGATCAACTCCCTGGAAGACATCATCGAGGCCCACGCCGAGGGGACGATCCAGCGGGTGCGCCCGAAGCTGATGACCGTCGGCACGATGCTCATCGGCCTGGTGCCGCTGCTCTGGGCGGAGGGATCGGGCGCCGACGTGATGAAGCGGATCGCCGCTCCGATGGTCGGGGGCCTGGTGACCAGCGCCTTCCTCACGCTGGAGATCATCCCGGTGATCTACACCTACTGGCGCGCCGAGCAGCTTCTCTGGCGCCACGTCGGAGAGCTCGCGCCCGCCCGGCTCGCCCCGCTTCAGTGGTTCGAGCGGGCGATCATGGCGGGCCTCGTGGTGCTGCTCACGGCCTCCGTCGCGCGCCTCTACCTGAGCTCCGTCCCCGCCGCGCTCCACGTCGCGAGCGTCGCCGGGGCGGCCCTCGCGGCGGCCTCGCTTGTCGCCTATCTCGCGGCACGAGGGGGCGCTCGCCACGCCGTGGAGCGCGGCCGCCTGGCTACGCTAGAGACCTCGGGAGGTCCGATGGCCTCCCCGAATCCAACGACCGGAGAAGACCCATGAAGCGTCGAACGATCCCAAGCCTGCTCCTCCTCGCGTCACTCGCCCTCGCGGGCTGCAACAAGGCGGCCCCGTCGGGCGCGACGGCGGGCCGACGAGTGGCCATCGCGGTGGGTGAGCAGGGCTACTCGCCCGCCTCCGTGACCGTCCCGGCGGCGCAGCCGGTTACGCTGGTCTTCACCCGGACGAGCGACCAGGGATGCGGCACGCAGGTGGTGTTCCCGTCGCTGAACATCCGGCGCGACCTGCCGCTCAACCAACCGGTGGAGGTGACGTTCACCCCGGCCGCAGGGACGATCGCGTTTACGTGCGGAATGAACATGATGCGCGGATCGGTCGTGGCACAGTAGTGCCCTGGCGAAGGCTCCTCGCGGCGCTGGTCGCGGCGCTCGCGACGCACTGCGGTCCGACGCCGGTCGCCTCCAACCTCTTCCGGGTTGCCATCAGCGGCGCTCCTGGCGGCGCGTTGCTGGGCGTCTGGGTCTCACCGATCGATGCGTCAGCGTACGTCTGCGGCGGGTACGTGGGCGTGGATCCTGCGCGGGTTCCCGCGGGCGGCGCGGGCCGACTGCTTGGGTACCAGAACGGGCACTTCACTACGCTGTGCCGGACCCCGAGCGTGCTCTGGTGGGTGTTCAGCACCGAGGGCGTCGTGTTTGCCGTGGGGGAGGGCGGCGCGGTGCTCCGCTACACACTGTCTCGAGGATGCGAGGCGCTCGAACTCGGAGGCGACTGGTCCACCGGTCCTCCGACGTTTTGGGGGGTGTGGGGGCCGTCTGCGAATGACCTCTATCTCGTCGGCGGATCGGCCTTGCCGACGGGACCGAAGGGCGTGCTGCTGCACTACGACGGCGTGCGTTTCGAGCGGCTGGCGGTGCCTTCCGCTGCCCGGGAGGTCAACCTGTACAAGGTGTCCCACGGGGTCGGCCGGATGATCGTCGTCGGGGCTTCGGGCACCGTCCTCTCCCGCGCCGATGGCGAGGCCGCCTGGCAGGTGGACGAGGTTCCGGGGCTCAGCCCGGAGGACAACCTCTTTACCGTGGCATGTACGCGCGACGAGACGGCCTGCGCCGCCGTGGGCGGGGCAGGGACGGGGCGGGCGCTCCTCCGAACGAATACCGGCTGGACGCTGGTTCCGCTCCCAGACGGGCTGCCAGGGCTCAATGGTGTCTGGCCGGAGAACGACCGGAGCCTCTACCTCGTGGGCCGCGATGGTCGCGCGTTTCGCTACGCGAGTCCGAGCTCCGTCACCGGGACGAGGTGGCTCACCGGCGACACGTTCCACGCCGTCGCGGGGAACGATGAGATCGTGCTCGCCGTCGGCGGTGAGATCGGCAACGTCCAACCCAACCAGCGAGGCACGGTACTCGTTCGAGGCGCGTCGGAAGAGCACTTCCCTCTCGACGGGCGGGTGTACGAGGCAGCGCGCGACGGGCGACCTTCGCTGGGTGGTCCGACGGGCCAGTAGCGTCGGTCACCCGGCCGATATTCAACTGACTTCGCGCTGCCGGGAGAGCACCACGAGGCAGCGCCAGCATCCCCAGGCCGCGAGCGCCTGGGACACCGCGGCGGCGAAGAAGAGTCCCCGCAGCGCGTCCGCTCCGCGTGTGAGCGCAGCCGCCGCGAGGAGGTTCGCGGCGGCCCACGCGACGGACTGGACGACCATGCGCCAGGACGCCGCGGTCTCTCCATCCTGCGGCGACAGCGCGGCGTGCAGCGCGGCGGTCCACAGCGGGATCGCGGTGACCGAACAGGCGTACCGCGCGACGAGCGCCACCACAGCGCCGCCCACCGTGCCCGCCATCGCAAGCCCGACGAAGCCCGCCGCGGCCCCGAGCTGGAGGAGCGTGAGCGCGCGTACGTTTCCGATGCGTCGTGCGACCCGGGGGACCACCAGGTTGCCGAGGGTGCCCGCGACCATCATGGCCCCGAAGTACCAGCCCACATGGTGCGGAGGCGCGCCGTACGCGACCTGCAGGTGCACCTGGAGGAACGGCACCGCGAGCCCCGCCCCGAAGAACAGCACGGCGTCCGGCGCGAGGAACACCGCGAACCGCCGAAGCTCCGAGAGTCGCAGTGGGCGCGAGTCCCGCCGCGGCGCGTCGTCGCTCGATAGCCTTCGCAGCGGCAGCAGCGACAACGCGACCGACGTCGCACCGAACGCAAGCGCGACGCGGTGGCCGCCCACCACCGAGACGTGGGCCGCCGCGACGCGCTGCAGCTCACCGCCGAGCACGGCCCCGAGAAGCCCCGGCGCCGTCTGGATCGCGATCATCTGCAGGGCGTACGTGTGCACGCGATCCTGGTCGGTCACACGCCGGGCGAGGAAGGGTCCCGAGGCCATCGTGAGCGTCTGGATGCCGAAGCCCGCGAGGGCCGAGCCGAGGACGAAATGCCACGCTTGCGTCGCCCCGACCTGCACCGCGAACCCCGTGGCGTTCGCGAGCGCACCCGTGCGCAGCGCCCATGCGGCGGGGAACTTCGGCAGCAGCCAGATCCCCGCCACGCCTGCGATCACGCCGGTCACTGCGCCCATCCCCTGAACGACCCCGAGGAGGGCCATGGGCAGGTCGAGGTCGTGCAGGAGCTGGTTGCGCAGGACGACGTAGAGCTGTTGCCCGAAGCCGATCAGCGCCGATGCGGCGATCCAGCGTCGTGCGTCTTCGTCCATCTCGTCCTCGATTGAGGACACTCGCACAGGGGCTCGAGGCACCGCGCGAAATCATGCGTTGGTGACAGGGCACCAGGCGCCCACTGTGATCCGCGGAGACACACCGCTAAATTGCGCAGTCACACTTGAAATAGCGGGTGGGGCCGCCAACTATTCGGTCCGTGCGCAGCACGGTGCCGCGTACGGAAGGATTTATCATCATGAAGATCGAGACGATGCTCAAGGTGGGTGCTCGGGTGAAGGTGCTGCAGGTGAAGGGCGACCTCGCGCAGGAGCTTCGCGTGCGGGGTATCCGCCACTGCGGTACGGATCTCCGGCCGGTCGAGCCCGCGACGAACTGCCGCTTCTGCGGTGGCGACTGCGACGGCCTGCACTGAAGCCCAGCCCAGGGCCCCCTTCCGTCCCCATCCGCCATGTCTGACCTATCCTCTGCTCTCGCCGGTCACGAGATCGATGTGATCGTGATCGGCGCGGGCGCCGTCGGCGCTGTCGTCGCGGCGGTCCTCCGCGACAAGGGTGCGCGGGTGCTCGTCCTCGATGCGGGCGGGCCGCCGGACTCCGCGGACAGCCCGAAGGTCGCTCCACCGGACGCTGCGTGGCGCCATCGCTGCGAGCCCCCGGAGGCCCGCTGGCTCCGCGAGATCGCGGTCGGTGGGCGCACGCTCGTCTGGGGCGGCTGGTGCGTACGCGCGTGCGAGCAGAACGTCACCGACGCGCGCCTCGCGGAGACCCCGTGGCAGATGCCCCTCTCCGCCCTGGACCCCTACTACGCACGCGTCGAGCGGATGCTCGGCGTCGTGGGCAACCGGGACGGGCTCGGCGTCGTTCCCGATGGAGTCTTCGCGGACTCCGTCACGCTTCACCCGCGACTCGTCGGGCTTGGAGCTTCGCTCGACCTGCCCATCATCGCGGGTCGGCTTGCGCGCGTGACTGGGCGCCCGTGGCGGGCGATGGACGCACTCCATGGCGTCGAGGTAGTTCCCCGCACGACGGCGCTCCGGGTCCTCGTGCAGCGGGGACAGGTTGTCGGCGTCGAATGCCACCGTGGGGCTGGGGAGCGGGTCGTCGTTCGCGCCCGGCGCGTGGTCCTCGCGGCGTCGGCGGTCGAGAGCGCCAGGCTCCTGCGCGCCAGTGGCTGCGGACACGATGAGCCGTTGCGGATCGTGGGCTCCCTCGTCGCGAGTCACCTGGTGCTCGTGCCCGGACGTATCGCAGACGTTCCAGGCGTGTCGTACTCCGCGTTCGTCCCGCGCTTCACCAATATCGAGGGCGGCGCGGCGCGGCCCTACGTCGGCGGCTTCAGCCTCGAGGTGGTGGGACCGTCCCCAGCTTCCGTCCTCGGCGACGACGCCGGGCCGATGCTCGGGGTCTCCTCCGAGATGCTCGCCGACTCGACGATCTTCCAGGTGCACGCGCTGGGGACGATGCTCCCGTCGTGGGAGCGCACGGTGCGCTTCGATGACGCCGACCGCGACGCGTTGGGTCGCCCGGTGCCCGTCCTGCGCCTCGCCTCCAGCGACAACGACCGCTCCATCGGCGAGGACATGAACGCCGCGTGCCTCGCCGTCGCGGGAGGGTTGGGTTCAGACGCGACCGCCATCCCCTTCATGCAGCCCGACGGCCTCGTGCTCGGGAGCGAGGTGCTCTTCGGTCGCGAGGACGATCACGACTTCGACGCCGGGGGTCGTCACCGCCGGGTCGCGGGACTACACGTCGCGGATGGACGCCACGCGCCGCTGGTCGGAGACCGCCACCCCACCCTCACCATGCTCGCGTGCGCCGTCCGCGCCGCCGACGCAGTGGTTGCCGACCTCGCGCAGTGACGCTTCGCGGCCGCGCCGAG
>Ga0207969_100282_pt1 | contig 27422 bp, 19 predicted proteins | sample LakWasMet25_LOW6_2_FD_183869 | JGI IMG/M metagenome (GOLD analysis project Ga0207969, IMG submission 183869) | Freshwater sediment methanotrophic microbial communities from Lake Washington under simulated oxygen tension - Sediment Metagenome... | ecosystem: Environmental > Aquatic > Freshwater >... | reverse complement strand
CCGCTCAGCTACACGGTGCGCATCCAGAGCCGTTACCTGATCGACCCCGAGGGCGGCAACTGCGTGACGCCGGGCACCACCCAGGGGACCTCCAACACCAACTACCTCGCGGTGCTGGCCTTCCCCCCGTCGGACTCCAACGTCATCGGGACATACCCCATCTCGTATGACGTGACCCCTCCGGACGCCCCGACGGACGTCGTCGCGGGCCCGGGCGAGGGGGTCGCGGTGGTCTCGTGGACCTACCCCGGGTCGCTCTCCACGACGGCGGACGGAGGGACCACCACCGCCGCGCCGCCCGACCTCCAGGGTTACTGGCTGCTCTGCGACCCTCCCCCAAACTCGGCGGCGACGGACGGCGGCTTGAGCGATGCCGCGGCCGTGCTCGACGGCGACGAGGAGGAGGAGGAGGGCACCGGCGGCACCTGCGGCACCTCCGCGCTCTCGACCATCGACCCCAACGACAGCGAGGCCTTTGCCCGCTACCGATGCAGCGACCTGATCGGCGCGACCGCGACCCGGGGCGTGGCGCAGGGCCTCACCAACGGGCGAGGTTACCGGCTGGCCGTGGTGGCGCAGGACCTCGCCGGCAACCGCAGCACCATCTCGGTGGCGGGCAATTGTGTGACCCCGGTGCCCATCACGGATTTCTGGGAGGCCTACCGCGCCGCGGGTGGCCAGGCGCGCCCCGGGGCATGCGGCGTCGGGGTGGGTCGCGTCGGCGGTGCCGGTGCGTGGATCGGTGTGGCGTTGGGCGTCGCTCTCTGGGCGCGGCGCAGGAGGACTCGATGAGTCGCTGGTGGGCATGTGCGGTCGCGGGTCTTCTTGCCGGCTCGGCGCCGTCGATCGCCGGGGCGCAGACCTTCGAGCTCTTCGGGCCCGACAGCTCGCGCAGTCGCCACGAGTCGACGCAGAACTTCCTGGTCGAGCTGCGCGGAGGGCCCTGGTTCCCGGACGTCGACGCGGAATTCAACGGCCGTGCGACGCCCTTCGCCGACATGTTCGGCACCACCGACCGGCTGCTGCTCGGGGCTGAGCTCGACTGGCAGTTTCTCCGCATCAACCCGATCGGCTCGCTGGGCCTCGGCGTCGGGGTCGGCTACACGTCCGCCTCGGCGATCGCTCCGCTGACGCAGAACCCCATGCCCGCCGCGGCGAGCTGGGAGCGCCCGTCGGACGGTCAGCAGACGTCCTTGCAGGTGATTCCGGGCTACGCGGTCGCGGTGATTCGCATCGACGTGCTCTCGCGCCGCACGGTGATCCCCCTCGTGCCGTATGTGAAATACGGGGTCGGGTATGCCTACTGGTGGATCACCAACGGCGACACCCTCTCCCGCCGCTCTCTCGCGCTCTCACCCGGCGCGACCGCCGCGGACACGGACCTCGGGCAGGCCGCCACCGGAGGCACCCTGGGCACCCACTTCGCGGCCGGGCTGATGCTCCGCCTCGACGTCTTCGAGCCCGCCGTGCAGCGCGCCTGGGACCAGCAGATGGGCGTCAACCACAGCTACGTGTTCGCCGAGTACGTGCGCTCCGACCTGAGCGGCCTCGGCTCACGTCCCCAGCTTCGCCTCGGCACCGAGACCTGGAACGTCGGCCTCGCGATGGAGTTCTGATCCGTCGAGGGGGGGAGCGGCGCCTCGCGGTTGGAGGCGCCGTGACCGGCGGGGGAGGGACGATCAGCGCTGGGCGGGCTGAGCGGGCGGCACCGAGGGCGTGCCGCACTCCGGGCAGAAGCGCGCGCCCGCGGCGAGCTCGACGCCGCAGCCGGAGCAGGTCTTCTTCGCCGCCACGGCGATGTTGCCGCCGCACTCGGCGCAGAACTTCCCGGGACGCACCTGCGCGTTGCAGTGGGGGCACGTGATGGAGCCACCCTGCGCCGCCGCGCCGCCGGCCACCGCGCCCGCCGCCATCGCGCCGCCGAGGGCGCCCGCGCCTGCGCCCACGAGGCCGCCGAGGGCGCCGCCCGCGAGGTTGGAGCCGAGCGAGGCGCCGACGCCGACCTGCGCGGCCATGCCCGCGAGCCCGGTGTTGCCGCCGCCCTGGGCGAGCCCGGCGCCCGCGCCGCGCATCGCCTCGAACTGGCCGAGGCGGCCGATGTCACCGCCGGCCATCTGCACGTAGGCGGCGTCCTGGGCGCGACGCTGGTCGAGCGCGAACTGAGCGGCCTGCGCCTGGTACTGCGCGGTCGAGACGCCGACCTGCGCGGCGGCCGCGGCGGCCTGCGCCTGGAGCGCGGCGCGCTGGATGGAGATCTCGTCGACCTGGAGGCCGACCATCTGCTCGGCGACCTTCTGGCGCATCTCGTCGAAGCGCTTCACGTCCTCCTCGGGGACGTCGACCTCGAGCTTGGTGACCTTGACGATGCGGATGCCGGCCTGCGCCAGCTCGGTGGCGTTGGCCACGCAGGCGGCGGCGAGCTCGTCCTGCATGTCCATGATGTCGAGCACCGAGCGGCGCTGCTCGCGGGCGAGCTTGCCGATGGTGCTCTTCACCGTGTTGAAGAAGGAGTTCACGAACCAGTCGAAGATGTCCGCGTGCTCCTGATACTTCCGCATTCCGAAGTACTGGTAGATCAGGGTCTCGGGGTTCTCGACGCGGAGCAGGATCTCGCCGTGGCAGCGCGCCCGGAGGCGGATGCTGGTCATCGGGTCGATCATGTTCCCGAGGGTGCCGCCGAACTTCTTGGGGAACGGGGTCCGCTTGACGAAGAAAAGCTCCGTCATGAGGAAGTTGCCGCCCGTGTACTGGTCGATGAAGTTCGAGAGGAACGGGATGTTCGCCGTCGACAGGGTGCAGCGCCCCGCGTCGAGCGTCCCGACCGGTCGGCCCTCCTTGGAGAAGACGCCCCACTCGTCCGCGCGCACGGTGCACTGCGCGAACATCGGGATCGTCTGATCGGGGTGCTTCCAGATCAGATCGTTGTTGTCCTCCGGGCGCGCGATCATCATCTCGCGGACGCCGTTCTTCACCACATCGCTCTGCAGGAAGTTCTTCGCGCTGTCGATCAGTCCCATGCGTGCTCACCGGCTCCTCTGGTGCGGGCGCTGCCCGACACCTACTACGCCACTCTGCGACGTCTTACGCGCGGCAGGCGTCGAGGCTTCCGAAGCCACTCGACACCCGCCGGCCGCGCCTTCGGGGCGCAACCATACTTTGCCCGTTACGGCGCTTCAACCGCGACGTTCGCGGCAGGCCTTGGGCTTCGCGCCCGCGCGCTGCTTGTGGATCGACAGCGATCCCTTCCCTGACGCCGGCGGCACCAGGCTGCCGGCCTTGGTCCCGATGAGGTCCGCCCGGCCGGCCTTGACGAGCGCCTCGCGGGTCTCCTCGTGGTGCGACGGGTCCCAGTAGAAGATCAGCGCCTTCTGCAGCCGCTTCTCGTAGAGGTCGCGCGCCGTGTAGACCGGCGTACGCGAGAGCGGGTCGATGCCCGTGAAGTACATCGTGGTCGCGAGGCTCATGGGCGTCGGGATGAAGTCCTGCACCTGGCGGGGCTTCATGTTCCTCGCCTTCAGCCAGAGCGCGAGGTCGACCATGTCCTTCAGCGTCGAGCCCGGGTGCCCGGAGATGAAGTACGGCACCAGGAACTGGTTCTTGCCCGCCTCCTCGCTGGCGCACTGAAACTGCTCGGCGAAGCGCTCGTAGCTCTCCACCGCGGGCTTCTTCATCTTGTCGAGCACCTCCTTGTTGGAGTGCTCCGGCGCCACCGAGAGCTGGCCCCCAGTGTGGTGCTTCGCGAGGGTCTCGATGAACTCCGGCGAGCGCTCCGCCAGGTCGTACCGGACACCCGACGCCACGAAGACCTTCTTCACCCCCGGCTCCTCGCGCACCCGCTTCATCAGCGAGAGCAGCGGCTTGTGGTCGGTGATGAGGTTCTCGCAGATGCCCGGGTAGACGCACGAGAGCCGCCGGCACGAGCGCTCGATGTTCTCGTCCTTGCAGGACATCTCGTACATGTTGGCGGTGGGGCCGCCCAGGTCGCTGATGACGCCGTTGAAGCCGTCCATCCGTCGCATGGCCCGCACCTCGCGCAGCACGCTCTCCTCCGAGCGCGAGGAGATCACCCGGCCCTCGTGCTCGGTGATGGAGCAGAAGGTGCAGCCGCCGAAGCAGCCTCGCATCGTGACGATGGAGTTGCGCACCGTCTCGAAGGCGGGGATGGGCGCGTCGTACTGCCAGTGCGCCTGGCGCAGGAAGGGCAGGTCGTAGAGCCCGTCCATCGCCGCCGTGTCGAGCGCGAAGGCGGGCGGGTTGAAGTACACCGCCTCGTGGTCGTGCGGCTGCAGCAGCGGCCGGCCGTTGCCGGGGTTGGTCTCGTACTGGAAGGCGCGGGACATCTCCGCGAAGGCCGTCTTGTCGGTGCGCGCTTGCTCGTAGGTGGGAAGCACCACCACGCCGCCGTCGGAGACGCGTGCGCTCGGCTGGATGTCCTCCCACTGGCCCTTTCGCAGCACGTACGCCGTGCCGCGAACGTCCCGGATCTGCTCGATGCGCTCGCCCGCCTTGAGCCGCCGGGCGACCTCCCAGACGGGGTTCTCGCCCATCCCGAAGATCAGCAGGTCGGCCTTCGAGTCGAGGAGGATCGAGCGCCTCACGCTGTCGGACCAGTAGTCGTAGTGGGCGATGCGCCGGAGCGAGGCCTCGATGCCCCCGAGCACCAGCGGCACCCCGGGGAAGGCCTGACGGCAGAGGTTGGCGTAGACGATCGAGGCGCGGTTGGGGCGCAGCCCCGTGCGGCCGCCCGGGGAGTACTGGTCCTCCGCGCGGATCTTCTTCTGCGCGGTGAGCTTGTTGAGCATCGAGTCGAGGTTGCCCGCGGTGATGCCCACCATCAGCCGCGGAACGCCCATCCGCAGGAGGTCTTTCGTGTCGCGCCAGTCGGGCTGCGCGATCATCCCGACGCGAAACCCGCGGCCCTCCAGGAAGCGGCCGATCAGCGCCCCTCCGAAGGCCGGGTGGTCGACGTAGGCGTCGCCGTTGACGATGAGGATGTCGATCGCGTCCCAGCCGCGGGCATCCATCTCCTCGCGGGTCGTCGGGAGGAAGCGGCGGAGGTCGCGCGGCGGCGCTTGGGCGCTCCGTCGGAGGGTTACGAGGTCCATGAGTGGCCGGCACTCTAGTAGACTCCGACCGTGACGCTAGGGCTCCCGCAACGCTATCGGCTGCTCGGACGCATCGGCGCCGGTGGGATGGCGGAGGTGTTTCGCGCCGAGCTCGTGAGCGCCGAAGGGATCACCCGAGAGCTGGTGATCAAGCGCATCCACCCCCGCCTCGCGCTCGACGCCGAGGCGGTGCGCCGCTTCGTCGACGAGGCCCGCGTGGCCGCGAAGCTGCGCCACCCCAACGTGGTGCAGGTCTACGAGTTCGGCCGCGCCGGCGAGCACTACTTCCTCGCCATGGAGCTCGTGGAGGGCTGCGACCTCGCCACGCTGCTGCGCCGCGCAGAGGGCGGACGCCTCGCTCCAGGGATCGCCCTCGCGGTCATCGACGCCCTCCTCGACGCACTCGGCTACGTCCACGCCCTGCGGGCTGCGGACGGGGCGCCCATGGGCCTCGTGCACCGCGACGTCTCCCCGCACAACGTCCTGCTGGGCCGCGCGGGCGAGATCAAGCTGGCGGACTTCGGCATCGCCCACGCGTCCGCCGCCCGCGGCCCCGACGCCGAGGGGCGAAGGGCCGTGGAGGGCAAGCTCGCGTTCATGGCGCCCGAGCAGGCGCGAGGCGAGACCGTCGATGCCAGGGCCGACCTCTTCTCCGCCGCCGCGATCCTCCACGAGATGCTGACCGGAGCGCGGGTCTACGGCGCCGCTGCGGGCGACGAGCTCCTAGAGCGGGCGACGCATGGTGCGCTCGAGCTCGGCCCCCTCGACCCGGCGATCGCTCCCCTCGGCGACGTCCTGCGCCGGGCGCTCTCGCCGCTCCCGGAAGACCGCTTCGACTCCGCCGATGCCCTCCAGGAGGCGCTGCGGCACGCCGCCGACGGCCTCGGCTTACGCTCCGATGTAAACGCCCTCCGCGCCCTGGTGGCCCGCGGCGCCGAGCCCGGGTCCTCCTCGCTGGCTCCGACGGACCGCACGCTCACAGACGCCGTCGAGCCGCCGGGCGCTCCGGCGCCCTCGACCCCGCCTGCGGCCCGCCGACCCCGCCGGGTGCTCTTCGAGCGCGTCGCGATCGCGCTCGGCGTGCTCACGGTGAGCATCCTCGCCGAGCGCCGCACCCGCCCCGTGGTCCGCCCGCAGCGCTCGCCCCGCTCCGTCGTGGCGACGGGCCATCCGCTGCGGGTCGGGATGCCGCCGGGGGTCGGCGCGGCGTGGTGGCAGCCGACGCTGCGAAGGCGCCTCGAGGAGGGCGTCGAGGTGCGGGTCGAGCGGGTCGACGTCGAGGGCCCCATCGCGGTCGCGCGGGCGCTGCGGGCGGGGGAGCTCGACCTCGCGCTGGTCGCCTCGGAAAACCTCCGCGCCATGGTGACCGCGGACGCCGTCCGTCGGCTCGACACGGTGCTCCCGGAGATCGACGGCGCGGGATACCTCGCCACCCGCACCGCCCTGCGCGCCGAGACGCTGCGCTGGGGAGCCAGCGTCGGCGCCGAGGGGGAGGGCACCTACGCGCTGCCGGTGGCGGCCGACCTCGTGGCCTTCGGGGTGAGCGACGCCGCGATGCACGAGGCCGGCGAGTGCGTCGCCGCGCAGCGCCCCGCGCTCGACACGTGGCTTAGGGTCCACAGTCGGCTGCGCCTGCCCTCCGGCGCGAGCCTTCGCCGCGAGCTCGACGGGTGGACCTCGTGGGATCTCGTCCTCGCCTCGTGGTGCTGGTCGCGACGGGGGCGACACGTCGCGACGGTGGACCCGGTCGACGGCGCCGGCGTCGCTGCGGCGGTGGCGCGCTGGGGCTCGCTCGGAACCCAGACCGACGGAGCGATCCCGACGGCGGAGTCGATGACCGCCGCGGGCGCGGCGATCGCGGTGCTGCGGTCGATGGGTGCCGTCGTCCCCTCGATCGACGCGGAGGACCCCTCGGTAGTCGCTCGATGGGCGCCGCTCTCGTGGTGGCTCCGGCGGGGTGTCGCAGGCTGGACCCTCTCCCTGCCTCCCCGCGGCGACCGTCTCACGCTCGACGCCCTGGGCGATCCCGCGGGGGAGGGGCAGCGCGCCGCCGTGGGTCGCACATGGGGCTGGTGCCTCGGCCGGGGCTCGTCTCGCACGGCGAGGGCGGCCCGGCTGCTGATGCTGCTGACCCGCGAGTCCTCCAGCGAGCCGCTGGTGCGCGAGCTCGGCGGTGCTGATGCGACCGCGCGCGTCACGGTGCTGCCTGGCCCCATGGGGAGCTTCACCCGTACCTCCCTCGATCAGTCCCCGTTCATCCGGCTGGAGGGTCCGGCCTCGCTCGACGACGCCGAGGGCCTCCCGGCTCGCACCCGGGCGCTGCTCCTCGGGGAGCGCTGAGCCTCCGCGCCAGGGCACGGCGTCATTGTCGACCGGCTTCGCCGCGTGCTATCCGAAGGCCATGACCCAGTGGCTTGGATATCTCGGCGCGGTCGGTCTGATCATGGTGGGCGCGGGCCTCAACGCCCCCGCCGAGCCGGCTGAACCCGCTCCCGAACCCGTCGTCGTCGCCGCCCCCGTCGCCCCGCCCACCCCGGCGATGGACCCGTCGGCCGCTCAGAACAACGCCCCATCGGGTGGTTGAGCGCACTGACGGGCTCCGGTCTGGAGTCCACCGAAAGAATCGCTAGCGACGGCTGAGCGCGGTCAATACCGCCCTCGCAGCCTCGCAGCCCGAATCGACCGCCAGCGCGCGTCGTGCGGCGTCCTCGGCTGCCTGGAGATCGCCCATCCTGTGATGGCACTCGGCGAGCCGCGAGAGGAGCACCGCGTCCCGCGGCCTTGCGCGCGTCGCGCGGAGCCAGTTGGCCGTCGCCTCGTGCCAGCGCCCGGCCTCCTCGTCGCGCCTTGCCTGGATGGACGCCAGCGCAGCGCGCGTGTCCGCCAGCGCTTGCCCCGCGTTCTGGAGCGCCGACACCCGGGCCGCCTGCGGGTCGAGCACCTGCGCGATGCAGAACTGCACCGACACGGCGATGCGCTCGACCTCGACGAGCAGGGCGTCGAGGTCGCGCCGTTCAGCGCTCGGCGCGGCGAGCATCGGAATCGGCGCCACGCTGCCGAGGCGCGGCCCCCCGCTGAGAGGCGGAGGGATCATCGACGGGCGACTGCTCGAAGAACGAGGTCCGGGGGCGGAGGAGCCGACCGAGCCGACGGGTGGATCCTTCCGTAGCGGGGCAGGGACCACCAGCGGCGACTCGGCGGCGAGGGGAGGCGCGATGGCGTCCGGGGCCTGCGATGCGGGCTCCAGGCGCGGCGGTGCTCCGGACGGCCGCCTCGGAACGGGGGTCGCCGCCGGTCGAAGCGGCGACGGCGTCTCCTCCCGCCGACCCTCTCCGCGTCGAAGCTGCTGGTCGTAGAGAAAGCGTCGCACCGGGTCGCCGAGCACCTCGACCGCCTGATCGAGGGCGCGCAGAACCAGCTCGACGCGCCGCAAATACTCCTCCGTCGGGACCCCGACGAAGCGCGTCACGTCCAGCCGCTTGCGCAGGTCGCGCACCGCCTGCGTGATCGCCTCCCAGGACGAGTCGGGCGGCACCGCCAGCACCTCATAGTGCGTGCGCCCGCTCAGCCGCTCAAACACCCGATCGATCGCAACGCGGTCCTCCGTGGACAACGCGTTCAGTTCAGCCATCTCTTGCACTCCTCCTCGGACGAGGACCCGTCCGATGCCCCCTGGACGGGCCTCTTCGTCCACCATGGACCATGCCGTCAAGACGTGACACCGGGTCCGTAGGAGCGCCAACACGGCTGAACATCCGTTGCCAGGAATTATGAATCGCCCATCGGCGTCGGGTACATCTGTTCAGCCCGAAGGGAGCGCTCGGCTCCCGTAGGCGCTCGTAGTCCGTCCCACGCCCCCGAAGGAGACGCCATGACCAATCCGACCCTCGTCCTCCGTGCCGCCGGCTTCTGTTTTACCTGGCGCCGTATGTCCGACCGGCACGTGCGGGTCAGCCTCTGGCGCGTCGACCGCGCCAACGGCCAGCGCTACTGGGTGACCTGCGCCTTCGCACCCGACGACCGCGACGCCATCCGAGCCCGGGCGCTGGCCCTCATGACCTGGGCCCGCTCCATCCCCACCGGCGCCGGTCAGGACGTTCAGGCGCAGGCCGTGGCGACCTCGCTCGCCATCACCGCCCAGCGCCTCGCCCGCCTCGAAGTTCCTGCGAACTCCGTCCGCCGCACCCCGCGCGCCAACCCGGCGCGACAGCACGCCGCCTGAGTCTCGGCGCTACGGACAGGCTATGTCCACCCCCGGGACCCTTCGCCCACTGCGCCCCGGCGATGTCGACAGCGTCGATGCTATGGTGCCCGTCATCCCCATGACCGACGATGACCCCCCGGTCGCGCGCGACCCCCTCCGCGACGCGCTACTCGATCGGTTCGGCCTCGATGATTTCCGTCCCTGGCAGCGCGAGGCGATCGACGCCCTCCTCGACGGCGGCCAGGCCCTGGTGGTCGCCCCCACCGGCGGCGGCAAGAGCCTGACGTACCAGTTCACCGCCACCTGCCTGCCGGGCGTCACGCTGGTCATCTCCCCCCTCGTCGCGCTGATGGAGGATCAGGTCCGCGCCCTCGACCAGCGCGGGGTGTCCGCGACCTACCTCGCCTCGACGCTCCAGCCCGACGTCCGCCGGGCGCGCATCGCGGGCATGCTCTCCGGCCGCTACAAGCTGGTCTACCTGGCTCCCGAGCGCCTGCAGTTCGACGGCTTCGTCGACGCCTGCGCCCGCGCGAAGATCTCGCTGCTCGCGGTCGACGAGGCCCACTGCATCTCCATGTGGGGGCACGATTTCCGCCCCGACTACCTCCGCATCGGCGACCTCATCCAGCGGCTGCGACCGCCCCGGCTGATGGCCTGCACCGCGACGGCCACGCCGGACGTTCGCAACGAGATCCTCGAGCGGCTGCGCTTCGATCGCGACCGGGTGAAGGTCGTGCTCCGGGGCTTCGCGCGCCCCAACCTGCACCTCGCGGCGCGCACCGTCGACGGCCCCACGGAGTCCAAGGAGACCGTACGGCGCGAGCTGAAGCGCGTGCTCGGAGAGCCCGCCCGGCCGAAGGGCGGGGCCATCGTCTACGCGGCCACCCGGAAGAACACCGAGCAGTTCGCCGACGACCTCCGCCGCGCAGGGTGGAACGCCGCGCCCTACCACGCCGGCCTCGGCGCCGAGGAGCGCTCCAGCCTCTCGGAGCGCTTCAGCGACCGCAAGATCGACGTCGTAGTCGCCACCAACGCCTTCGGCATGGGCATCGACCGGGCGGACATCCGCACGGTGCTCCACCTCCAGCCCCCGTCGAGCATCGAGTCCTACTACCAGGAGGTCGGCCGCGCGGGACGCGACGGCGCCGAGGCGCACGGCCTTCTCCTCTGCTCCGGCGTGGACATCGCCCTCCGCCGTCGGCTCACCCAGATGGGCACCGACGGCCAGCTCCCAGAGCCCGCGCAGGCGGCCCGCGCGTGGAGCCTCTTCTGCGAGCTGCTCCGCTATCTCGACGCCGGCACCTGCCGCCACGACTTCATGCTCCGGTACTTCGGCGACGAGCGGGAGATCCTCGGCGGCTGCGGGCACTGTGACGTCTGCGCCACCATCGACCAGCGCGACGACGAGGCGCCGCAGTCGCAGGTCGACACCGTCGTGCGCATGGGGCTCTCGGCCGTGGCGCGCGCCCGGCAGCGCGGCGGGTTGCAGGCGATCGCGGAGATGCTGCGCGGGGCCTCGTCGCAGCGCACCCAGCGCTTCGGCTTCGACCAGCTCTCCACCTTCGGATTGATGCGAGAGCGCTCCCAGCCGTGGGTGCTCAGCCTGCTTCGTGGCTTCCTCGCCGCGGGCTGGATCGACCTGAGCCCTACCGAGCACCCGGTTCCCTTCGTGACCGCGAGCGGAGCGGCGGTGATGCGCGGCACCGAGCCGGTGCGCTTCCGCCTGCCCCCCGATCGGGAGCGACCGCGCACAGCCTCCGCCCGACGCCCGACGCCCGACGCCGCGCCCGCCAGCTACGACCCAGCGCTCTATGAGCGGCTCCGCGCGTGGCGCGCCGAGGAGGCGAAGCGCCGGGGCCTGCCCGCCTACGTGGTGGCCTTCGACCGCACGCTGCAGGAGGTCGCCGCGCGGCGACCGGGCGACCTGAGCTCGCTCTCGCAGGTACACGGGCTCGGCCCGGCGAGGGTCGAGGCCTACGGGGAGATCCTGCTGAAGATGCTCCGCGCCTCGGCCGCGACCTGAGAGACCGACCGGACTTCGCGACCGCAGTCGTGCGAGTCGCTTGCAACTCCGGCGTGTGCCGATGCATCTACCCGGCGTCGTGTTGAACCGCCGGATTCGCGCTCGCGCCCTCGCCATTACCCTCTCCGTTGGCGCGCCCGCGGCGGCGCAGATCGGTGCGACCACGCAGGCCGACCCGACTCCGGTCACGCCCGCGGCCACGGCTGCTCCGCGCCTCACGCAGTTCGTCCAGGCGGACTACCCCGCCGACGCGCTCGCCCAGGGGCTCGAAGGCTCGGTGCTCCTCGAGCTCACCGTCGAACCGACCGGTCATGTCTCGCAGGTCACGGTGGTGCAGCCGCTGGGGCATGGCTTCGACGAGGCCGCGACCGCCGCCGCGAGGGCCTTCGTGTTCGAGCCCGCGCGGCGCGACGGCGTCGTGGTCGCCTCGATCCTCCGCTACCGGTACCGCTTCAGCGCAGCCGCCGCCCGCGCGGCGCAGCAGCCCCAGGTTCACGCCCTGCTTCGCGTGACGGTGCGAGGCCGCGGCGACCAGGCCCTCGCGGGCGCGGCGGTCAACCTCACGCTCCCCGACGGCACCACCCGCCAGGCCACGAGCGACGAGCGCGGAGCATTTCGTGTCGAGCTCGACTCGGTCGGCAGCGTTCGCATCGCGCTGAGCGCCGAAGGGCACGAGCCCATGGAGGTGACCGAGACCGTCGCCGACCGAGAGGACCTCGGGCTCACCTATCGCCTGAGCCCGGTGCGAGCGGCGGCGACCCCGACGACCCCGACGCCGGGCGAGGCCGCGGAGCCGGAGGACGAGGCCACGGTGCGCGCCCGACGCCCCCCGAGGGAGGTCACGCGCCAGTCGCTGGAGTTCCGGGAGATTCTCCGCATGCCCGGCACTGGCGGCGACGCGCTGCGCGCCGTGCAGAACTTCCCCGGGGTCGCTCGGGCCATCAACGGCCTGCTCATCGTCCGCGGCTCGACCCCGCAGGACACGCAGATCTTCGCCGACGGCACCTCGATACCGCTCATCTATCACTTCGGCGGCCTCTCCTCGGTGATCAGCACCGAGCTCCTCGACCGCATCGACTTCTATCCAGGCAACTACAGCGCACGGTACGGACGGGCGCAGGGCGGCATCGTCGACGTCGGGCTGCGCAGCCCACGCCGCCAGGGCTACCGCTTCGTCGCCAACATCAACCTCATCGACGCCAGCCTCTTCGTCGAAGGGGCCATCACCCGCAACCTGAGCTTCGCGGTGTCGTTTCGCCGCAGCTACGTCGACGCCATCCTCGGCGCGGTGCTCAGCGGCATCGACGCGGTGTCCTTCACCTCGCTGCCCGTCTATTGGGACTACCAGGGCCTTCTCGAGTATCGCCCCAGCCCGCGCGACCGCGTGCGCCTCGCGCTCCTCGGCTCCGACGACTCGCTCTCGCTGCTGCTCAATCGCCCCTCCGAGACGGCGCCGCGCTTCTCCGGCAGCTTCTCCACGGGCATCGGGTTCCACGCGGGGCAGGTGCTCTGGGACCACACCTTCTCGCCGACGATCTCCAGCCGGGCGATGTTCTCCGTCAGCCGCAACTCGATCAACGTCGGCGGCGGCGAGGTCTTCGGACTCGACCTCAACTTCTGGAACCTCACCGGTCGCTACGAGCTCACCGCGCAGGTCAACCGCCGCGTGCGGGCCAACCTGGGCATCGACATCGTCGGAGGCCCGGCGGAGATCAGGTTCAATGGGGTTCGCATGCCGAGCGAGGGGCAGATGCCCAACCTCCAGAACCTTGCTCGAGTCTCCACGCAGAGTTCCGACTCCCTCTACCGACCGGGCGCCTACGCCGAGCTCGAGATCACGCCCACCCCCCGGCTGCGGCTCATCCCCTCGCTGCGCGCGGACTACACCCGCGACGCCAACCGGAGCTGGGCGGTGCAGCCGAGGCTCTCCTTCCGATGGGAGTTCACGCGGGACTGGTTCGTGAAGGGCGGCGTGGGTGTCTTCAACCAGCCACCGCAGCCGCAGCAGAGCTCAGGGGCGGTCAACTCCTTCAACCCGGCGACCACCGTGGGCAACCCCTTCCTCGCGACGCAGCGCTCGGTGCACTACGGCCTCGGGATGGAGCACAACTTCTCCCAGTACCTGTCGCTCTCCGTAGAGGGCTTCTACAAAGACCTCGATCAGCAGATCGTCGCCCAACCCTCAATCCAGGGCCTGCCCTATTTCAACAGCGGAATCGGGCGCATCTACGGAGGAGAGATCCTCTTCCGACATCGGCCCTCGGCGCGCTTCTTCGGCTGGCTGGCCTACACCATCTCCCGCTCCGAGCGCCGCGACTCTCCGGAGTCGGCCTATCGCATCTTCCAGTTCGACCAGACGCACATCCTCACGCTCATCGGGAGCTATCGGCTGGGCCGCGGCTGGGAGGTCGGGCTGCGCTTCCGCTTCGTCACCGGCAACCCCACCACCCCCATCATCGGCGCGGTCTACAACGGCGACACCGGGACCTATACGCAGATTCCCGGGGCGCCGTTCTCTTCCCGCAACGCCCCCTTCCACCAGCTCGACCTGCGGGTCGACAAGACTTGGACCTTCCGGCGAGGCAGCCTCAACCTCTTCCTCGAAGTGCTCAATGTCTACAACAATGCCAACCCCGAAGGCGTGCAGTACAATTACAACTATACGCAGTCGAATACGGTCACTGGCATCCCCTTCTTTCCCAACCTGGGGGTCCGCTTTGAGTACTGAGCACAACGCCCTCCGCGCCCTCGTCGGGGTCACCTTCGCGCTGGCGCTTGGCGCCTGCGGCGACGAGCTCGCCCCCGCCTGGGAGATCCGCGCCTTCCGGCTCTTCGGGGCGAAGATCGAGAACCTCACCCGCCAGGCCGCAGACCCCGGCGTGGCCGAGGCGGCGCCCGGCGAGCAGGTGCGACTGACCCTCAGCTACGTCGACCCCGCGCCCGCCGCGAGACCCCTCAACGTCACCTGGGTGTTCTGCGCCGAGGCCACCGTGATGGGCACCACCTTCGGATGCACCTCGCGCGGCGTGTCCGTGCTCTCCGGCGCCACGGTCACCTACGAGGTGCCTCGGCTGGACTTCGCCGTCGACCCCTCCAACCGCCCCCGCATCCAGGCGGTCGCCCTGGCCTGCGCCGGCGGCACCGTCGTGCTCGACCCAGCCACCCGTCAGCCCCGCTGCACGGGCGAGGGGAGCGAGTCGTGGGTGATGACCCGATCGCTGCTGGTGCGCACCGACGAGACCGTGCGGCCCAACCACAACCCGACCATCGACCGGGTGAGCTTCATCCGCAGCGGACTGACCACCGCCGACGCCGTCACCGTAGGCACCGACACGCCGCTCCGGGTGCCGCGGTGCACCGCCGACCCGTGCCCGGAGCACACCCTCGACGTGAGCGTCGCGGCGGGCTCTCGAGAGATCCAGCCCACCTTCGACCTCCAGGGCAACCGGGTGATGACCCAGGAGCGGCTGCAGTTCGGGTTCTTTACCGACAAGGGGACGATGGAGAACGCCTTCCGGGTCGACTCCGTGGCGATTCCCGACGGGCCCATCCGCAACCGGTGGATGGCGCCCCGGGAGGCCGGCACCGTGCGCTTCCTGTTCACGGCGCAGGACACCCGCGGCGGCTTCGACGTGGTCGAGCGCACCGTGGTGGTCGAATAGACCGCCAGGCGATCAGTCTTCGCGGTTGTCGATCTGGGCGCGCTGCAGCGTGCCGGAGTAGTCGAAATAGACGGTCTTCAGCTCGGTGAAGAACTCGTAGGGGGCCCAGCCGCCCTCGCGGTGTCCGTTGCCCGTGTCCTTGGTTCCGCCGAAGGGGAAGTGGGCCTCGGCGCCGATGGTCGGGGCGTTGACGTACGTGATCCCGGACTGCAGCCGGTGCACCGCCCGCATCGCCTGGTTGACGTCTCGCGTGTAGATCGACGAGCTCAACCCATAAGGCACTTCATTGGCGATCTCGATGGCATCGTCGAAGCTCGAAGCCTGGATCACCGCCAGCACCGGCCCGAAGACCTCGCTCATCGCGAGCTCGCTCCCGCGCTTGACCCCATCGAGGATCGTCGAGGGATAGAACCACCCGCCGCGGAGCGCCGCGTCCGAGGGGAGATGACCGCCGCAGCGGAGGTGCGCGCCGTCCGCCACCGCGCGCTCGACGAAGCCGTGAACCCGCCTGCGCTGCGCCTCGCTCACCAGCGGACCGACGTCCGTCGCAGGGTCCATCGGGTCACCCATGCGCATCGCCTTCGCGCGCTCGACGAGCTCGTCGATCATCCTGCCGTGGGCGTCGCCCACCGCGATGAGCCGGCTGGTGGCGGTGCAGCGCTGACCCGCGGTGCCGAAGGCGCCCCAGAGCACGCCGTCGATCGCCAGCCCCAGGTCGGCGTCGGGCATCACGATCACCGGGTTCTTGCCGCCCATCTCCAGGGAGATGCGCTTGAGCATCCGGCCGCCGGTCTCGGCGATGCCGCGGCCCACCGGCGTGCTGCCCGTGAAGGTCAGCACCTTCGTGTCGGGGTGCGCGACGATCGCGGCGCCGACCTCCTCGCCGAAGCCGTGCACCACGTTGAGCACGCCCGGAGGGAGCCCCGCGTCCCAGAGGGTCTGCGCGAAGAGGGCGCCGCTTGCGGGCGCCTCCTCGGCGGGCTTCCAGACGATGGTGTTGCCGCACACCAGCGCGGGGAGGATCTTCCAGCTCGGCACCGCGACAGGGAAGTTCCATGCGGTGATGACGCCGACGACGCCGATGGGGCGGCGGAGGGTGAAGCCCATCTTGTCGTTGAGCTCGGAGGGGGCCGTGTGCCCGAAGAGCCGGCGCCCCTCGCTGCCCGCATAGAACATCGTGTCGATGGCCTCCTGGATGTCTCCCCGGGCCTCCTCGGTGCGCTTGCCCATCTCCTTCGCCATCACCTCCGCGATCGCGTCTTTGCGGGCCGTCAGAAGGGCCGCCGCGCGGAAGAGCACCTCGCCGCGAGCGGGCGCCGGGGTGTTCGACCACCGGGTGAAGGCGGCGCGAGCCGAGGCCACCGCGCGGTCGACGTCCACGGCAGAGCCGCGCGCGACGTGGCCCACGAGCGACCCGTTCGTCGGGGAGCGCAGCTCGAAGGTGGCGCCGTTGTCCGAGGGGACATCCGTCGCCCCGATGTGATGGTGGAGCGTGAGAGCTGTGTCAGTCATGGCGGCAATACCTGGGGAACAGAGAGGATTCTGTCGAGCAGCGAACGCTCAGGTTCCGGGCGGAACGAAGGGCTTGAACTCACCGGGCGGAGGAGGCAGCGGCGCGTCGGCCGAGGGAGGCGCCGGCGGCGCTGCAGGAGCGGCCTGGGCGAAGGGGTTGAACGGAGGGGGCGCGCCCTGCTCGACGGGAGGCGTCGGGACAGCGGGCATGGCCTCGGTGCGGGGGAAGTTCGCGGGCACGGCCGGGGCCGCAGGAGCGGCCTGGGCGAAGGGGTTGAAGGCGGGCTCGGGGATGCCAGCCGGAGCGCCAGGGTTGGCAGCCGGGGGCGACACCGCCGCGAAGGGGTTGAAAGGCGCCTCGGGGGCCTGCGGGACCTGGGCCGGAGCACCCGCAGCGAAGGGGTTGAACTGCGCCGCAGGAGCCTGGGGGGCGGGGGCCGCCGGGGCCTGCGCGGCGAAGGGGTTGAAGGACCCGCTGGGTGCCTGCGGCGCGGGCTGCGCCTGCGGAGGAGGCTGCGCCGCGAAGGGGTTGAAGCCACCGCCGGGAGCCTGAGGGGGCTGCGCCTGGGGAGGTTGCGCCTGGGGAGGCTGCTGCGCCGCGAAGGGGTTGAAGCCGCCGCCGGGAGCCTGCGCGGCCGGGGCCTGGGGAGGTGCCATCGGGGGCGCCGCCGGGGGTGCCGCCGGAGCGCCGCCGGGAGGACCGCCGAAGGTGGCGATGCGCGCGACGCCGGCCGAGAGCGCGCCGGCTGCCGATGCGAGGAAGCCAGCGCCGGGAGCGCCCTGCGCGCCGGGGGCCGGAGGGGCGCCCGGGGCCGGGGGAGCGCCCTGTCGGGAGAAGGGATTGAGCCCCGCGAAGGGGTTACCGCCGACCATGCCGCCGGTGTTGATGGGAGTGACTCCACCCGCGCCGAAGGAGGACTGCGCGCCGAAGTTTCCTCCGCCCGCGGGCGCCCCGATGGGCTGGAAGCCACCTGTCGCACCGGGAGCGCCAGGAGCGCCGGGAGCGCCGGGAGCCGCCGGGGCGAGGCGGACGTTCATGTTGCTGACCCAGGCCTCGCGGCCGTCGTCGAAGCGCACCTTCACCAGCTGCGCGGCGGGGTTGACCTCCACCGCGATCCCAGGGGCGAAGCCGCCGCCCAGCCATGAGGCCATCACCCGTGATCCTGCCGTCATCCCGCTCATCGCATCCAAACTCCTGGTGGGGTGTTCGCGAGGCGGCAGCGTACACGCCCGGCGGTCGGAGCGCATCGGTCGCGTGATAGGGTCACGGCCCGGCGATACCTGATGGCGCGATCGAACCAGCTCTCCCCCGACGGGACCGCGGCTCACGGTGCGGTCGACCCGTCGCTCCTCCGCAGCGCCCTCCGCCATCTCGCCGCCGAGGTGCAGGCGACGCTCCCTCCGCTCTCGGCGATGGTGCGCTCCTCGAACCATCCGTCGTCCCGCACCCACCGGGTTCGCTGGGCTCCGACCTCTGCGACCGACGGCGCCGCCCTCGTCCTCACGGTCACCGACGACGACGTGACCGTCGCCGCGGGCTTCTCTTCGCGCGGCCGCGACCACGCCGACCGTCGCCCGCGCCTCGGCGAGCTCGCCCGTCGCAAGCGAGAGCTCGCCGACGTGCTCCCTACGCTCCTCGTCGCGCTGCGCTCGGAGGGAGCGACCCTCCACGCGCACCGCGAGTCCGACGAGGCCCTCCCAGAGCACGACTGGATCTCCTCCGTCGCCGCAGGCGCCATCCGCTTTCGAGCGTCCGACCCCTCGCACGGAGCCTCCGACCTCGTCGATCTCTGGCGCTCCGAGCTCACCGCGCGCTCTCCGCACGGCGCCACGACGCTGCTCGCCCGGTGGGTGGCCGAGCGCAGCGCCAGGCTGCTTGAGTTCTGGTCGCAGCTCCTCGGGTGGCGGCTCCCTCCCGCGATGGTCTCCTCGGGGAGCGACCGCGCTGCGGCGGTGCGCTCGCTCCGCTGGGACGAGCGCGCCTTCGGCCCGACCGCGGCGCCCGCCTCGCTGCTGCCCGCCTCGGAGAGCTGGTGCTACGACCCGGTCACCGGGTGGTTCGCCCCCGAGCGCTTCACCACGCTCTCGCCCCCGACGCTCGCCCACGCGCGGTGGCTCGACGTCGGCGCCGCGCCCGCGGCGGAGGCCACGGCGCTGCGCCGCTCGGGCGACCCGGCGCTGCTCGCCCGTTGGATCCGATGGATGCGCTCCCGCGAGGCGGACGTCGACGAGTCCATCGTCCATCGCACCCGGCTCCTGGTGCCCGCGCAGCACCGCGACGGCGACGCCCCTCCGCTCGACGCGCTGATCGCCTCGGTGCTCGCCGACCCGAGCGGCGACCTCGCCGTCTCCCTCGCGGGCCTCCTCGAAGGCGCCCCGTGGACCGTCTCGCCAGAGCCCTCGATCGTCGCCTCGAAGGTGCGCCCTCGCTGGTCGCTCCGGGCCGCCACCGGGGCCTCCCGCCTGGCCGACCTGGGGCTGCTCTCCCCCTCCGGCTGGGCGGCCGTGCGGGAGTGCCTGGGCGACCCCTCGGTTCGCCCGCTGCTCTGGCTCGCGGCGAGGCGGGCGCTGGGCGACCTGCAGTGCGTCCCCGCCGCTTCTGGAGCGCGCTTCGAGCTCGGCTACGCGCGCCCCTGGGAGATCGTCCCTTCGATGCTGCGGCCCGCCACGCTGGAGGAGCTGGCGCGCCGCTTCGAGCGCTCGCTCCGCGCCGAGGGGCTCCGCTTCGAGCTCGACCTGCTCCGCTCGGTGCTCGTCGGGCTGCGCACCCGCCCCTTCGCGGTCTTCGCGGGCGTCTCAGGAACCGGCAAGACCCGCCTCGCGCTACGGCTCGCGCAGTTCGTCACCGGCGCCCTCCCGGGCGGCCCCGGGCCCCGCGTGGCGGTGGTCTCCGTGCGCCCCGACTGGATCGACTCCCGCGGCCTGCTCGGCTACCTCAACGTGATGCGCGACCCGCCGGGCTACGAGCTCACCCCGGCGCTGCGGGTGCTGCTGCGCGCGGCGGCGCACCCCACGGAGCCGCACTTCCTGATCCTCGACGAGCTCAACCTCGCCCGGCCCGAGCACTACCTCGCCGAGCTTCTCTCTGCGATGGAGAGCGGCTCGCCCATCGACCTCCACGGGCGCGCGGAGCCCGTCGAGGCCAGCGACCGCTCGGGGGGCGTTCCGTCCTCGGTGCGCTTCGGCGCCAACGTGTTCGTGCTCGGCACCATCAACGTCGACGAGACCACCCACCCCCTCAGCGCCAAGGTGCTCGACCGCGCCTGGCTCTGGGAGTTTCCTCCCTCCGCGCCGACCTCGCTGCTCACCACCTGGATCGACCCGACCCCCGCGGAGGAGCCCGCCAGCGAGACCGAGCGCCTCGCCCTGATGGCCGCGGACAGCGACCACGACCCGACCCGCGCGATGCTCCTTGCCATGGGACGGGACGGCGTAGGCGCCACCCTCGACCGGCTCCATGCGGTGATGTCCGCGCACGGCCGGCCCTTCGGGTACCGGGTCGTCTCCGAGGTGCTGCGCTTCGTCGACCGTTGCACCCGCGACGAGCTGCCGGTGCCTCCGGGGTGGGCGCTCGACCGCGCGCTGCTGGGCAAGGTGCTGCCCCGCTGGAGCGGCCCCCGGCGCGAGCTCATGGCCCTGCTCAAGGCCGCGAGGGAGGTGCTGGAGCCGGCTCGAACGCCCGTCGAGCCGTCGCATGGCCGGGCGCTGCGCGAGCCCTCGGCCGCCCCTGCGCGACCCTCGCTCCCGATCTGCCTCGCCAGGCTCGACGCCCTCCTCGAGCGCTGCGCCCGCGAGGACTACGTGACCTTCACCCGCTGACGATCCGCACCGAGCAAAGCTCCGAGGGGCGGTCGGGATCGTCCAGGTCGAGCACCACCCAGGCGAGCGTCGGGTCGTCGCGGTCGAAGACGATCCCCTCGGCCTTGGTGCGGCAGACCTCTCCACCCGGCGTGCGCAGGACCTGGTGTCCGACCGCTCCGTCGGGGTCGATGAAGCCCAGCGCCGAGCCCGCGCAGAGGCCGTCCTGGTAGGTGTCCGGCGAGTCCTCGGCGGAGGCGAGGAAGGCCACTCGACCCGGGTGAGTGGAGGGCCACGCCGTCGCGTCGGTGAAGCTCAGCGCCACGCCCGAGAGCGCCCCGAGCGAGTACGAGGTGATCGACCGGAGGGCCACGCGGCAGTCCCCCGTGGAGTCGCCCTCCCAGCGAAGCATCTCGTCGAGGAGCTCTTGTAGTGACAGGTCGACCGTCGCGTTGAGCGGGTCGACGCCATCTACTACTGCCCCGTTGCCCCGCTGGAAGAGCCTCACCCGGTCTCCGAGCAGCGCCGCTCCTTCGATATTGAGCTCGCTCCCCGCGAAGGTGGCCTCGGCCCTCAGCGCGCGGTAGAGGGGAGACGCGTCGATCCAGCGTGGGAGCAGGTCGTCTCCCATCACCAGCAGCCGCTCGCGCGCGCTGGTGGAGCCCGATCCCAGCGCGAGCAGGCGACCGTCGGGGAGCGTGAGCACCGACTCCAGGTCGGGCTTTCGCTTCTTGTTGCCGCGCGCGACCCCAAACTGCCGCACCCCGTCGGCCACCGGCAGCGGCACCCCCTCGGCGATGCCCGTGGCAGGGTCGACGAGCGCCACGAAGGCCGTGTCGTCCTGCACCACCGCGAGGCGTCCTCCCCACCAGGTGACCCCGGAGCCCGCGCGCACGTAGGCCGGGCGATCGAGGGCCGGAGCGGCGCCCTCGCGGTACCAGAGCGGGGTCGTTCGCTCGACGGTGACCCGGAGTGCTGGGGACAACGCCGAGGTGTGATGGGTCATCAGTCGGCGGCGGGCTCGAAGTCCGCCTTGGTGGCGCCGCAGTCGGGGCAGTGCCATTCGCGCGGGAGGCTCGCGAAGTCGGTGCCCGGAGCCACGCCCGAGGAGGGGTCGCCCTCGGCCGGATCGTACTGATGCTCACACACGGTGCAGCGGTATCGCGTCATAGGTGCCGTGAAGCTAACAACACCTCCCCGGGGTCGGTCTACGGCTTCTCGACGCGCTCCGCGGCGAGCAGCAGCGCCTCGCAGAACTCCGCGTGGTGCCGCAGCACCTTCTTCGGCACCTCGCGCAGCAGCGCGTGCGTGGCCCGCTCGATGACCACCTCGGCCTCCTTGCGACGGCGGCTGCCCTTGCGGGTGATCGTGATGCGCAGCGCCCGGGCGTCCTTCGGGTCCTTCACCTGAAGCACCAGGCCGGCCTCACGGAGGCGCACCAGGATGGGCGTCAGCGACGACTTCTCGTAGCGCAGCGCCTTCGCCAGCTTCGAGGGGTTCTCCCCCTCCTCGACGCCCTCGAGCGCCGCGAGCACCGCGAGGTCGGGGGCGCCGATGTCGTCGAAGCCCGCCTGGGTGAGGGCCTCGCGGCAGTGGTGCGAGAGCGCCTGCGCCGCTCGGGTCGTCAGGATGAGGGGGCTCTCTCGCAGCGACCGGGGCAGGTGGGCGGCCATCGATTACGTGTAGCGGTAAACCGTCGCTGCCCGCAAAGGCTGCTCGCGCGTTTAGCGCCGGTGATCAGTCGCGGTCGCGGGCCTTGCGCTCGATCCACGCGGCCACCTCGCGCGCGTGCGACACGCCGTGGGCGATGATGCCTGGCGGCACCTCGTCGCGGTCGACGTTGGCCTTCGGGATCAGGGCGCGCTTGAAGCCGAGCTTCATGGCCTCTTCCAGCCGCGGCGTGCAGCGGGGCACCGCGCGCACCTCCCCGGCGAGCCCAACCTCCCCGAAGACCACGAGGTCGGCGGGCATCGCGAGCTCGACCACGCTCGACGCGAGGGCGCACACCACGGCGAGGTCGGCCGCGGGCTCCTCGATGGACGCCCCGCCCGCCACGGAGACAAAGACGTCGCGGTCGCGGAGGGGCAGGCCCGCGCGCTGCGCCAGCACCGCCGTGAGGATGGACAGGCGCGTGCCGTCGATGCCCGTCGCGATGCGCCGCGGGTTGGGCGCCGCCGAGGGGGTCACCAGCGCCTGGACCTCCAGCAGCAGCGGACGCGCGCCGTCGGCGGAGGAGACCACCACCGAGCCTGGGACGTCCTTCGGGCGCTCGGCGAGGAAGAGCGCCGACGGGTCGGACACCTCTCGCAGCCCGTCGCGGGTCATCTCCATCACGCATAGCTCGCCGCTCGCTCCGAAGCGGTTCTTGATGCCTCGCAGCACCCGCGGGCCGCCCGAGCGCTGACCCTCGAAGGCCAGCACCACGTCGACGAGGTGCTCCAGCACCTTCGGGCCCGCGAGCGATCCGTCCTTGGTGACGTGGCCCACCAGCAGCACCGTGCGGCCCTGCTGCTTGGCCATCGTCACCAGCCTCGCCGTCACCTCCCGGAGCTGCGAGACGCTGCCCGCGGCGCTCTCCAGGTCGTTGGCCCTCATGGTCTGCACCGAGTCGACGGCGATGATCGACGGGTCGGCCTTGAGCACCGCGGCCTCCAGCGCATCGAGCTCGCCCGTGGACAGCAGCTTGAGCGCCGCGTCGCTGCCCACCCCGAGGCGCCGGGCGCGCGAGGCCACCTGCGAGGCCGACTCCTCGCCGCTCGCATAGAGCACGCCGCCGCGCACGTCGGACTCTCGCGAGCGCGCCGCGAGGGCGGCCACCACCTGGAGCAGCAGCGTGCTCTTGCCGACGCCTGGCTCGCCGCCAAGGAGCACCACCGAGCCGTGGACGAGCCCTCCGCCCAGCACCCGGTCGAACTCCGTGAGCCCGGTGGCGACGCGGGGCATCTCGGCGTCCATGGCCTCGTCGAGCGAGACCACCCCGCCGCCCGCGGACACCGAGATGGCGTTGCGGGCCCTGGCGGCGCGGCCCTTCGGGGCGCGCTCCTCGACAAGGTTGTTCCACGCGCCGCAGGAGGAGCAGCGGCCGGACCACTTGGGGTGCGAGGCACCGCAGGACTGACAGACGAAGACGAGCGCGTCCTTCACGGGCGGGTACTACCGCGCGCCCACCATCGAGCGCAACGATACCCGTGACAGGATATGTCTCTCAATACATGACGCCGACGACGCCGCGGAGGGTCTGCGCGGTGCTGAAGCTGAATCCCGAGTAGGTGGACGTGGCGCGCTCGTCTTCGCGGGGGCCGAGGCCCGCCATCGGGAAGAGCACGCCGTACTGGAGCGACGCGAAGAAGCCTGCGCCCGGGCGGTCGCCGAGGGTGGTGTCGCGGAAGTTGGACTGGTAGGTGACCTCGGCGTTGATCTCGATGCCGAGGTCGGCGGCGTTGCCCCGGGTCTGAACGAACTCGCTGGCGCGCGACCAGATGACCGCGGCGCGGCCGTAGAGGCGGTCGCCGCCGGGGGAGTTGACGAAGGCGTAGGTGACGCCGGGGCGGAAGTAGTAGGCGCCGGAGACCTGACGGAAGATCTGCCGCCAGAGGATCATGTCGACGCGGTAGTTGGGATGAAAGCGGAAGAGGGTATTGGAGGTCGCTCCGGCGCGCTGCGGGGCGATGAGTCCGTTGTGATAATTGATGCCCTCGAGGTCGGAGTCGCCAGTGGCGTATCCGGTCTTGAACTCCAGGGTGAGGCGGTTGTTGAGCAGCCGGTACTCGAACTCCGCGGCGCCGCCGAACTGGGTGAGGCGATAGGGGTTCAGTCCGGGGTCGGCCGCCGCGCGACCGATGGTGGTCTGGCCGTAGATGAACGCGGCCTCGAGCTCGAAGCGGAAGTTGCGGTGAAGCACCTGGAACCACAGGTCGCTGATGACCGCCCAGGCGTCGCGTCGGAGCGCGCCGCTGGTGAAGGCCCCGTCGGAGCCGACGGTGCGCTGGTCGCGCATGGCGGTGGGGTCGGCGTTGATGAACTCGGCGGAGAGGGTCTGCTGGCGGAAGAGCCCGTAGAGGCCGCCGTTGATCACGAGCTGGCCGCGGGAGAGCCGCTGGCGGGCCTCGGCGGGCTCGACGCGGTGGCCGAGGGCGAGGCCGTACTGGTTCACGTCGTCGAGCTGGGAGATGTCGATGGGCTGGCCCTGGCCGGGCTCGTAGCGGAGCGAGGCGGAGGTCGGGCCGGTGGAGGCGAAGTCGTAGAAGGCCGCGAGGAAGAGGTTGAGCGGGCGCACCCTCGCCGCGTACATGATGCGGTCGGAGTGGGACTGGAAGTCGCTGTCGATGCCGTTGCCGGCGTTGGCGAGGAGGCCGAGGCCCCACTGGCCGGGCATGCGGCCGAAGCGGATCTGCCCGAGGGTCTGGTTGGTGACCTCGGCCCAGGCGCGGCTCACGGTGATGGAGGGCGTGAGGCTGTTCTGCTCGGTGGGCGTGACCTGGGTGGAGGAGAAGCCGGTGACCGGCGCCCACGGAGAGCCCTGGCTGCCGCTGTAGTAGCCCTGCGGGGTCGAGCCGAGGATCAGGTTGTCGAAGACGTCGATCTGCGAATAGATCGCGATGTTGTCGGTGACATGGATCTCCGGATTGATCCGGAATCGCATGTTGGCCATGGTCTGCGTGCGGCCGGTGCAGTCACCGGGCACCCGGTTGGAGCTGCCGTCGGTGGCTGCGGTGCTGCAGAGGTTGGGGAGGCCGTTGTCGGGGTTGCGGACCCACGGGAGCTGCGAGCTGGCGTAGTTGCCGCCGGCGTTGCGAAACGCGAGGTCATCCCACCCGAGGTCGAACTGGTGCATCCACTCCGGGCGAGCGCGGAGGTAGCCGTGCACCTCCACCATGCTGCCGATGCGGTCGAGCAGGCTGGTGGGCGGGGGAGTGGGCGTCGGGCGCTCGGCGGTGGCGGCGGCGCGGTCTTCCGTGGCGGCCGCGGCGGCCATGTTGATGCCCGCGGTGTCGACGGAGGCGGCGGGTGTGGTCGACGGGTTCTGAGGGGTGTTCTGCGCGAGCGCGGAAGGAGCGAGGGCAGCGAAGGTTACGGCGAGAACGGTAGGCGACGGACGGCGCATGGACCTCCAGGAACCTGAGTCGACGGGTCTCACCCGGACATAGGCTTCGGCGCGAGGGGCTAACACGCACGCGAGAGCAGCGTCAACGCGCTAGAACGAGCGGGCGCGAGAGGGCTGCAACGACCCTTGACCGTGCGGAGAGCCGGGACGTAGGGTGCGCGCCGTCCTCGGAGCAAAACGCCGGGATTATAGAGCGTCGGGCAGACGTGGCGGTCCCTCGCCGCGCGCCGGAGAAAGTCATACGTGAGTCATCTGCGAGTGGTTCCGCTTGGGGGTCTCGGAGAGATCGGGATGAACTGCATGGCGCTGGAGTCGCCGGACGGCATCCTGGTCATCGACTGCGGCATCACGTTCCCGAGGGAGAAGTACGGCGTCGACGTCATCCATCCCCTGTTCGACTACCTCGAAGACCGCGCCGACGACCTCCTCGGCGTGGTGATCACCCACGGCCACGAAGACCACATCGGCGCGCTCCCCTATCTCCTCCGCAAGATCCCCCGCCCGGTGTGGGCGCCGCCCTACGCGCTCAACCTCATCCGCGAGCGCCTCAAGGAGTTTCGCGACGTCCCCGAGCTCGAGCTCCACGCGACGACCCCCCGGCAGCGCTTCTCCGTCGGGCGCTTCGAGGTGGAAGCCCTCCGGGTCACGCACTCCATCCCCGACGCCACCGCGCTGGCCATCCACACCCCCGGCGGGCTCGTGGTGCACACCGGCGACTTCAAGCTCGAAGAAGGTCCCCTCGACGGCGAGTCCTACGACCGGCAGCGCTTCGAGGAGCTCGGCCGCGAGGGCGTCTCGCTGCTCCTCTCCGACAGCACCAACGTCGACGTGCTCTCCGGCTCGGCCCGCGAGGCCGAGGTGGCCAGGGCGCTGCGCACCCTCATCGCCTCCAAGCGAGAGCGGGTCATCGTCGGCATCTTCCCCTCCAACATCTATCGATTGAAGACCCTCGGCGAGATCGCCGTCGCCACCGGCCGCCGCATCTGCCTCATCGGCCGGAGCGTGCAGACCCACGCGCGCGCCGCGACGGAGCTCGGCCGCCTCGGGTTCACCGGCAACCTGATGGTCTCCCCCGAGCGCGCCCGGGAGGTGCCCCGCTCGGAGCTGCTGGTCATCGCCGCGGGCACGCAGGCCGAGCCGCAGAGCGCGCTCTCGCGCCTCGCCTGGGGCGACCACCCGAGGCTCAAGCTGAGCTCGGGCGACGCGGTGATCTTCTCGTCCCGCACCATCCCCGGCAACGACCGCGCGGTGTGGGACCTCGTCTGCCAGTTCGAGCGCCGCGGCATCGACGTGCACGTGGGCGCGACCGACCCGTCGATCCACGTCTCGGGTCACGCCTGCCGCGAGGAGCAGGCGCAGATGATCGAGTGGATCCAGCCCCGCGCCTTCGTGCCGATCCACGGCACCTATCACCACCTGATGCAGCACGCGAAGCTGGCGAGGGGGCTGGGCGTGCGCAACGTCGAGCTCGCGGAGAACGGCCAGACGCTGCTGCTCGACTCGCACGGCCTCGTGCCGGGCGCGACGGTGCGCGTGGGGCGGGTGCACATCGACAGCGGCGAGGAGATCCCCGCAGAGACCCTGAAGGAGCGCGCGTTGATGGCCGAGTCGGGGGTGATGTTCCTGACGGTGCCGGTGACCAGCGAGTGGCGGCTCGACGGCGCGGTGGGCGCGCACGCGCGCGGGGTCATGGCCTCGGCCGAGCAGGTCGGCAAGGTGCGCGAGGCCGTCGAGCGGGCGGTGCGAGAGCACGCGACGGTGGAGTCGCGCCGGAGCGCGGAGACCGTGAAGGACGCAGCGCGGCGAGCGGCCCGGCGGGTGCTGCCGGGGCCGACGATGGTGATCGCGATCGAGGAGCGGTAAGAGCGGCGCCCGGGGGGGGAGAGGGCATAGGCGTTAACCGTCGATCGCCCGCCGTGCCCGCAGGTTGAAACCCTATCGCTTCTACACATCTCGCGCGCCTGGGGTACGGCGTGGGGCCTCTGCATCGGAGTGCAGCGCCTGACCCCAGGCA
>Ga0207969_100277_pt1 | contig 27993 bp, 23 predicted proteins | sample LakWasMet25_LOW6_2_FD_183869 | JGI IMG/M metagenome (GOLD analysis project Ga0207969, IMG submission 183869) | Freshwater sediment methanotrophic microbial communities from Lake Washington under simulated oxygen tension - Sediment Metagenome... | ecosystem: Environmental > Aquatic > Freshwater >... | reverse complement strand
ATTAGCCTAGAGTATCAACAACTAAGAAGAAACCTTCTACACAACTCCAAGTAGTCAAATAAAAAGCCAGCTTATCGCTGGCTTTTTTGTTTACACTTTAAAGTAGGTAGACCTCAGAACGGTAGTTAGTATAAAACACTCATTCAATAAGGCTAACCTGTTGTTTTTAATTGCTTTATTAACAAAACCAGCTTTAAAATCCTAACTTTTGTTAAGTTACGTTATAACTGGTTACATTATTCTCACAAAAATGTCACTATCACTAGCTACTCTTTGTTAAGTTATAACTTAACAAATTTCGTTATAAAATACTCAATAGCTGTCACTTAATTACGGCTTAAAGGCGGCTAGTAAACTAGTGGCGATTCAGTATAAGCATTATTAAAAGTATTTTGTATTCTGATGCCAAACTCAAATGCTGCCTTTGAATAGTAACGCCCCATTTTCATGATATTAATTTACCCAAATTAGACTTACTAAATCAAAAAGCAACTTGTGCCTTTCTTCTAATTCATCAGGTCCAAATTGGGCTAATGGCCTAAATGACAAATTACTTGCAGTTGCAAATCCTGAGAAATCTAATTTACTTTTGTAACTATCAGCACGTAAGGTTTCATTCCAATACAGTGTGTTAGCGTAAGATTTTAGTTTCTCAGAATATACCTCGTTGTTACTTGAAATATTATCTCTACCTTTAAGCAACAAAACGCCACCCAACCGATTCCGCTCATGCTCAAAGCGATCCTCATCATTCTCAAATAAAGCAAAATTTTCTTCGTTACGTGACAATATATGTTCTATATGGAACCCAGTTTTTGCACCACGCAATGTAACCAATTCGCGTATGTTATGTTTCATTTGCAAACGCATACCTTCAGCTAAAAATCTTTCTACGCGGCCAAATAGATACCTCGTAAATCTCGTGTTAAGCCGATCTATAGACATTGGTTTGAATAAAGAATAATTGAATGTTTGAGTGAGTTGAGTCCCTCTTCGCTCGTCTATTTCTTTTATTAAGTGCTGCTCAAATACCGAAGAAACTATATCGGCAGATTGTCCTCTGATCTCAGTACTTATTTCATACAACCTTGCTGCAAACTCATTGGAATCGTATGCTCCTTGTAATTGAAGTAGGGTGAAAATTCTATCTAATCCAGCAGTTACCAATTCAATTTTTTTATCTTCCTCTGGATCATCAACGCTACAGGCGGATAGAACCAGCATGAATTGACTATCAAGCTCATTTAGGCTGTTAAAATAAGCCGCAGGGTATGAAGCACTTTCTACATAAGTCGCATCCCATAGTTTTGAGTACAAATTGGTATAGTATCTAAAGGAGCCTTTAAGAAACGACTTTACTTCGGCAGGGTTATGTTCCAACTTTAAAGACGCGTTCACATCATCTTTAAAAAGCTCCCTGTGATAGTCACCATCAAAACGCTGACCACTTTTACGACTATCAGAAAACTTGGCTTTAAGGAAATATCTAAAGAAGTTATCTATTTCATCCTCTTTATGTGCATTGACCTTTTGAAGCTGCGTCTCCCATAACTCATTAAACTTACCACTATCTAATTCTAACTTATCGATTTGTCCTAGCAGCTTGCCCTTAAGAATCTCATATGGTTTAAGTCTTACCCCACGGTCATTAATAACTTCAAATACCATTGGAACATGCGTAGCATCAACAGCTAGGTTGATTAAAACCAACCTGAGTAAGAAATAGTGCACAAACGTATCAAACCGGTGTAGCGTATCTAGACGTGCGTCTAAATCTGAACTAATCACTTGGTAGTTTTTCACCATGTTTTGAGCAGTTACGCCTGTACTTGTATCGATATTTGAAGGCTCTTCTCCAGCAATCAGCATCTCAAGGACATGCAAATGTCGCACATGATTCATCCAAAACTCATGGTCTGTACCAGAGTATCCCGCTATTTTTCTATCAAGCCATCCTACTGTTTTAGATTGATAGACCTTTGCTTTTGCCAAAAGCTTTAATAATATTAGTGTAAGTGTAGTCAGGCGCTGCTGCCCATCAACAACAAATACTCTGCCCGCTACTGTATTAGTGACATAGGTATTCAAGTAGTACCAGGGGTAGTTGGCGTTTGTATTCTCTTTGTTTGGCTCTAATGCATTATGTTTTTTATATGCCTCGTCAAACTGATAGAAAACATCATCGAGCAAGCGTTTAACTGGCTCTTCAGTCCATTTGTAATCCCGTTGATAAAAGTCAATAAAGTAAACTGTTGTTGAAAAAGTTTGATCAATATTTTGTTTATCTGGTTGTATTTCCATGATTTTAATTTTTTCTATTTGTTTATATTGTTTTTATTTCAATGTATTTCAGCAATCTAAAATTAGTACATTTAACATAGATTAGCTATGGAACGGAGTTACATAAACTATAAAAATCTATTAAATATCTTAAGTGGCAATGTTTTAGTTTTAATACCCTTAGATAACATAATGGACTTCCCAAAGTTTCATAGACGTTTATTTAGTTTCCATTTTTTAACTTCTCAAACATTCATCTGTCTCAGTTAATCAAAACCATCTACCTCTAATTAAAATACTTTCTATCAGTCTGCGATAATCCTTCAAACTGAATTTTCAAGTTCAAGAGCATCAAGCTTTTCAATTAAGTTTTTCATAGGTATTTCATGATTGAACCACCAATCGGTTGACCAAATTCTATGTATATTCCAGCCTAATCCTTCTAAAACTAACTGTCTTAACCTGTCACGGTCTCTTGCACTAGGAGCAGAGTGATATGTCGCCCCATCACATTCAATGCCTAATAAAAATGTCCCAGGTTTGAATTTATTAATAACAGCCAAATCAATTCGATAACCTGACACCCCAACTTGTGGAACTACTTGCCAGCCTTTATCTCGAAGTGCTTTGATTACTGCGACTTCAAATGGACTATCTGGCTCTCTACCTGTTGGAGATGCTTGTGAAGCTAACACTCTTGACCCATTGATTGCAAAATCAAGATAACTTTTTAAATCAGCCACTCCTCGCGCCTTGGTTTTTGAAAGATCTATGTCTTCTGGTCTAAGGCTGCTAAATATTTTAACTTTGTGTCTAGCGCGAGTGGCTGCAACGTTAAGTCTTCGATGCCCACCGTCTTTATTCATCGGACCAAAGTTCATAGAAATTTTTCCATTTGCATCTTTGCCGAATGTTATAGAGAAGAAAATATAATCACGTTCATCGCCCTGAACATTTTCGAGATTTTTTATAAAAAGCTCTTCTTGTTCACTTTCGGAAATTGCTAAATCAAGGTTTCTATCCCTAAGCCGTTTCTCATCGAGTAATCTCTCGATTAATGATTGTTGTGTTGAGTTAAAAGTAATTACACCTAACGAATACTTTTGTCCCAAGCCACTTAGGTAATGTTGTGCTATGTGTTCAACAATTAATTCAGCTTCACGTTTGTTTGTTCTAGATTTTCCAGGCTCATAAATCCCTTTAGAGTCGATAAATTCGACAGATTTATCGACTTCAATTGGTGAAGGAAAGGTGACGAGTGAGTTTTCATAATACTGAAAATTTGAAAAGGTTATCAGACCTTCATTTTGTGAGCGGTAATGCCAACTTAGTCTAGAAAGTGGCAATCCTACGCCAAGACATTCATCTAAAATACTTTCCATTTCTTGAACGCTATCATCATCAAGAACTCCTTCAGAATCACTTGCACTAAAGAAATTAGTTGGCGGTAGTTGCTTGGGGTCACCTACACATACCAATTGCTTACCACGTGCAATCGCTCCTACAGCATCCCAAGTTGGAATTTGAGATGCCTCGTCAAAAATAACTATGTCAAATAACTGTACGCCAGCCTCCAAATACTGTGCAACTGATTGAGGAGACATCAACATACATGGCTTTAGTCTTGGTAAAACTGTACCGACAGATTTAATTAAATCTCGTATAGATTTATGTTGTCGCTGCTTTTGAGCCTCACGCCTTATTGTTCCAACTTCGATAGCCAGTTCACCGGATATTTCACGTTCTGCAGGTATTCTCCCTTTTAGTACTGCACGAACGTACTCTTTTGTTAGCTCTTGAAACTTTTTATCAACTTTTTGATACTCAATAATCTTATGGGTATGAGAAGCTCCGGAGAATCCAGATAGTAGTGGTTCCCTTATCCATATTTTCTTTAGCCACCAATCAGCATAGCTAAATTCGAATTGCATTCGAAGGTTTGCCAAATCGACATAACCGTTTTCAACTTGATCAATAAGGCCCTGTAGCCCTAATGTTACGGCCTCCTGCCTTCCCTTATTCCAAACACACCACTGTTGCAGTTGAATTTTATTTGTACGCCAATTAGCTATTTGAGAGCGCAACAAAGTAAACAAGGCCGGTTCACTAGTTCCGACCAAAAATCCACCTCGCGTAGCGGTTAATGATTCAAGCTCTGAAAATACAAGTTTAAATTCCGCATACTTGGCTTTCAATTGTGCAGAGAATCCGAACAGTCGACCGCCCTGTTCAAATGACTCATTCTGTTCACAAAGCCTTGTTCTGAGCTTTAGTCTAATCTCCTCTAATGAATCTTGCTTAGACTGATACGCCTGTAAAACGGATTTAGATAAGGACTCCATCCAATCAAGATGAGAAGATGCTAGCACCCAATTTGTTTTCTCTAAATTAAAGATTTCGCCTAAAACCTCTTTACCAAAGGTGATGTTGTCTTTTAGGTACTGATCTTCATTGTTTAATATACATAACTGATTAATAAACTCACTCACATCTTCAGTGTTGATTCGAAGATTATTTATTGAAAATATCTTTAATTGATTAGTTATTGCACGGCGAGAAAACCATCCTTTTGGCCACCATTCATTCTCAGCCAATGTCCATTGCGATTTCAGCGAAGATGCGTCAAGAGATTTAATTTCCTCTTTGTAACCAGAGAAAAAATCCCAAATTTTGGACCTATTCTTGCCATGTTCAATTAATACTGAAAGTTTCTTACGAGCATTCGTGTTGAATGCTTGATCAATCGACTCAACGGGGACTTGACACGCATGCATTAGACTCTTAGCGAGATTATCAGCTCCACTAAGCTCATCTAAGCTAACTAATGATGCATCTAAGGGACTTATTGATGCAAAATCATTAACAGCCTTTTCAAGTTCACCTACGGCGTTTATGCATTTACTAGCTGTTTCTAGCAACCTACTTTCCCAAGATGGAGTCCAATTACTTTCCCCAATATCTGAAAGCGGATGTTTGGATATAGTACTCAACCTACCAGCTAACGCAGCTAGTTCACCAACAAAGTCACTCATCTTACCCAATTGATTAAAATCATGAGTATCAGAGTCAGTCCAATTAAACTTTGCAGCCTCTGTGCCTTTAAACTTAATTCCAGTTCCAATTGCCTCGTAAACAGTTAGGCCATTCCTATGTGTTTTATGTAGCACATCCACAAGACCATTAAGTTCATTACGAAGCGAGGCAATTCTTTCCGCCTCCCTCTCCCAATTATTAATTAAATTTTCCTTACCAATATCAAGGGTATGAGTAAATTGTTTTGCAATTTCCGACTTTTTGGCTTTAGAGCTATGTAACTCCAGGCAAAACTCATCTAACCCAATTTCTTTTAATCTTTTATGTACAACTTCAAGAGCAGCCATCTTTTCAGCAACAAATAATACGGTTTTCCCTTGAGCTAATGAATGTGAAATTAAATTTGTAATAGTTTGCGACTTACCTGTTCCAGGAGGCCCTTCAACTACCATATTTTTACCTCGGTCAGCTGTACATATAACCGCAAGTTGGCTTGAATCACATAGCATTGGAGTAAAAAGGCTGTGCGGTAAGAACTGACTATCAAGATCCTCTGGACGTACTGTTAACGTCTCATCATGAAAACTCTCACCTTGATGATTAATCAAATGGCTAACAACTTTTGATTTTTGCAATTTATCAGAGTTGTTTTCTAAATCTCTCCACATTACATACTTAGTAAAACTAAAGTTACCTAGATAGCAATCATTCCTTACTTCGAAGCCATTTAAATCCTGTACTTTTGTACGTAATGTTTGGAGAATCTTTTCAACATCCACACCTGAATTATCAGTTGGAAGATACCCATCCAAATATGGCATTGAAATTTCAAAAGTATTTAAAAGTTTTTGTATAAGGGTTGGGTTAAAAAGTGTTTCTTCATCCAATCTTTCTAACCGAATTCCAGCACCCACAGCACCACGCTTCAACTTAACAGGTACAAGAAGAATAGGAGACTTTAGAGTTGTTTCTGACTCCGGAGCCTCCTTCCAATAAAGCATCCCAATCGCAATATATAGACTGTTACATCCAGTCTCTTCAATTGCATTTTTTCCATCTCTGAAAATATCAGTAATAATGTTATTGAAATCTTGAGTAGGACAATCAAAAACCAACTCTGATTGATTCAAAACTTTTTTAGCATGTTGCTCAGATGGACTAATTCCAAACTCTTGACGAAAAAGTGCTTCTGATCTTGGATCTCCATCTTGCATTAATGCTGGTTTAGATGAGAGCTTAAACTCACCTTCAACTGCAAGTTTGTCTTCCAAATCTGAAAGACTATGGGTAATAATCTTGAGATATTTTTTAGTAGGCTTGAAGTTTAGAAGTTTATTTCTCAGAGTTAAATCTAGAAGTTTACTTTTCCAATTATTAAGTCTCCCTTGTGGGGTATGTGGGACTTCAATATTAACTGGATCTAAAGAGCCTGGGTCAATAGGCGGTAACACTGGCATATCTTCTAAATGAACACTCTTTGTTGATGACCCATCATCTGAAAATTGAATATTATCCGTTATAAGATTGGTTTTAATTGGGCGAATATGCGCCTCTCTTGCACGTTTAATATCAACAGCATATTCAAATGTTGTTGCACCCTCTTCCAAATATTCATCCGCTATATCTTTGGAATGCTTCATGCTAGGTGATGACTTTTGAGTCAAATGAGTAGACTCCAACATTAATAGTTCGCCGGCTGCAACCCTTTTTCTTACAGTTTGTGCACAATCATTAATTGGTAAAGAAAAGCTAGTCTCTACTAACCAAACTCCAACCCATGCATGCCCTTCTTTAAACAAGACAACTGAATTTAAACCTGCCTGCTCATAACATGCAGCCATTAATAAAGTTGTATCTAAACAAGTTGAAACTTTACCTGCCAGAATTTGAGAAGTAGATCGAATTTTTTGACCGGTTTTCTCGAATGATGCGGGGGGAGGGGCATATTGAATTTCAAGTCCGCATAGAACTTTATAAATTGCATTAACTTGTTTCCAAACGCGCTCACGATTTTTGCTCTGATATCCATCCATTGATAAGGATGAGTCGCTAGATTTAAGTATCCTACTTGCTTCTGAAATAATACGATCAATTTCAACAGTGTTGGGTTGAATGTGAGCAGCAATCAGTTCAGGTAAACCTCTTGTTGCGCCCCATTCATCTTTTGCCAAAATATCAATAGGTATTATTTTTATGGCTTCTTCGAAACCTGGTGCAGTTATTTTCACATGCAACTGTGCATGCTCTGCTTCGTTTAAATCAAAAAAATAATTGTTATTTGGGCCAAGGTTTAATTGAACCTGGTCGAATGAACGTATTTCCCCTGACAGTAATTTCTCAAATTTAAATCGCTGCCCTTCAATAAAACTTGGATTTGACCCAATTCTTAACTCAAAATCCTTTATATCTAACTCAGAGGTATTTTCGATTTTAATCTGATGAATAATCGGAACTTTATTTTGAATTGCTGCGTAGTTAATTATATTTGCAGCATCAACTGAAATGCGAACAAAATCTAAATTAGATCTAGATTGAGTTTCTAGTACGTCTGAAATGGAATCAATTGACAATTCCATGTTATGTTGATCGTTATCTTTGTTCGACATTTGTATTCCGCCAATTCAATTTTGATTATTCATTCTCTGAGTCCTTGGATATAAACTTGGGACTTCATCTGCTTTAGTAGGCGCCTGTAAACTTCAGCTTTACCATTATGGTATGTTTATCAAAACGTGTGAAGTCGACAAACTAACATAAACACTGAACTACATATTAAAGTGAGCTCCATCCTACTACAGGGCCAACAAGTTTCTGCAGGCTCCCCTTGCTTGAGAGCTGGCTCCGTATCCATCCTGATGTAAGCATCATAATCTCGTCCTCATGGTGGGAAGTGATGGATATGGATGTGCTACAACATATCTTTAGCGAAGACTTACGACACAGAGTGATTGATAAGTGTCCACTTATGCCCAATGAGGAGAAGTTTGAATTTTATCGTCATGGACTTCCCAGATTTTCTTCCACGCTCTCGGTGTTTGAAAGTATAGGCAGGACCGCCATCAATCAAGATACGAGTACTTTCTAAACCTGAATTGGCGCGTATATAAATCGCATCGCCATGGTGGGCCTTAAAAAACTGAATTAAGACGGACATTGTTTTTTCCTTTTTGCATGCATGATTCAGTTCACATTCTTAACTGTACGGTTTTGCAATCTAAACAAACTCACCTTATGACCATTTGGGATAAACAGCTCATCTGTATTTATTTTGAAATCTAAGGAAGGTAGGGTGTGACAAGTTTTAGGCAGCTTTTCGGAGCGAACTACTTTTCCAGCAGAAGAAGCATACAGATATGCTTTAGAACGCCTTGTATGTACGTATTGACTGATAGATTATCTTCTTTTTCCAAGCGAAGGCAAGCCGCCACTTACCTCGATAGGATTTTTGAAATAGCCAATTTTGTACTTATTAGATTTGAAGTCTTTCCTTTTATAAGAACGAAACTGGAAAACTTCAGCCTCCGTTGGTTTTCTTTTATGCGTATCCTCGAAATGCATCAACAGATCCTTAACAGTACCGTTGACCATTACATCGCATGCGGGACACTTGGCCGAATTAGATAGTGCACGTGCCGATTTTTTTTGGTTAATTATATTGGATACCATTGCCACTCCTTTTCCTCATTACCAACCCTACAAACTCTCCTGCTCAACAGTAAATTTAGACTCTTCAATCGCATCAGCAATAGAACTCCATCCAGCTGCTTTTGCAAAATAAACCATCTTCTGTGTGGTGCTGACACTAGCAGGTCGTCTATGCGCTACTGGTACATCTTCAGGGTGCATCCTCCATGCAAGTAAAGTATGACCAGACTCTTTTGCTACTGAAGCCAGGACTGAAGCAATCCTAAATCCACCTTCATCCAAATCACCCCAATGATATACAGGTACCGTACTAGGTAATGATTTTAATAACCTTGCATACATATCTCTCCAAGGTGGGTTTGGCATGCCTGCAGTGTATATAAGCAGTACATCCTCATTGCATCTACGTCTTGCCTCAGAGTGAAAAGTAGTTGGGTTTTCTATTGTTAATACCATGCTCGGTATGCTGACCAAACTTTTGATATTAGCTGCAGGAAGCCCCATATAAGGGGTATCAATGTAATCAGTAACTCTGTCTCTTGATATGACAATATTGCCAGCCAACCTGACCGGGTGCTCTTCTCTTAATAACCCAATTTCTTCTAGGACTTCTGAAGGAACCCTAGCATATGCATCGATATCGCCAGATAAAAGCACGTCTATAGGTGCAGCTAACTCTTGAATACGTTTGGAGTTTTTGAATAGCTTACTACTTACTTCCTTAACCGGCGTTAGAACAACCATATTTACCATATTATTACGGGCATACTCTATGACCGTAATAGCATCTACCCAATCTTGAGCATCTGCAGCAGTAAAGGTTCTAACCGTCTTTAACAGTGCCCACTGATTTAATACTTCATGGATTATCGGATATCGATCTGCGAAAGGAGTTAAAAGATTTCTTGCATGTCTTATCGTGACTTCAGCTGGCACTCTGTTTAGTAATTTAGCTAAAACATCACCATCAATCAGTTCTATTCGCTCAATGAAGTTTTCAGTAGAACCTTTAATTCCCTTCAGGCATCGTATGGCACCTTCTGCCCTAGCAAAATCAATCGCCGCCTCAAATTCATCTTTTTCTTGCAAGGTTTTACATGCGTGGTACTTTGATAAATGTGATTTAGTAAGTACCGCTTGTTTACTGCGTCTTCCCACAGCAGCTTTTTCTGAGTCGGCTAAAAGCTTTTCAAGTAATGATTTTGCTAACGTTTTCATTAGGATGCAGTGATGGCTTGGTTAGTTAATTGAGCTGTTTGCTCTTTCCTCATATTTACAATCTCTTGCTCAATGAGCTCTGGGTTAAATTCTGCTAAATCGCTTCTGAATATTAAGCGTGTTGCTGCAGACACATCGTGGCCATCCAGCATCATTGAACTATTTTCTGCATCTCTCAGAATATCGTAGTAACGATGGAGAAAAGCTGTAAGTGTTCCCAAGTTATCACCTGGGCTCACCATCAGTATCTGCAATCCTAGCTCTTCTAGATAGCGCATTGTCGCAATGATATTACTTACGTCCATTTTATTAAATGCTTCATCTAGTAGTATTAATCGCATTCCGTCAGCTTTTCCATTCTCCAAGCGGTACGCTGATGCTAGTGCTGCGCCAGCAATTACATATAAAGGCGCACGGTGCTCACCACCAGAACCTGTACCCAGTCTTTTACTTAGGCTACCTACATGGCTAGATACTTTGCTGGATGAGTCTTCACGCAGAATTTCAATATCGAATTCAAAGAACTCACGGTAATCATCCAATGGACTTGCTATGCCTGCAGCCCCAGGAGAAACTTTATCATCAAGTAGTTGGCGGAAATCTTCAGGTATTTCACCGGCACTGCCAAATAGACTATCGTTTGGACCAAATGAAGCTATATCTTTTACGTATTTAAGTAAATCTCTCAGTTGCGGTCTGACTGTACGAATAAACTGATAACGCTCACCATTAGAGAATACAGGGCAAGTACTTAGTACCTTGTTCAATCGATCCATAGAGCGATTGAGATGATCGATGTTGTTGTTTAGAGCAATCGCAACGTCTGTTCTAAAGGTTTCTTGTGAAGTCTTGAAAGCCTCATTCATTTGCTCATCGTAATCAACCAATTCAGTTTCTTTTAGCCGTTTGAGCAGACTTTTCATCCATGCACTTTCGCTACGCCAATCGTCTTGTGCTATTACACCTTGCTCTCGATAAGTTACTCTGAATTCTCCTATTTCTCTTGCGGCTTTGTTGATCGCAATCTCTTTTTGTCTAATGGCTTCTTTGGTTTGGGTTAAACAATAATTTCTTATCTCAAGGAACTGCTCATCGAATTTATCGAACAGGAAATCTAATTGTTTAGAGGCAAGCTCCCTGTCATACCCCTCCATGCATTCCGCATCCATCAATGCTTGTTGGGATGATTCAGATTTCGTTATTGCGCCTTTTTCTTTTATTTCTGACTGCGTAAACTCCCCTTCTGCGCGCCCAATTTCCGTAAGTAGCTTGTTGACGACGGGTTCAATCAACTCCACTTTCTCTTTAAGGTTCTTTGCTGTACCGATCAAACGACCGTATCCTTCATCAACTGAATCACTTAACCGTGATAGCAGGCTTTTCGCTTTATTTCTCCACCGATGCATCTCGTCACATGCTTCTGTCATGTGATTGATAACGGTTTCTTGATTGGAAATGGTGTTGAGACCTGCTATAAGTTTATTAATGTCATCCAGTTTGATTTGTTGCGCCTTGATATTTGATTCTAGTTTCCTGATCTCTTCAAGCAGGTTTTTTTTCTGTTCAGTGCTGCCACCACCAATCCTGAATTGGCTTGCAGTTGTAGGTTTTATCCGGTTGTATTCACCTGAATGAGTCAGCATGCCATCTTGCGTTAAAGCGCTTTTGGCATTCATTGCCTCTGAATCGGTAACAGCCCTGATTGTTCCTCCGAACTGCTTGCGTAAGTAAGCGACCGCAGCCGGATCATCGCCTTCAATCAATTCCGCCACTGAACCAGGTACACAATCTGCTGCATGCTGTTTACTGGCAGCTACTATTTTAGCTCCATAAATTGCACGCGGACCTGTTAAGCCACGGTAGATGCTGAAGGCGGATGATTCCTTTTCCTTACTTACCAGCAAGGCCTCGACATTGCGCCCTAAATAGCCTTCTATGACAGGTTGCCATAACGGATCGGTAATGCGTACCAGATCACAAACTGGCCTAGCATCAATGCCATTATCACGTAACTCCTTTAGTAAGCTTTCTGTTTCAAAAGACAACCTTGAACGACCATCTTTCACTCGTTTCAGCGCTTCATTGCAGTTATTTAACTCATTTTCTATCAGACTCATGCTTGAACCGATAGATCTTCCAGTACTGAGCAACTCATCTTGTGCAGAAGATGCGGCTTTAGCTAACGGATTAATTAAAGAAGCTAAATGCTCCCTTACTAAATCCTTATATCCAGGCAATGCTGCCTCGACATTCTGAGCTATTACTTCGAGCTTAGACGCCGTATCTTTTAAATGACCTGATGCAATGGCCTCCCTGAGTATTTTGCGAATCAAGGTTAAGTTGTTCTGTAATTCTTTGGCTTTTTTTCCTTCCTCTACTTCCGATTCACTGATCTCAGCATTAATAGCACCATTTTCCTTATGCGCCGAATGACTCATAATTAAGCCATTAGTATCTTCTAACTCTTTTTTAGCTTTCGCTAACTCTTTGTCTTTTAGCTCAAATTCACCACGTAATAACTGAAGGTTATCTTCTACTGATTGTTTTTCTTCTGTAGCTTTCTCAAGTTGACGAACAGCCTCATCTCTTTCCGCCCTAGATGCCAAAACCTGCCATGTAGTCGCTTTCACTTCAGCCGCTTCTGCTCTGGCATACTCTGCTGCAACTTTTTCACCATCATTAATCTTGGCTTTAACTTGATTTACCATTTCGCGCAAGCGTCGAAATGTATCATTAACCTCTTTAAACTTCTGAATGTTGGTAGGGCGTGACTCTAAAACATCATAGCGAACGATATGATCAACTGACTTATCAAAACGCATCCTCAATGCAAACTTAAAGGCACTTTTAAAAGCCTCAAAAGAAGGTACACCACCAGCCCCTCGCAATAAATGCAACGCAGATTTTATATATCGCTCCGAATCTGGATGGAATGGATCTATACCCGTTATTTTCGAGCGTTCAACTAATTGATGACGAAATGTGTCCCATGAGCGTGGTTGTGCCTCGTTGTTTACAATGTCCAGATGGTCTTGCATGGACAATTCAATACCAGGAACAATATAACGGCCTCTGACTTCATGTTTGTCAGTATCTACAGATGCATAGAGGCAAACACCCATAGAGGTTGCCTCCTTGGTCACAGAGTCGCGCCATATTAAAGTAATGTAGGTTGTTGCATTCTCACGTACAAATCTAGACTCGTCTTGCATTCCTAGACAATAAGAACGAATAGTCCTTGTCGTTGCGCGTTCATCAGCCTGAGCATTTAGGTTAACCAAATTGCCGTTTGCACCAAACATTGCAATTTGAACGGCATCCACTAAAGAGCTCTTGCCACTGGCATTAGGCCCAAAGATGCCGGTTATTTCTTTAATTGCAATATCCTCATGCTCAAACAGAAAAAACTGGACTAATTTAACGCTCTCAAGGTATTTCATTCTGAAGCCTCACTTGAATCTTGCTCTTTGTTTTCTATATCTTGCGCAATTTTATTTTGTGACCAATTACTGAGTCGCTGCAGCGCCGTGTCACCGATAATTTCGAAAATAGCGGGACGTATCATGATGTATAGATTTAGATCTGCATCACTGTCTAGTTCGTCCGTACTTTGCTCATCGGCCAATTTAACAATGCCCCATCGCCTAAATTGCTTGATAAGAGCATCAAATTCTGACTTTGAGGGTAACTCTCTGCTAGTAGCCAAACGATACTTTTCATCTAGCTCTATGAGATCGCACAAGGCTTCGCCATTATCATTTATCTGCCCAGCCCTGATAGCCTCGTCATACAAACTACGAAGCACTAACGCCAATAGCGTTTGATTTACGGATGCAGTTCCCGCTTTCCCGTGTCTTGGTTTGGCATATACATAGCGGAGTAATGAATTTACTTGGATATCGATACCAAGTGGCTCCAGCGCCGTCTCAAAGTTCCTTAAGAACCGCTCGATTAGGCTATAAGTAACCCGACTGCTTTTATCTGAATGATAGATTACCTGCTCAGACACAAGACGATAAGCCGCAGACTCAAAATCCTCTGCGGTGTATAGACCGTCAGTACGTGAAGCTATTAATTCCCAATAACTCATTTACGATTCCTTACCTGATGCTATATGTTTTTTTATAGTAAATGGACTTGACGATATGTGTTCATGTGGCATTTCTGGTTCATTTCCACCTTCCACACGAAACCCTTTTGACATTGTTAGCCCATCCATGCGCAACTTCCGGCTTTTTACATTGGCGTGTAAAGCTAATTTAGCCAATGTTTGATACATGCAAATGCTCGCGACACTATCTGTTTTAATGTCCTGACTTTTCATCTCATCATTATTGCCAAGTTGATTAATCACATAGGCCGAAAGCTTAATAGGCGATACCATGCGATTAGTTCTGGCAAGGCGAGTGATATTCGCTTTTGCTCTTTGTTCGTCAGAGACAACAACTTTTCTCAGTTTAGAAGGCGCCGCTCGTTCTATAGGTTTACGTGGCTCGGCTAAATTAGTCTCACTTAACATTGAACCTGAAGCAAAAGGATCTCCTATAGTTGGCAAACCGTCCTTGTTGATGGACTCAATTGCTTGATTGACCATTACATCCACTGAACCTAATGACCTGATTCTGTAATCTAAGAAGGCTAATGCGCGTTTATTTGCTCTACGAATCTCATCATCTAAACGATCAAGATACTCATCGATTCTTTGGAGTTCAGATAACCGATAGATATCACGCTCAAATAGGCGTTCAGCCTTCTTGCGGTCACCTTTACATAGGTTATTTTCATACCATTCGATAAGTTTGGTTTTGTGAGATTCTGATTCGCTTATGTTCTCTATATTGCCGATGATTTGTGCGCGTTTAGATAACGGATGTTCACTGGTATGTAACTCTCGATAGTCGCCAATAAAAACACGTTCGATGTAATCACTGAAGAAGCGCTGAACATATTGTGCTGTCGTGGAATTCTTATGTAAGGTTTCCATTAACTCTCTAATGTTAGTCCCTGTATTACGTACATGCTCAAGTAGGTTTCTTGCTTGTTCAGCTGCTTCACTGAGAGAGTCACCTGAAGCCTTTCCGTCCAAGACTAGCTGGACGTTGGCATCAATGGAACGGATTTTTCCTGATACAAAGACTGGGCCTGTTTCGGCAAAGTTGATTAGCATAGTCAAAAACTGACTTACTGCTGGCTGCATTGTTACTTTTTTATCAAACCTAGGCTGATCGATTCTAAGCCACCCAGATTCATTAAAACGATTAAATATGGCAATTGCGCGTAGCTCAGAAGATGCATTCACCTCGGTTAACTCTTCATCGTCCCATGCATCTTGCAAATCAAGTGCATCAACAATATCCTGAATAATGATTTTCGATGGGTAACCTTTGCTTGGTGGCAGCGGCGCGTCTGGGCCAAATCTTCGTTCATGTAAATGGCATAATAAAGACCAATATCTGTGCCTATTACCCGATGCCAATGGCGAGAAAATCCGGTCTGGAAGCCTTGTAAATAATAAGGCACCTTCAAACGACGGTGAATTAGATTCTAAAATAGCCATTGTTTGATGTCCTCAATATTGCCAATGGCTAATTGATATTCTGGCGGCTTCTGCTTACTTACATCGACTGCAGCGCGCACATCCTGGACAAAATAACTGATTAGCGCACCACGGCAGGTGGTCACTCTCGCAGAAGTATTACTGAATAACTCGTAGCGAATTACTGTCTCTTGTTCATAGCTCAAATCAGGGTGTGCTATCAATCTGACGGGCACTTCAGTCATCCATGCAATGTCATCCTGCATTAATCTTTCTGATGGAGCATCTAATAACTTCACGCTGGATATGCGACCTAATGTGTAATCTCTAAATTGCTGATTTAGACTGCTATAACCGCGAACATGCCAACGTCGTCCTGCCCGGACGATACTGTGCGGAGAAATGATTCGTAAATGCGGCTCTGGTTCTTTCATAGAGCGATATTCAATCTGTACTTGGCGATTAATATTTGCCGCATGAGAAAGAATTGAGAATATTTTGGGGTCTGGTGTAGTAATTTCGGGGAAAGCAGCTACGAGTACCGATGGCTTGTCATTTTCTAATGCTGACTTCAACCCAATGATGGATGAGTATTTTGTTAAGGAACTTGAATCGTCCTGACTATTGATTTTGTTCTGGTAAAACCTATATGTAGCATCGAATGTTCTAGAAACGCTATTCCACTGTGTCCAATCAGGATATGCATCTCGGAATTCTTTAATCCACTGACTAGCCCGTATTTGGCTAAGTCCAAAGACATCCCTGAGGCGAGCATTACCAAGTCGCCCTTCCCACCGGAGGATGAGCTCCATCTGCAGCAGTCTAATTGGATCTGATTTATTAGCCATATCTTATCAATAATTATATAGTATAAATAATTATATCTTATCTTTATTGATAAGATGTAGGCTTTTAAACTTAGATTCTATTTTATGAGCAAATATATTTAATTCAGTTACAAACCAAGTCCACGCAAGTTACTAGTTTTATTTCGGCTCTCATGTGCATTCGCAGTAATAACCAATATTTTTAAATAAACCCTAGACAACAGAAACATCAATCATGCAAACTCCGACTCGTGATTTAACATCATCATTCAAACTGTCAATTAATCTAAGTTTTAATTCGCTGGCTTTTGAGGCCTTTTCCCATTAGGTGGTAATGGAGAATTTTTCCCACCAAACCAGAAAACTGAATCGCCACGATTACAGCAGATAAATTTTTCCCTTTAATAGCAGTTTGCTTTATCCCACTCAGTAATCCTTAGTTAAATTTAGCTTAATCACTCTAAGAAATGACTCACTAAATAATTAGGACGAAAAAAGCTACAAACGTGCTAGTTGATCCAATTCTTTAGTCACTAAGCTAAATATCTCAGCTGAATCTAAATCATTTCGTCCAACCATATATGCAAAAGTAATTAGCGTTAGAGGATGTATCCCCATAACACTGGCTAAATCTTCAATTTTATCTAATGTTGGATTCTTAAGCCCGCGTTCAAGAGTACTCACATACGTGCGACTCGAAACATTTGAAAAGTCTTCTTGTGTAAGCCGTTTAGCGGTCCTAACTTGTTTCAATGCTACTGCAAAAGCCTCTTTAATATTCATAGAAGGTCCTTAAATATAGACCTCTATCTAGCCAAAGCTAACACTATAGGACTACAATCTATAGTGTTCATTTCACTTAAATTTCAGGAATAATATGTTTCAAACTTTTGATAGGGCTAAATTACCCATTTTATGGAAAGACGTTGGAGAGAGTGTTTGGAGCTATGCTGAGTTAATGGTTAATTCAATTTGGTTCTATGCTGATTGCAAGTTGACTGATGGTGTTGATACCGTAACATCAACTTACTTATTATCCATGTCATCTCAAATAAGTGATTTAATCAATCACCCAGAAATAACCATCAGATCAATATATATTGTATCTCCTCCCTATATTAATGGGACGGACTATTGGAATATGAGCCCGTTATCCAAAATTAGTGCCGGAAAAATTAGATACGAGGACTGTGAAGGTGAGATTGAAATTTATGAACTGGAAAATGGTGAAAAACTATATTCAAGCTGTGAAATTAACTATGAGCAAATTGAAAATATCAAAATATTATATATAGTTAAGTAGGCTAATTACGGCGCAGTTACATCTATCCGTCCAGCTGCATAATTTAATTACAAACATATACTAAGCAATCTCATTTGTGATAATCTTGATTTATGTACAGAATTCAAGATGGCATCATGTCACACGGCGGAAAACGTCCAGGCGCAGGACGTAAAAGCATCAATAGCCCCTTTGGTGAACCTACATATCTGGTTCGTATGCCAATTAGTGTTAAACCAAAGGTAGTAACCTTCTTAGAGCAGATTAAGAAGCGTCGTCACTTATCTCTTGCTCAACCACATCCAGAGCTGATTGAGGCTGCTATCAATCCTCCATTGCTTGAGTTGCCTCTGTACATTGGTAAAGTATCTGCAGGTAGAACCACAGGCTTTGCATCACCAGCACAAGATTACGAGCAAGAGCGTCTAGATCTCAACAAAAAGATGGTGACGAATGCGCCTGCTACTTTCTTTTACACCGTAGGGAAATCAGATGATTCAATGATAGAAGATGGCATCATGCCAGGTGGCTTACTCGTAGTTGATCGATCCATTACTCCCAAGTCAGGTAAAAACGTGATTGCGATTGTAGATGGGGAGTATGTTGTTAAGCGCTTATATAAGCGCAATGACATCATAGAACTACGCTCCATGAACAAAGAGAAGAACTACCCACCTATTTGCTACACAGAGGGCCTAGAACTGTTTATTGAAGGCGTTGTGACCTATGCCGTCAATGCTCTCTAAAAAACAAGTCTTTGCACTTGCAGACGTGAATTCCATGTACGCGTCCTGTGAGCAGGTATTCAACCCTAAGCTTAGAGGTAAACCTATCGTTGTGTTATCCAACAATGATGGCTGCATTATTGCTCAAAGCAAAGAAGCTAAAGAGTTGCTAGATATCTATATGTGCCGGCCATGGTTCGAGCTGGAAAAAGAGGCAACCAAACTTGGCGTTATTGCGTTGAGTTCTAACTACGAGCTTTATGCAGACATGAGCAATCGTTTTATGGATACATTACGTCACTTCGCACCAAGAGTGGAAGTGTATTCCATTGATGAGTCATTCCTGGATATGACAGGCATCAATAAGGATTTGAATGTGTATGGCCAGACAATCAAGAACACTGTAAAGCAATGGACCGGCTTACCCATCTGCGTTGGCTTCGGTCATAGCAAAACATTAGCTAAGCTTGCCAATCACTGCGCCAAGAAACAACCAATATTTAATGGCGTATGTGACTTCACTTCTATGTCCGAAGCTGAAGTAGATGCCTTAATGGAAAAGCTCCCTGTTTCCAAAGTCTGGGGTATAGGCAGTCGTGTAGAAGAGAAGCTAAACAAACTAGGCGTCTATAACGTATTACGTTTAAAACGTGCTGATCCAACACGGATACGGAATGAATTCAATATCGTGCTTGAACGCACGGTCAAAGAGCTAAATGGTCATCCCATGTTGCAGATTGAAGAGACGTTTGTAGAAGCAAAGCAAGTGATGAGCTCCAGATCATTTGGTACACGCGTTGATAACCTGCAAGATCTAGAGGAAGCGATTAGTTATCATGCAAGCAATGCATGTGAACGCCTCAGAAGACAAAACCTTTACGCCAATGCAATTACAGTCTTTATTCAAAACAGCCCGTTTGATCAAGCACCTTACTATGGACCATCCTGCTCATTTGGCATGCCGTCCCCAACAAATAACACAATGCAAATTGCAAACGCTGCAATATGGGCCGTGCGTAAAATGTATAAAGAAAGAATCTTCTTCCAGAAAGCTGGTGTAATGCTAACAGACCTAGTGCCAACACAAAGACAGCAGTTAGATATCTTTGGTTTCAGTAAACAGGACAATAGATCCCAGCTGCTGATGGAAACCATGGATAAGGTTAATAAGAAATACAATAAGCCTATGATCAAGTTAGCATCTGAAGGCACCAAGAAGTCATGGGTAATGCGTAGAAACCTCAAAAGCCCTAATTACACGACGGACTGGAATGATTTACCGACAACAACCGCGCTAATAGCTACAAGACTGTAAAACTATGTCTGCAACATTGAGGTCTGTGCGCTGCTAGCAGCCTCGACGTTCCCATTTGTCTTTTGCCTTAGCCTCAGCTTTGGTTTGCCACTGCATATTGCTAGGGTGATCTGCTCCGCCACAGGCTAAAGGCATAATGTGATCTATGATGTAGTTAGGGCACGAGCCCTTGCTGCGTCGGGTGGAAGGACAGTGGTGTAATTGTTTGAATTGGTTTTTAGCTTTATAGCTACGCTTGTATTCTGCTAGGGCTGAAAATGAGGTAAAAGTTAGTAGTAGTATCAAAAAATACTTCATAGACTTCCAATAGTTTTATGAACATATAGTAGTCTAGGATTGTAACTTTTCAAACATTGGACTTCCCAAAATTTAGTAGACACTCAATAATGTCACCTACGCTTCACAAATAGGTAGTTTTTAAATTCCATAATACTTATCCTGTATGGAGCTTAGAAAGAACAATGGCCGCATAAGCGGCCATTGCATGCGAGACTCTCTCAGCGCTTACACACCTAGCCACTCCGGGTGGCACCCAGTTTCCCAGACGGCGCTACATTTTTTCACTCGCTTCAATGTAGCTTTATGCTAATAACAATACCACCTTATCAAAATATGTAAATATTTATTTAGCTCTAAACAAAAGGACCATTGAAATTAAAAGAACATCTTTGAATCTTGATTAGTTTATGCTTCCTTAATTAACTGAGGCCTATTAGACTATTCGTTAAAATAACTCAACTAAGTACAGCTTCATTAAAAACCAGCTCCTAGAAATATAAGTTTATGTTTCTGGAATTAGTAGAAATTAAGGTCACTCTTACCCATTGATTACTTTTAATGAGATTGAGCACTAAGTCATGTATACCGATTTTCTATTTCCATTATGTGAGCTTTCATGACTGCCCCTATTGAGCGTGCTGCTGAAAACTCTTTCCTAAATGGTGACGAGTACAGTAACCCATATAAGTTATATAGCGATGAATTTAATAGATATGAACGTGGTTGGACACAAGCTGTAAAGAAATCTGATGTTGGTCTATTACCTAAACCAGTGCGTAAGTCTGAAAATAAATTTCCTCTTGTGTACCCGAGAATTAAGGAACCAGTTTATAGAGCTCCTATAGATCCCGATGCCGCTGAAGCATACAAAAAACGAAAAGGATAGCTACTTGAAAAAATTCATTAGCAAGCTAACCCCTCTACTCAACCATAAAACATGGAGAGATTATGAGTGATTGGGAATTCTTGTACGATATGCATTATGAAGGCTACAGCCCACAAGAAGTGGCTGATGCTGCTAGCACTGGTGTTGCTCCATGGGAATGGAGCTATTTAAGCACGGACTGGATTGACTCTAAGCTTAATGGTGAGCCGGAAGAAGATGCCTACGAAGTTGATTCAGTTGCTCCCTTTAATAGTAGAGATGGGCTTCCATTTAGTCATTTAGAGCAAATTGAGATTTTTCATGATTTAGTTGAATGTGCGACTCGCCACTTTGAAAACACAGGTAGATACCTACAAATCTGGGGTGAACTAGGGGAGATATACGCTGAAATCAAATTTGGGTTGAGACGTCATGAAAGTCGTAAAGCCGGGTCTGACGGCATCATTGCTGGGAAACTTGTTGAAGTTAAGACAATTTCACCTGAAAAAACAAATGATAGAGTTTTAGTGAAGAGCAAAGGTGATTTTGAAAAGCTTCTTATCGTTCGAATAAATAGTACTTTCCAGTTTCAAGGAAAGTTGCTTGATAGAAGCGAATTGAGTGGCAATACTGGAAAGTTCTTACGAGGACAATTCATAGATGACACTAGTAGCTCTTAATTTTAAATGATCGATGATATATAGAACTCAGGAATCACAGCCTTCTAAATAGTTTCTGACTTATATGGGGATGAATATGAAAACTACTTATGAGACAGATTTGATAGCAATCAAAAAGATTGCTCTAGAGGTTTTCAATACTGAAGAAATTGCTAATCAATGGTTGAATAGTTTTAACTCAAGCATAGGCGATACGCCTATTTCAATTTTGAATACTCAAAACGGAGTGGATGAAGTTAAAAAAATTCTTAGTGCAATTGCCTACGGTGGTGTTGTGTAATTAAATAGGCAATATTTTGCCTATTTAATAGTCCTTGTTATAGATTTTTTCATTCTTGGTATACCTAATATATCATTGGCTCTTAATTTAGTTATAAGTGGCTTCTTTGAAATAGTAATTTATGGCTTTTTTCACTGTAATACACAGCTAATTTACACTCAATAATTATTAATAACCCTAGAAATCAAAGTACCTTTAAGTTCTTGATAGCGGCATTCATCACAGCCAGCCATAGACTCCAAGATGGCTTGTATTGCAATGGCAAGATTTTTTTTGTCAAATTGCCTGTCTATCCCATGTAATCCCTCACATGCTGAAAGCACACGTAAAAATGCTTTTGCACCTCCGGTACCTTGATGGGCGTTAATGTGATTGCTTATAAGCTCTCTACTTTCCATGTTTTTTTCATTTCCTAAGTAATGTTATATTTAAATGCTTTACTGAATTAAATTCTTCCGCTTTCTGGGATTTCCTTATCAAAAGGCCGCATTACTTTTGCAACCTCATTTTCCGACGGCAAACCATCATCACTCCCAGAAGGCCTGTCAACATCAAACATCTGAATACCTTTGGCTCGAATATGATAAGCAATTCTTTGCCAGCGTAGTTTCCATAGAGCCTCCCTTCTTCTAAACTCTATAACTTCCAGTTTCAAACGATTTATTTCTTTTTCTAGCTGCTCGTGATTTCCAGCTGATTTTTGGCGGCTTATAACCAACCCACCAGCCAATGCTTTCTTTGCCAGGTCATAAGCGGCCTTAATCTCAGACTTTGCTTGGAGAGATTGTCTGGAAAATCCGAAACGATCTTCCAATACAGACCATGTTAACTTACTGCCTAGCTGACCGGCAGCCCAACGATCCAAGTCTCTTACGATTGAAGTAATATCGCTATCTTGCATACGACGAAACCGACTATTCATGAATGCGTTCCTCCAAATATGCTATTGGGTCAAATGGCTCAATTTGATAATCTGTCATCTGCTTAGTGAGAACGCCAAGCTTTTTATCGTTATGAACCAGCCAGTCTGCACTTTTCTTAGGCTTCGGTGATGCAGTTCTTTTTTCAGCAGTATCACGTGCCACAAATGTAATTGCGTATTCGCGCTTTAACTCTTCCTTGCGCCCCACATCCCCCTTAACCCACACGTAATCGTTACAATCTGCAGAACATTGCAGATGTCTTTCACATTGTGTTTGAGCAAAATTGTGAACACACATTCCTGGGCCAACATCATGCACAGCATGAATCCGCGCCGCAAGAAACGCATCTTTTAGATCAATTGGTAATTTTTTCACCTGCTCAGATATACGACCACCAACCAATCCTTCTTTTATATCAGCCCGAAGCATTAAAGCTTTCTTCTCACGCGAAGTATGCTGATACGCCTTAGTATCTCGAGGATTTGAACGTCCGAACCATTCCGTTTGCAATAAATCAGACAAGCCGCCTTCATCCAAAAGTGTATTCAATGTATGGCGGAAGTGATGGCTTGTAAAATCGACCTCTAAAGCTGAAGATGCATATTCGGAAGCTAGTTGGGAAAAATACCGCAGAAATGTAGTGAACATTGAATGACTAAGCTGAGTGGAAACCCAGTGTGCATAAGCACCAGAGGACAATCCAAGATGTCTTACTAATAATAAATCTTTTAAGTAATATTTCTGGCCATTTTGGTCAATATGAATTGGCTCAATCGAGATTGGATTAAAATCTTTGTTGCAATAAGCAATGATTCCAAGTTTTGTCGTAAACCTAAATGGATAATTCGGTACTTTTCCCTGTGATGTTAATTTCGCTTCATCAGTGAATGTAAATCCATTTACCCTAATCCAACCTAATGTGTCCAACGTAGTAGCTGAGATTCCTAATTTCTCCAAATCGCTTTTATAAAATCTCTTGTCATCAGAATAATCAAATAAGAAAAATAAATCTGGCCCCCTATTCATCTGCATTTCCGTTGCAGTTTTTCTTGCGGCTGAACATAACTGATTTAACTCAACGATTACTGGCTCTACAATAGCAACAGTTTCGGTTGGCAGATATAGATTCCTCATAGGTGTAAAGACATCACCCTTCGATGCTTTGCGTGGAAAATATTTCAAAAATGCTCGCCCTTGGTCATCCCGACTTACTTCTTGATTTGGAATAGTAGCAATTTCACTGAACCTCCGCCCAAGCATGGCCATCAATGACAAAACTAAAACATAAAAACGATATTTATGATCTACAGGTACATTTAAATATAACTCACCAATAACTTTAAAAACCTTTGGATCAATAAGTTTATCGTTTTCGGTCAGCAATGTTTCTTGATCATCAAGGCGCTTATGCCCAAATCCACCGGTATTTTCCGGACGTTTCATACCGGAAAATTTATAATCAACAAGAACATTACAAAGCACATTAGCATCACAGTGCGCTGCAAACTCACCAATGGCTTTATGCATGTTATATGCGACACCATCACTATAATTTTTAGTCAAACTCTTGCATGCTAAATCTAAGATTTCCGGCGTCAGTTCAAACAATCTTAGCCCTCTGTTCACCATTTCACACACAACATAACTTACTGCCGCAATGAAGTTTCGTTGATCTGGAGCAGTCTGATTACGCCTATGAAAGCGAAGTACTATGAGCGCTTTTACCAAGTCAGCCCATTCATCTTTCAATGCACCCTTGTCCAAAGGCAATGCATAATGAAAATTGAGAGTTACCTTGGAAACATTCTTTCCGGTAAGTTTGAGCAACCTACCTCCTTTTATTATCCACTCGTTATTATCCCAATACGTCATATCAAAACCGTCAAGCGTAAGTGACTTTGCTCGTTCAACTAATGAAGCACTATTTTTTAAACGATCCACATCCAAACGTGAGAGAAACTGCACAACGCGAGCCTTTCTCTGTGATCTCTTATCAGCCATGACTGCCTCTCAATCTACATTCCTCTACAACTTGAGCCACAGCAAAAATCACATCGTCAAGCTGAATACCTAAGCGTGCACCTTCATACTTCTCAAGCCTTTTGCTCCGTCCTTGTAGTAGGCAATCAAGAACATGTTCGTGGTCAGCAAAGCTGTAAGGCTGAAATTTTTCACACAAGTAACAGGAAAAAGGTGGGTCAAGATGACAAATACTTTCTTGTCCACACAGTCCGATGTTTGTTAACTCAGTTGGATTGGACTCATCAATAAATAAGAGATGCTTATCATGACTATCCAAATTGACCGATTCCAAATCTGAGTAAATAATTCGACCTCTGAATAATTTGAGATATTGTGCAAATCCTTTTGCAGTCGCCTTATCCAGATGCTCTACGATACTGCCTGCCAATTCAAAATAGACAAGAACATGCTGGGTATCTGTGTGATCCAGAATTCTAGCGAGCTCTTTTTTGCTAATACCTTCAGCGGCGAGAGCTGTTCCCAATGTATATCGTAAACGTCTCGTGCTAATTCTAAGTATCTCTTTAGTTAGAGGTGAAATAATCTTATGTCGATTAACAAACTTTTTAAGTAAGTTCGATATATCAGCACTAACCATGTTAAAAGACGAATCTATCAAACCACTTAAAAAAGCTGCTTTATTAATATCCTGGTTTATAAAAAGTGGTTTATCAACTAAGAATTTCTTATTATCAATTTCAACGGCCGTGTTAATTCTCTTGTTATGTTCTATTAGCTCTAGAATATAATTTGCAAATTCTGGTGCCAAATATTCTGCCAACATATCATCTCTTGCATTCAGTTGCCGCTTCTTGATTCGTGGCATATAAATAACCCATGTAGCCACATCAAGATCAGGAGTTAAATTTACAAGATCTTTCTCCTTCAGATAGGTAAGATTAGCTGGATTTCTGCCAAGTGCAATTGATAAAGCCAAAGCTGCTTTTTCTTGCAAATGCTCAAATTCATAGCTTCTATCTGCACGCATAGCCTTGATCAATAATGGCAACTCTAATGATCGATGTAATGGCCCACAATCAACATCCTCCAATCTTACCGCTTCACCCTTAGGATTTCCTGGAATTGACATTGCGTCTAACTCCAAAGCATAAGAAGGGCAAAAACCAATTTCAGGGTAATTTTCAGCAGACCAAACATACCATTGAATTAGACGATACATTGCCCATAATCGATGGTTCTTTCGTGATTCAGACAAAGCATATTCAAAAGTCTTGATTAAATTTATTTTTAAGACTTCACAATCAATACATTGATTGAATTCAAATTCCACTTGAAAGCGAATTAGCTCTCGCCAAACATCCTGAAAAGAGGAATATGCTGCATGTGTAGAAGTGAATTCCAATCTATCCTTAATGTAGCGTTTTGTTACCCACCTGAGACCTAAATCAAAAATTTTTGAAAAATCCAAGCTCATTGATTTTGCTGTTGTGTAAGGCAAATGCCAAATATCGCTGGAAGTATCTACCTGATGACCTTCTCTTGAAATAATAGTATTTGGAACTTCAAGCCATCCATTAATTTCAATCTGCTTATAAAGTGAATGTGAATTCATATCATTCTCCCTAATCCAACAACTTGCGATGATAATTACGCATAGCAATATTTGCTTGCTCTTGGATTTCTTGAGCGATATATGTTTCCTGCGATGACAAACTCGTGTCTCCTCGCAAATCAGCAAGCGCTTCCATACGCCGCTGCTCATCTAATCCAATATCACGCAATAATTTCTCCATGTTGCTTGAAAAAGTATGCCGAAGTGACTTAGCAGTGAGGTTAGGCGGCAAGTCTTCAGGGAATCTGCTTCTGAGAATTTGAAAGAGTTGCACGACGCTAGGCTGTGAAAGAGGGCCCCCCTCATCGCTAAGAATCAAATAATCCGAATCTTGATCCGAATTTGCCTCTAATACATCACGCCAATGCATAATGTACTCATCAAGATGCTTTGCAAATACTGGGTTATCTATTGGCATCACCCGACCATTTCGTTTTATTTTCGGCCTTGGTTTTCTTTCATCCTTGCGGTCAGGTGGCCTTCTAGTGACTCTAATAGCAGATACAGCACCAAACTCTATATCCTCAACTTTTAAGCTAAGCAACTCTCCTGGTCTCAATCCATAATTAAGCATAATCATCACTAGGATATAGTTTCTGAATACAACTGCTGGATTACGCCCAAATCTCTTCTCATTTTCAGGATCTAGACAACTCACCAAAAATTTAGCTTGTTTTAGGCTTAATCCTTTTTGCTTACTGAAATTTCCTGGTGGGGCGTTAATAAATGAAGAATCCAGCCATGATAGTGTTCTGATCTTTTGATCACGAATACGCTCGTAACTTAGATCGTTAAATGGTATCGAACCCAAGTAGATATCAAAGTACAATCCGAAAAATTGACGAATTGTAGTTAACCTTTGATTAAAGGTATTAGGTGATACGGACAGCCTCTTAACTTTGCGAGATTGAGACTGATCCCTTCTTAAGATTTCTACAAGTCCGCCGCGAATTTCAGCCTCAGTGAAACCTTTTCCGCTTGAAATTCGGCTCCATATATCTACCCCCCCACGCTCCGACCACTTAAACAACACCGACAATTCACGAAGATTTCTGATTAGAGTGTTCGTTCCTAAGGCTCTGCGTCCTATAACAAATTCACAAGGCATCGGTATAGGCAACCCATCCTCATCTAGCAGAATCGGTAATTGGTCACCACTTTTATGGTCTATTACTTCTACTTTCAAATTAGCACTCCAAAAGAAATATTTACAATTTGGAGTCTATTTTGTTTTCCAACTTAACGTGATGTTATATACATCGCTTTTTACCCTACTTTATTTTACTAGTTGGTCAAAGATAAAAAAAAACGCCCAATTCTTTACAAGAAGTGGGCGTCATAATTTAAAATTTAATGTATTAATTACAATAACTTAGGAAAATAACTAAGCATTTTATCTTTACATTTTATGTTTTATACGGTTCAAAAAGGAATATCATCCTCAAAATCATCAAAGCCTGACCCAGCTGGCGCAGGTTTTGCGGCGGGAGCTTGTCTTGCTTGACCTTGA
>Ga0207969_100272_pt1 | contig 28489 bp, 25 predicted proteins | sample LakWasMet25_LOW6_2_FD_183869 | JGI IMG/M metagenome (GOLD analysis project Ga0207969, IMG submission 183869) | Freshwater sediment methanotrophic microbial communities from Lake Washington under simulated oxygen tension - Sediment Metagenome... | ecosystem: Environmental > Aquatic > Freshwater >... | reverse complement strand
CCCCTGCAACCTTCGCGTCGCGCGAAGGTGACCACCTGATGTTGCCTGGGGTCAGGCGCTGCACGCCGATGAAGAGGCCCCACGCCGTACCCCAGGCCCATAGGGTCGAGATGTGTAGAAGCGATAGGTCTGAAAGCCCCGGACATTGTCCGGGGCGCCACCCTGTTATTGCCCGGGGTGAGGGCCAGCGCCCGAACCCCGGCGACGCGACGCCATGCAGCCTTCCCGCGCTGGCCATCACTCCACCAGCCCCGACCTTCGGAACAGGTTGAGCACCTGCTCCTCCAGCGCTCCCTCCACGTCGGCCTGCGCGTAGGCCACGCGCCTCGCCTTGCAGAAGCCCTCCACCTCGTGGCGCCACTGCGAGTGCGCGTCGCGGAACCTCGCCACCAGCGCGGGCGTCAGCGTCACCTCCCGGCCGTCGCCGGTCTCGGTGTCCACCAGCAGCACGTCGCCCCGGGCGCCCGGGTCGGCGTCGCGGGCGTCCGTCACGTGGATCACCATGGGCTCGAACTTCTGGTAGCGCAGGGCGTTGATGCCCCGCTCGAAGCCCGCCGGGTCGTAGAGGTCGCTCACCACGATGGCCACGCCACGGCGCTTCAGCTCCGCGCCCAGGGTGCGCCCCGCCTCGGAGAGCGCCGTCTCGCCGGAGGGTTCGAGGCCGCGTAGAAACTCGAAGACCTTGAAGATCTGCCCGCGACCCCGGGCCGGTGGAAGGCGTCGCACGACCTTCGTCGAGACGGCCACCATGGTCACCCGGTCGAGGTTGGAGAGCGAGAGGTAGGCCATCGCCGCGGCCAGCCGACGCGCGTGGTCGAAGCGCGCCCGACCGCCGAAGCCCATCGACGCGGAGACGTCGAGGACGATGGCGATGGTGAGGTCCTCCTCCTCCTCGAAGCGCTTCACCAGGAGGCGCTCGGTGCGGCCGTAGACACTCCAGTCGAGGGCGCGGAGGTCGTCGCCCGGGGTGTACGGGCGGTGGTCCGCGAACTCGATGCCGCTGCCCGCGATGCGGGTGCGCCGCTCGGCCCTCATGCGGCCCGCGAAGAGGCGCCGCGAGGCCACCGCCAGGTACTCCAGCTTGCGCTGGAAGGCCTCGTCGAAGAGCTCGGCCTCCGAGGCCGCGGGCTTCTTCTTCGGGCGCAGCCAGTCGAGCCAGCCCACCTCCGCTACGCCCCCGGCTTGATCGACCCGAGGATCTCTTCCAGCACCGCGTCGGGCTTCACTCCCTCGGCCTCGCCCTCGAAGTTCAGGATCATCCGGTGGCGCAGCGAGGGCATCACCGCCCCCCTCACGTCGTCGGCGCTCGCGCTGAAGCGGCCGTCCATCACCGCGCGGATCTTCGCCGCCAGCAGGATCGCCTGGGCGCCTCGGGGCGAGGCTCCGAAGCGCACGTAGCGCTTCACCGAGGCGGTCGCGCCCTCCTCGTCGGGGTGCGTCGCGAGCACGAGCCGGATGGCGTAGTCCTGCACCGAGCGGGCGACCGGGACCTCCCGGGTCAGCGCGCGAAGCTCCAGGATGCGGGCGCGGTCGAGCACCGGCTTCACGTCGGCCTCGGCGGCGCCGGTGGTCCGGTCGAGGATGGAGTGGAGCTCTTCGCGCTTGGGGAAGGGGACATGGAGCTTGAAGAGGAAGCGGTCGAGCTGGGCCTCGGGGAGGGGATAGGTGCCTTCCATCTCCAGGGGGTTCTGCGTGGCGAGCACGAAGAAGGGCTGGTCGAGGGAGTAGGTCTTGCGGGCGATGGTGACCGACTGCTCCTGCATGGCCTCGAGCAGGGCGCTCTGGGTCTTCGGCGTCGCGCGGTTGATCTCGTCGGCCAGCACGAGGTTCGCGAAGATGGGGCCGCGCTGGAACTCGAAGCGCTTGCCGCCTCGCTCGTCCTCCGCGATCACCTGCGTCCCGAGGATGTCCGAGGGCATCAGGTCGGGGGTGAACTGCACCCGCGAGAACTGCAGGTCGAGCGCCCGGCCGAGGGTGCGCACCAGCATCGTCTTCCCGAGCCCGGGTACGCCCTCCAGCAGCGCGTGGCCGCCCGCGAGCAGGCAGGTGAGCACCCCGTCCACGATGCCCTGGTGGCCGACTATCACCCTCCCCACCTCCGAGCGCACCGCCGCGAGGTCCTTCTGGAAGCGCTCGACGGACTCCCTCGGCGCCGTCGCCCCCGCTTCAACCTTCGACGCCATTCACTTCTCCCTCGGCCTGATGAGCTGGAAATACCTTCGCACGTAAGACCGAAACCCCGGAGGGACCTCGCCCTGGTGAAGCACCTCTCGGGCGCGATCCCAGTACGGCGAATACACCTCCCGGTATGGCCGGCTCGCGAAGCCCGACCCCGCAGCCGTGCGGATCACCTGCGAGCGGGACGGCCCGTTGCCGCTCTGCTGCCCCTGCACCTGCACCGCCTGGGTGCGACCGAGCGGGTCGATGGCCGCGCCCCGGAGGTTCTCGTCGTGCTGCACCCCGGCCCCGCTTCCGGGCTCCTGTCCCTGCTGACCGGGCTGTCCGCCCTGTCCCTGCCGCCCGGGAGATGAGTCCGGCAGAGGGAGGGGGACACCACCGCTTCCGCCGGGCACCAGCGCCACTCCCTGGGGCGGTCCGTTGCCCTGTCCGCCCTGCTGTAGCGCGCCCTGTTGGCCCTGCTGTCCCTGCTGTCCGGGCTGCGCCTGCTGTCCCTGCTGTCCCTGTTGGCCCTGCTGTCCGCCGGCGCTGCGCGAGAACTGCTGGAGCCTCATCCGCTGCCGCTGTCCGCCCTGTCCCCGCTGCTGTCGCATCAGCTCCCGGAGCTGCTCCAGCTGCTGCCGCAGCTCCTCGTTGGAGCGCTGCGACTGCTGCTCGTCGTGCATGCGGGAGAGCTCCTCCGCGCCCCGCTCGAGGTCGGCGCCGGCGGCCTGGAGGTCGCGGGCGAGGTCCTGCGCGGCCTGGGCGATCTCCCGCTGGAGGTGCTCGGCCTCGCGTCGCTGCTCCTCCCTCCGCTGCTGCTCCCCGGTGAGCCGCTCGGACTCTCGCTGCCTCCGCCGCAGCAGCGACTCCTCCTGCGGGTTGAGCGCCCTCTCCCGCTGCCGCCGCAGCATCTCCTCCACCTCACGGCGCGCCTGCTCCACCTGCCGCCGCAGCTCCTCGGTGTCGGGCCTCGCCTCGGCCGCGCGCTGAAGCGCCTGCGACATCTGCTGCCGCTGCTGCGCCGTGATGGGGCCCTGCCGCAGCGTCTGGGACATCTCCCTCATCGCCTGCGCCGCAGCGCCTGCGTCGCCCTGGCGAAGCGCCTCGGCGAGCCGTCGGGTGGCGGCGTCGCGGGGGTTCATCTCGTCGCCGATGCTTCGCAGCGCCTCGGAGACGCGTCGGCCGGCGGCGGCGTCCTGGGCGGCGAGAGACTCCTGCAGGGCCGCGAGGCGGCGGAAGGCCTCGTCGCGGTCGAGGCGGCGGTGGGCGAGGTCGTCGAGCAGTCGGTTGAACTCCTCCACGCCCCGGCGGGCGCCGTCGGTGCGGGCCTGCGCCTCGACCTGACGGACGGCCTCGCGGAAGGCGGCGAGGTCGTCGTCGGAGAGCTCGGCGGCGTCGCGGGCGACGACCGGGGGAGACAGGCGCGAGGGCCGGGCGGGGGCGCGAGAGGGCACCGGGACGCGGGCGACGAGGAGCAGCAGCGCGGCGAGCACCGCCACCATGCGCAGCTCGGGGGGGAGCTGCCAGGGCAGGGCGGCGCGGACGTCGACCGAGCGGGCGTGCTCGGCCGCGTCGTCGATGGCGGCCTGCATGAAGGGGGTGCGCTCGGCGGGAGGTCGCTGGCGAAACTGCCACGCGATGCCCAGTCGGTCGTGGAGCCGGTGGTGGGCGTCGAGGCGTCGCGCGGCGTCGAGCGGACGCACCGGGCGGAACGCGTTGAGGAGCGCGCCGAGCAGCGGGAGCGCGAGGGGAGAGAGGGCGAGCGCCAGGGGGTGCTGCACGCGCAGGACGTGGAGCCGGGTGAGCAGGACCAGGGCGACGGAGACGGCCAGGGCGAGGACGGAGACCGAGGCGGCGGCGCGGAGGGCGCGGTGCCATCGGACGCGGCGGGCCGCGACGGCGAGGACGGCGAGGTCAGGGGCGGCGTCGGGCATCGTCGGTAGCCAAGGCAGGACGATGCACCGGGTGTATGCAGGGCGCCAGTTGGGAGTAGGCGCCCACCGCTGCGAGGCGAGGGAAAGACGCGATGACGCAGTGCGTTGCGTGGTGTGCCTCGCTCTGGTAGGAACGGGCCCGTCAGGAGACGAGAGCTCGGAGCGCCATGACGACGGCGCTGCCCGGTGGTTCCTGAGGAGAGTCCGCGATGCTGCCCATCGATGAGATCCGCACGTTCTTTCGTCGAGCGAGCGTGTTCGACGCGCTGACCGACGGCGAGGTCGACGCCTCCTGCTGCTTTCTCCGCCAGCGACGCTTCGCGCGCGGTGAGGCCCTCTTCCGCGAAGACGACGCGGGCGACTCGCTCTTCATCCTCCTCGACGGCGAGGTCGTGGTGGACATCCGCGGCCCTCGCGGCGAGGCCCTGCGCGTGGGGCGCCTCGGCCCCGGCGACGTCCTCGGCGAGCAGGCGTGCCTCGACCCCTCTCGGCGCTCGGCCACCGTCACCGCCACGAGCGACGCGCTCGCCCTCGAGCTCACCCGCGCCGAGCTCGATCGGATGTCCCGCGAGCTCCCCCGCGTCGCGTCGCTGCTGCTCGGGGTGATCCTCCACGAGCTCGCCGACCGGCTCCACGCCGTCGACCGCCGCGTCGACGCCGAGCTCCGCCACGAGGTCCCGACCCCCGCCACGCTGCCGCCGCGGCTCCAGCCCCTGACCATCATCCCGCCACAGACCACGGCGTGGCAGCGCCTGGCCTCCCGCCTCCGAGGTGCTCCATGAACACGGTCCAAGATCTCCGCGTCGTCGGCCACCCGCTGCCCTTCTCCGAGGGCGAGCTCGAGGTGCTCCTCGGCGCCAGCACGACGCGACGCTTCGCGCCCGGCGAGACCCTCTGTCGCCAGGCCCGCCCGGCGACGTCGTGCTTCATTCTCCTCTCCGGGGTCATCGAGGTCGTGAAGGAGGCCGACGGCCGGGAGCGCGTGCTCACCGAGCTGTCCGCGGGCGCCATCGCGGGGCAGCTCGCCCTCGTCGACGGATCGCCCCGCTCCGCGACCCTCCGCGCGAAGACCGACGTCACGGCCCTCGAATTCACCCGCGACATGTTCATGCGCCTCGTCGGCGCGTCGAGCCCGCTCGCGTACCGCTTCCAGGTCGAGCTCGCAGTCGCCACGGGGCGGCAGCTCCGCGAGGCCAACCGGCGCCTCTCGGCCCTCTTCGAGGCGCGCGAGCGGCGCGCGACCCACGCCGCCTCCGAGCGCGCGGTGCGCCAGCAGTTCGATGACGTCGTCGGCGACCTCGACCTGGCCTTCGAGCCCTTCGACGTGGTCGAGATCACGCCCCCGGAGCGCGTCGTGGGCCAGCGCATCGCCGACCTGAGCTGAATCGCTTCCTCCGCTCGCGACAACGCGGTGAGCGATTTCGCCGGAGCGCATTGACGTCGCGGCGAGGACGGGGTTCAACGGCGGCGCCTCGGAGGATCGCTCGATCGGGCGCCGACCCACTGAGGCGGGGAAAGGCCTCCAACGACCCGATGACGTCCACGGTGCCTCCCCTCCACGCGCCCGGGCGCCGTGCCTCCCCGCTGCCCTCGCGCGCCGAGCGGGTCGCGGCGGTGCGCGCGCTCATGGGCCAGCCCGACCGCTCGGTACGCCACCTCGCGCTCGGCATCCGAGCGACGGCGCGGCGGCACTTCGACCGCCACGTCGAGCCCCTCATCGAGGCGACCTGGCCCGCCCTGCGGGGGACAGCCTTCGAGGAGAAGCTCCGCATCGGGGCCTGCGACCTCTACGCCTCCGCGCCGTACACGGCCCTCTTCTGCGCGCCTCGCCGTCCTCCGCTCGTGCGCGTCGTCACCGACGTGGGCAACCTCCTGCCGCTGCCGCTGCCCGCCCTCAGCCTCCTCGGCCGCGTCGCCATGGAGGCGCTCGGCCGCGTCGCCTACGCGCGGCAGCACCGGAGCATCGCGCTCATCTCGGCCTTCATCGTGGTGGTCGACCACGCGCTCGACCACTGCATGGACGACCCGCCCGCGCTGCGCGGCCCGAGGCTGGAGGCCATCATCGCCGGGCGCTCTCCCGCGACCGGTCCAGCGCTCGCGCTCACCCGGGCGCTCGCGGTGGCGATGGCCGAGGGGCTCGACCCCGACGAGCGCGTGGCCTTCGAGCGGGCCATGGAGCGCATGACCGGATGGATACGCGCCGAGGTGCGCGCCATGCTTGGCGAGCCCGACCCCGCGGGCCTCGGCCACCGCCTCGCGGGCGTCGAGGGCACCATCGACGGGCTGCTCTTCCCGGTGCTCCGCTACGCGGGCGAAGGGGCCCGCGCGTGGATGTACGACGTGTCCCTCTTCGTGCAGGTCATGGACGACTGGTTCGACTACGAGGCCGACGCCCGCTCCGACCGCGCGACGCCCGTCACCACCGGCGACTGGACCTTCGCCGACGTCGCCGCCGCCTGGCGCCGCAGCGCCGACGGCATCGAGGCCCTGGTGCGCGCCTCGGGGCTCGACTCGCCCCGCTACGTGCGCTTCGTGCGCGAGTCGTACGTGCTGATGATGCACGAGGTCATGGAGGCCATGGCCGAGAGGCCCGACGCGTGAGGCCCTCAGGCAGCGACTCGCGCCCGCCGCCCAGGCCGCCGCGCAGCCTCGCGCCCGCGGTGCTGGTGATGGGCAAGGGCGGCGTCGGCAAGACCACCGTGGCCGCGGCGCTGGCGACGCTCGAGGCCGAGACCCACGGCATGGCGGCGCTGGTGGAGTTCGGCGATGGAGAGTCCGGCAAGCGCGCCCTCGGGCGCAGCCACCGGGGCGTCGAGCACGTGGTGATCACCGCCGCCGAGGCCATCCAGCGGGGCGCCACGCCGCTCTTCGGGTCGGCCACGGTGGCGAAGCTCGCGCTGGGCAACTTCGCGATGCGACCGCTCCTTCGCGCGGCGCCCGCCATCCGCGAGCTCGCGATGCTGGAGTCGGTGCGGCAGGTCGTGGCCGCGCGCCCCGGGGTGAGGGTCGTGGTCGACATGCCCGCGACGGGTCACGCCGTGGCGTGGCTTCGCACGGCGCGGCAGGGGCGGGAGTTTCTCGGGTCGGGGCCGATGTTCGAGCTCTGCGACCGGGTGGCGCGCGAGCTCGTCGCGCCGGGCTGCGCCTCCATCGTGGTGGTGACCCTCCCGGAGGCGCTGGTGCTGGAGGAGACCCTGGAGCTGTGCGAGTCCATCGCGCGCGACCCGGGCCTCGAGGTGGCGAGGGTGGTGGTCAACCGGGTGCCGCTGCCGCTCTCCAGGGAGGCCCTGGTCGACGCCCGCGCGCTCGCGGCCACGGAGGGCGCGCTAGCCCGCCCCGCCGCGGCGCTGGTGGCGCTGCTCGAGGCGCGCGAGGCGGCGAGCGCCGGCGCGGCTGAGGCGCTGGAGGTGTTCGCCCGAGGGCCGCACGCCATCTGGCGGGTTCCGCTGGCGCCGGTCGACCCGTCGGCCCGAGACGTCGCGCGCTGGCTGCGCGCCGAGGGGGCCGCGTGAAGGACCCACTGGTGATCGTCTGCGCGGGCGGCGGCGGCGTCGGCAAGACCACCACCTCCGCCGCGCTCGCGCTCGCGCTGGCCGCCCGAGGGCACCAGACGCTCATCGTCACCATCGACCCGGCGCGTCGCCTCGCTGGGGCGATGGGGGTTCCGGTCACCGACGAGGTGACGCGGGTGCCCCTACCCGCGGCGTGCGGGAGGCTCTCGGCGCTGATGCCCGACCCGAGGCGGTCGATGCGCGCCTTCATCGACTACCTCTTCGCGGACGAGCCCGAGGCGAAGGCGCGCGTGCTCTCGAACAAGCTCTACATCGGCCTCGCCGACGCGGCCGCGGGGGTACACGAGCTGGTCGCGATGAACCTCGTGGCCCGCGCCGCCACCGACGGGGACTTCGACGTGGTGGTCATCGACACGGCCCCCTCGCGGCACGCGATCGACTTCGTGACCTACCCCGCCCGGCTGGCGGCGCTGCTCGGGGGCCGCAGCGTCTCGTGGCTCGCTGGGCTCGCGCAGCGCTCCGGGGGCGCCGCGCCCGCGCCGAAGGCTCTGCTCTCCTGGGGAACCGGTCACGTCGAGCACCTGCTGGCGCGCGTGACCGGCCCCAACCTTGTGCGCGACACGGCGGACCTCTTCGGCGACCTCGCCCTGGTGCGAGAGCGCTTCGTGTCCCTGACCCGGCGGGCCTCGGAGCTGCTCCTTGGTGAGCGCGTGGCCTACGCCCTGGTGGCCGCGCCGACCGCGGCTGCGCGCGACGACGTGCTCTTCCTCGCCGCGCGGCTGGAGAAGCTGGGGCGACGGCCGAGGGCGATCGTGCTCAACCGGGCGGACACCCGCCCCGCCCCGTGGGTGAGCGCGCTGCGCGCCGGGCGGGGCGTGCCCTCGTCGATCACCGACGTGCTCGACGCGCTGGAGGAGGAGCGGGCGACCCGGTCGAGCGCCGCCGACGGCCTCGCGGCGCACCTTCACGCGAAGCTCCCTTGGGCGTCCATCGTGCGGCTCCCCTACGTCGAGGCGTCGGCGCCGGAGGTCATCGTCGCGGCGCTCTCGACGGAGCTCGACGCGCAGCTCGCGGCGCTGCTGCCCGAGGCGCGCTGACTCACCGCTCACGTCTCCGGTGGGCGACCGATGCGTTCGAAGAGGGCAACGATGAGTCGCGCGGGCCACGGGCGTGGCGGCGCTGTGTAGCAATCAGACGATGCTGTTGCGGGCGGCGGCGTCCCAGCCGTGGCGCACGTGAGGCTGCACGTCCTCCCAGGTGTTGCCGTCCTTGAGCTGCGTCCACTCGTGCCGGAGCTTGCTCTCGAGCTGATCGTCCCAGACGGGGCTGTCGGCGTACTGCGTCCGCGCTCCGTACCCGTAGCGGATCGCCGGCTCGACCTGCTTCCAGTCCCTCACCTCGGCGACCTTCTCGCTGGCCTTCTGCTGCACCTCGGCGACCTTCTCGCTGGCCTTCTGCTGCACCTCGGCGATCTTCTGGCTCGCGTCGGACCGCACCTTGGCGATCTTGCCCTGCGCCTGCACCTGCGTGACAGCGGCCTCGGTCTGCGCCTCGATGACCCGCTCCTGCGCCTTGCCGCGCTCCTTGATCTGCTTCTCCACGCGCTTCGCCACGTCCTGCGGGTCGTCGGGGCGCGTCTTCACCGACAGCGGCGGAATGGGCTCCTTGCCGACGCTCTGCTTCACCGTGTCGCCGATCTCCTGGTTCAGGTCGGCGCTGTCGTTCGAGGAGAAGTCGGCCTTGGTCTGCTCCCAGTCCCGACGGAGGGCGGCCTTCACGCGCTCCCAGGTAGAGCTGTGCTTGTCGGTCCACCACTGGGGCCGCGGGCTCACGTTGGTCTCGGGATTGACGTTGGAAATTCGGTTCGTCTGCTTGTCCATCACTCGCTCCTTTGTTCGACTGTTGCCTGCACGTCGGCGGGGCCTTCGTCGCGGCGATGCAATGCGGGTGATGTGCCAGCGCAGCTTCGCCTCGCAGGATGCGCGATCTGCCGCGCACGACGAGATCGGAGCCTCGCATTACCGCCACAATCGAGCGGCACCGTCACACAGCGAGCGCCCACCCGACGCCCCACCGGGGCTCGTGCTATCAGCGTCGCCCCTCATGACACTTCCCTTTACGGTCACGGCCACCGATCCCGGTTCGCGCGCCAGGCGGGGCTCGATGATCACCGCGCACGGACGCGTGGAGACGCCCGTGTTCATGGACGTCGGAACGCGCGCGACGGTGGCCCACTGCACCCCGGCAGACCTCGCGGAGGTCGGCGCCCAGGTGGTGCTCGGCAACACCTACCACCTGATGCTGCGCCCGGGGCCCGAGGCGTTTCGCCAGCTCGGGGGGATTCACAAGTTCATGGGGTGGCCGGGGCCCGTGCTGACGGACTCCGGCGGGTATCAGATCTTCTCGCTGCCCGGCTCTCGCACCATCACCGAGAAGGGCGCCCGCTTCAAAGGCTACGTCGACCAGCAGATGCATTTGCTCTCACCCGAGCGGTCCATCGAGGTCCAGACGGCGATCGGGTCGGACATCATGATGGTGCTCGACGTCTGCATCTCGTCGACCTCGGACGAGGCGACCACCCGGGCCGCCATGGAGCGCACCCACCGTTGGGCGCTGCGCTCTCTCGCCGCGCGCACCAACCCCACGCAGGCGCTCTTCGCGATCGTGCAGGGGGGAGTCGTCTCCGAGCTACGGAGGGAGTCGGCGGCCTTCCTCACCCAGCAGCCCTTCGACGGCTTCGCCATCGGCGGACTCGCCGTGGGCGACAGCCGCTCCGAGCGCGAGGACGTCACATCGCTCTCCGCCGAGCTGCTCCCGGCGGACCGTCCGCGCTACCTCATGGGCGTCGGGACGCCGCCAGACCTGCTCCACGCCATGCTCGCCGGGGTCGACATGTTCGACTGCATCATCCCGACGCAGCTCGCGTCGCAGGGCACCGCGTTCACGTCCACGGGCCGGGTGCGGCTGACACGCGGCATCAACGTGTTGTCCGAAGAGCGCCTCGATGTCGAGTGTACCTGCTCGACCTGCGCCACCTTCAGCCGCGCCTACCTCTACCATCTGTTCAAGTGCAGGGAGCCGCTCGGCACGCGGCTCGTGTCGATTCACAACCTTCATTACTACCATACGCTCATGGCCGAATCGCGGAGCGCCATCGAGCGCGGGACCTTCTCCAGCTACGCCCGCAGCAAGCTCGATGCGATCGATCGCCACGAGCACAGCGCCGTCCGACTCGGGCGCGCGGGGTCGCCGTGAGCGAGCGAGACGAGCGCCAGAGCGGCTGCGAGGTCGTCACGCTCCCCAACGGGCTGCGCGCCATCCGTGAGCGCGCGTGCGGCGAGGTGATGCACCCGGGCGCCGGGCCGCTCGTCGAGGCGGAGAGCGTCTACGTCGCTCCATCGCGGCTGGCGGCGAGGCTACAGGAGGGGGGCGACCCGCTGGTGCTCTTCGACGTGGGGCTCGGCGCCGCGACCAACGCGATCACCGCGTGGCAGGTGTCGGAGGCTCAAGGGCCCGGGGCGCGGCGCCTGGAGATCGTGAGCTTCGAGCATGACCTCGACGCGCTGAGGTTGGCCCTGGAGCCTGAGAACGCCGACTCGCTGGGGCTCACGAAGAGCGGCGCCAACGCCCACGCCGCCGCGAGCGCGCTGCTCGAGCACGGGCATCACGAGACGCCGCGCACCCGCTGGCGACTCTGCCTCGGAGACTTTCGTACCTGGCTGGCCACGATGCCCGACGGGTACGCCGACATCGTGTACTGGGACCTGTTCTCCCCGCGCACGGCGCCCGCCCTGTGGACGGTGTCCATGTTCAAGGCGCTGCGGCGCGCGTGTAGGGAGGGCGCGACGGTGCATACGTACAGCGCCTCGACGTCGACGCGCTCGGGCTTCCTGCTCGGCGGCTTCGCCGTCGGGGTGGGCGAGCGAACGGGCGATCGCGACGAGACCACCATCGTCGCGACCAGGCCCGATGACCTCGCCCGGCCGCTCGGCGCGGCGTGGCTGGGGCGCCTCTCCCGCTCGTCGGTTCCGTTTCCCAACGATGTTCCCGATGAGCCGCTCGCGAGGGCCGAGGCCATGGCCCTGGTGCGCGCCTGCCCGCAGTTCAGGGACATCGACGCGGTGACGTAGCGCGACGGTCGCTACAGGGAGGTCTGGAGCGTCAGCCGTAGCTCCACGACCAGCTCGACCTGCGGGTCGGGCAGGACGCCGGAGCCCAGCTCGAAGGCCCCGTCGACCCGCACCCGGAAGCGGTGCGAGCCGCCGAGGATGTGGGCCTCCAGCGCGTCCACTCCGGCCGCGTCGACGACCATCGGCGCGCTGAGCGCGCTCGATCCGATCACGGTGCGGGGGAGGGAGCCCAGCCGCCGGGAGGGCGTCGCCTCGCTGGTCGGCCCCCACCAAAGCTCCAGCGGACCGACGGCGCTGCCGGCGTGGGCCCCGCTGAGCTGCAGCGCCGCCGACTGCACCTCGACGCCCCGGAGGGCGCCCGAGTAGTCGCGGAAGGTGGCGTCGGTGTCCAGGTCGATGTCGACGCTGGTGGAGCGCAGCGCGAAGGGAGCGAGCGCGCAGGCGCCCGCCTCGCAGCGCACGACGACCTCCGAGGAGGAGGCCGAAGGGCACGGCCTCGCGGCGTCGCAGGCCACGGCGGCGAGCCGGCGCTCGGCGGTGAGCAGGGCGGCGGGGACCTCGCCGACGGGCAGCGCGGCGGTCGCTCGAAGGGGCCCCGGGGAGACCACGACGAAGGCGTCGACGCTGCAGCCGAGGGCGACGAGGAGCGCGGGGAGGAGCGGGCGGAGGGAGGTCATCGACGGTCTCCGTGAGGGATCTAAAGGGAGGTCAGAAGTGCATCCCGACCTGAAGGTGGGGGTGGACCATCAGGGCGATGGCGTCGCCGTCCTGTTCGAGCTCGGCGCAGATGAGCCCGCCGCCGGTGCAGCTTCCGCCTGCGATGCCCGAGCGGCGCACGTTGGTCACGGCGGCGTCGAGGTCGAAGCCGACGAAGAGTTTGCGCCACACGCGCACATCGACGCCGAGGCCCGCACGGCCCGTCCATCCGTTGGCGTTGACGCTCTGCGCGCTCGCCCACGCGTCGCTGGTGAAGCGCCCCATGAACGCGTGACCCACCGCCAGGCGCATCGAGAGCTCGACGCGCCCCATCGGGAGGCGGAAGGCGCCTTCGAGGGTCGTGGCCACGAGGTCGACCTCGCCCGTCGCCCTCGTCGGGCCCATGGGCGTCGGGTTGAGCACGTCGCCCTCGCCGGTGACGTGGCAGTAGTAGACCTGCAGCCCGACGCTGAAGACCAGCGCGTGGAAGCCCAGCGTCACGCCCGCGCCAGGCCCCCAGCCCGTGAACGACACCATGTTCGGGAAGGCCGAGCGGTCGCCCCGCACCGAGAGCAGGGCCATGTACGTCGCGCCTCCCTCGAGCTCGACGAAGAAGGGGTCGCGGAACATGTCCGAGCGGCGCGCAGCCGACGCAGGCGGGCTCTGCTGCGCCGACGCGGGGGCGGACACCAGGGTGGCGAGCAGCGCCAGCGCCGCAGCCGCCTGCCCTCCGGATCGCGAGCGTCGCGTGCGTAGGTCCAACATGGGACGGCGCTGTGCAATCGCAGGTCCAGCGGCTCTGTCGGCGAGGCCCGCCCGGGGCGACGAGCGCCGCGCGGACCGAAGCTGGGCCATAGGGAATCGTCGGCAGATTTGCTGGGAATGAACTTGAAGAAAATCCTCCACGGTCGGAATGGATGTCGTTGTGTTGAGCGGTCTCAGCCCCGCAGTGGGGCTTTCGGATCGAGCGGAGGTAGAGAGATGTTCAGTCGATGGCGTTTGGGGATCGCGCTTGCAGCCCTTGCCCTGGTGGGATGCGAGGGCCCCTCGGGGGCTGATGGAGAAGCCGGGGTGCAGGGTCCGGCGGGTCCTTCGGGGTCCGTGGGTCCGGTCGGTCCTACGGGGCCGCAGGGTCCGGCGGGGCCTGCAGGGCCGCAGGGTGACGCCGGCGCGCCTGGGACGCCCGCGGTGCGCCCGATCGAGCTGGAGCCGCAGGGCGTCGTGGGTCTCGTCACGGACGGGACGCACCTCCCGGTAGCGGGCGGCACCGTCTACCTCGTCCCGTCTGCGGACGTCGCGGCGATGCAGGCGACGCCCATCGACATCCTCGCGACCCCGACCGCAGCCGCGGCCGCGACCAACGACGAGCCCCTCGAGGACCTCCTCGATCGCAACGCCACCACCTACGTCCGCGCGGCCGTGGGCATGGACGGCATCTACCGCTTCCCCACCATCCCGACGGGGAGCTTCTTCATCGTGTGGAAACCCGCGATGGGCGACGACGCCCACCTGCCGGGCGGCTCTCGCTGTCGCGTCGCGACGGACCGGGCCTCGATGGTCGGCACCCGCATCGACCTCCGCGTCTCCGGCAACATGAGCGCGCGGGCCACCTACGTCGGCTCGACCACATGCATCAACTGCCACGGCCGACACCGCGCCCTGGGCACCGCGCACTTCAACGGGCTCCAGGTTCCTGGGGTTCGCGGCAACCTCCAGAACGTGAGCGCGTGGCCGCGCTTCGACGCGGCGCTCGCGGCCTTCGACGCCGGGCGCACGCTCTACTACTTCGACTGCGCCGGGACGGCCTGCAAGGTCAGCGAGACCGCGCCGACCGACGCGGCCTCGATCCGCTTCGAGATCCGCCTCGGGCACGACACCACCGTGCGCCGCGGCGAGCCGGGCGAGTACCACGTCACCTTCGTCAACCGGCGCAACACCGAGGCCAACCAGCGCTATGACGTCGCGCTCTCGTACGGCGGCGCGGTCTACAAGCAGCGCTACCTGACGCGGGTCCGCAACGCGAACGGCACCTACAGCCACCACGTGCTGCCGATCCAGTTCAACACGCAGGGCAACTCGACCTTCCCCAACGCCGACTCGTGGCCGTGGAAGGACTACAACACCACCCGCTGGTTCGACTTCGCGACCGACCGGCTGCGCCGCCCGGCCAACACCGCGTCCTTCGAGAACAACTGCGTCGCCTGCCACGCCACGGGCTTCCGCCTCGGCGGCAACGCCACCGACGGCTGGACCGCCTCGGCGGTGAACGAGCCCAACGGCGAGTACGACCTCAACGGCGACGGCCAGCGCGAGGAGATCAACACGGGCTGCGAGAGCTGCCACGGCCCCGGCTCGGAGCACATCGAGGCCTCCGTGCGCGGGTCGCGCATCATCTCGTCGTCGCTGCTGACGCCCGAGCGCGAGATGACCACCTGCGGCGCCTGCCACTCGCGTCCGCAGGGCGTGGGCGGCGGGCAGACCGAGTCCCCGCTCGACATGAACGGCAACATGCCGCGGCCGGGCATCCGCCGCTCGGAGTTTCTCGCGCGCTTCACCAGCCGCATGGACGCCCCCGCGGCGGCTCTCCACGCCAACGGCGACTCCAGGCAGCACCACCAGCAGTACACCGACTTCATCCGGTCGGGCATGTACCGCAACGGCTCGCAGCTCATGACGTGCAGCTCGTGCCATGACCCGCACGGCAGCACCGAGAACCCGAACATGCTCCGCGAGTCGGCGACGAACAACGCCGCGTGCGTCAACTGCCACTCCACCGCGGAGTACCGCAACGTGCTCCCGCACGTGATGGCGAGGGTGTCCTTCGCGCACACCGACGTGCCCCTCACTCAGCTCACCTGCACCGCCTGCCACATGGTGCGCACCGCCACCTCCGGCGCCCGGACGCAGCAGCTCGTCGACATCGTCCCGAGCCCCAGCACCAACACCTACTTCCACGGCGACATCGCCGGGCACCGCTTCAACGTGCCGCGCCGCGCCCTCGCCGCGACGCAGCCCGCCGCGACGACCCGCGCCTGCGCGACCTGCCACTCGATCTTCCTGCCCGTCACGCCCTGACCGGGGATAAGCCCGCAGGCCCACCCGACCGCAGGCCCACTTGACCATCAACAGTCGCACCGCAACCACCCCGTGACACGGAGGTGGCTGCGGCCGCGATGAATCCACGACCTGCCACCCGAGCGGCCTTCGAGCGTCGCCGCGGGGCGTGGGGCTCCCTCCTCTTCCTCCTCACGGCATGCACCTCGGCGGGTGCGGGCCATGCGGGCCTGCCCGACGCCGTCGCCGCCGAGGGTCCGGACCTCTTTCGTCTCGCGGTGCACGGCGCGCCGACGGGGGCGTTTCTCTCGGTGCGGGGCAGCGCGCAGCGCCAGGCCGCGTACATCGCCGGAGGCTACGTGGGCGTCGACCACGCGCGCCTTCCGCCCGGGGGCGCAGGGCGGCTCGTCGAGTACACCGTAGGGGTCTTTCGCACGCTCTGTCAGAGCGACGAGGTGCTGTGGTGGGCCGTCCCGGTGCCCGACCCCGCAGGGGAGTCGGAGCTGGTCTACGCGGTGGGCGAGGGCGGTCGGGTGCTGCGCTACCGGGAGGGCGCCTGCGAGACGGTGCCCGTCGAGGTGACGTACCCCGAGGGGGCGCCGACCTTCTGGGGCATCTACGGCCGCAGCGCCGATGACCTCTGGCTCGTCGGCGGATCGAGCCGACCCGAAGGACCGAAGGGCGTGCTGCTCCACTACGACGGCACGACGTTTCGCCAGGAGGCCGCGCTGCCTCCCGAGGTCGCGGGGCGCAACCTCTACAAGATCGACGGAGGCGTCGACGGGCGACTGTACGTCGTGGGCGAAGGGGGACTGATCCTGGTGCGCGACCCGAGGAGCAGGGCGTGGTCGCGCGTGTCGAGCGACGTGACCCGGAGCGACGATCGCCTGCTCACGATCTCGTGCCCCCGCTCCGCGCCCTACGAGTGCTGGGCGGTGGGGGGACTGGGCACGGCGCTCGTCCTCTCGGGCAACCAGGCGGGCTTCTCGACCTCAGCCTACTTCTCCGAGCTCTCGGGCCTCACCGGAGTGTGGGTCCAGGACGCGAGAAACGCCTGGGCGGTGGGCAGCGACGGGCTGACGATGCACTTCGACGGGCACGTGAACGGCCGGGTGAACTATCGCCCCGCGGCTCCGCTCACGACCGCGATGCTGCACGGCGTGGGCGGGCGCGACGGGGTGGTCCTCGCGGTCGGCGGCGAGCTCGGCACGCCGACGCCCGATCAGCGCGGAGTGATCCTCGTGCGGGGCGACGAGTCCGAGCGCTTCCTCTTCGACGGCCGCAGCTACGCCGCGACGGGCTCGCTGCGTCGCACCGTCGGGGGCTTCAACCAGTGAGGCGCTGAGCTCAGGTCCAGGGGAAGTCGGTGGCCCCGGTGCACCACTGCGGTGCGAGCCGGGTGATGCGGGCGCGGGCGGCGCCGCCGTAGCCCTCGGCGAGCTCGATGTAGTCCGACTTCCACCCTCCAGAGTTGAGGGCGGTGTCGACCTTGATCTTGTGGCGGGTCATCCGGTTGGCCTTGCCCATCGGAGGCCCGGAGGCGTGCATCAGCTCGTACTTGTAGAACCACGACGGCTCTCGGAGCGTGTGGTTGCAGTCGACGAGCGTGTGGCCGACCTCGTGCTGGAGGTCGTTGGAGCCCGCGCTGAAATTACCGCGCCCCAGGAAGATCACGAAGTGCGCCTGGGCTTCGGTCCACCTGCCGAAATTCAGGATGGAGATGGGCGAGGTCGACGACGCCAGGCTGGCCAGCTCCGGGGCCATGCGGCCCTTGAGCGTGTCGACGTTGGCGTCGTAGAGGGTGCTCATCCCCGCCTCGCAGAGCGCGGTGAGGCGCTGCTCTCCGACGCGGTCGGAGATGAGCACGGTGACGGCGTCGCGGCCCGGTGAGCCGAAGGCGCGCACCCACGCCCTCATCGCGGCCGAAGGAGGGTTGCACACCGGGTCGTGGAAGCCTTGGGCCACGGGTGGAGAGAAGGCGTCGACGGAGGTGTCGGCGACGCGGGTCACGGTGACGGTGGGCGGTCCGTTGCCCGTCGGGTCGGGGGTCGAGGTGGTCACCTCGCGCGTCGCAGCGACGCGGGTGATGCGCAGGTTGGTCACCGCGGCGCCGGTGGTCTCCTTCACCGTGAGGTCGGTGGGGCCTCGGGCGCCGATGGCGGTGAGGTCCGCAGGGGGGGTGGGGCCCGGGCCGGTCAGCACCACGCGGGGCGCGGCGAAGTCGAACACGTCGGCGTCGAGGCGCACGGCGCTCGCGGCCCCGCCGCCACGCCACGCCCCGAGGGCGGTCTTGATGCGCGCCGCGGCCTGGCTGGGGGTCTCGTCGGCCGCGACGTCGGCGGTCACGGCGGCGTCGACGTCCTGGCCGCCGATGGAGAAGGAGACCGTCACCTCGACGCGGACGTCGTGGTCGGTGAAGAGCGCGGCGCCGGTGTGCTCGTTGAGCGTGAGGAGCAGCCGAGGCGGAGCGACGAGCTGAGCGAGGGGCACCAGCGGGTCGTGGAGCTTGAACTCCAGGCCCTGGCCGGCCCAGTACTGGTTGAGCTCGGCGAGCTTGGCGAGGGGCTTGAGCGCGCCGCCCGCCCACCCGACGGCGCAGAAGCGGATGGGCACCCTGGCCCAGGGCTCTCCGCCCATGGAGTACTCGGCGGCCACCGCCTCGCCCATCACCGTGGCCTTCGCCTCGAGCACCCGGCCGAACTGCTTCGCGTTGGCCGCGTCTGCGATGGTCGCCGCGAAGCTCGAGTGCACCATGGCGGTGGCGCCCTTGCTGAGGTCGGTCACCGTGGTGGCGACGCGGAGGTAGGGCGACTCCCACACAGCGCCGTTCTTCTTGAAGGTCACCGGCATGCCCGCGGCGACGCCTGCGGTGTTGGCGTTCGCGAAGCCCGAGACGCCAGGCAGCGCGACCCCAGAGGCCTTGAGCACCTTCACCACGACGGCGACCTCGTCGGGCGCGCCGTCGGGCATGCCCTTCAGCCGCAGTCGAAACACCGAAGGGTCGGCGTCGGCGTGAACGTTGGTGGCGTAGTCGGTCTTCAGCGGGAAGGTGAAGGCCGCGTCGAGGGAGGGGTCGCGGGTGTCGGCGTCGACGCCGTGGTCGGTGTCGGGGAGCGCGCCGTCGAGGTGCTCGGCCACGTCGGTGGTGGCGAAGGGCACCAGGGGCAGCACGCCCGTCCCGCGGAAGAGCTCGAAGGCGGGCTTCACCAGCTCGCCGTGGAGGGCGACGGCCTTGGGAGAGGCCGCGTCGTTGCTCTCGAGGGTGAGGTCGCCCGAGTGCTCTCCGACGGCGCCGGGCGTGTACTCGATCTTGAGCTCCGCCTCGTGGCCGACGGCGATGGTGGTGCCCGTGGTGACGGCGTTGGTGTCGTCGGCCTTGAAGTGCGTCGGGAAGGTGATGGCCCCGAGGGTGAGCTCGCCGTCGCCCTCGTTCTTCAGCACCAGCGTGTGCTTGTGGCTCGCGCCCACGACCTTCTTGAAGTCGTGGCGGTCGACCACGGCGAGCCTCGGCCGCAGCGTGCGGAGCGTGAACTTCTTCGTCACGATCTGCGCCTGCACCGCCGTCACCGTGCCCGTGGCGGCGGTCGGGAGCGCGTGGGTCTTGTCTCTCGCCGAAGGCACCGCCGTGACCGCGACGTCGTAGGGGTCGTCCTGCACCGTCACCGGGTCGAAGGCCGCGACGCCCGAGGCGTCGGTGGTGCCGCTGCGGCCGTTGAAGGTGACCGAGGCGCCCTCGACGTTGCCGTCCGACTCGTCGACCACCCAGATCCACACGGCGCCCCGCTTGAGGGGGCAGGGCTGGCTGACCGAGCCCACCACGTGCGCGTGGTTGGGGCAGTCGATGGTGTGACCGCACTGGCTGCAAACGGGCATCGACGATTACTCCTCGGGCGCGATCACGACGACCCGCCCCTGCGCTCGCTGCGCCATGCGCCTCAGCAACGACTCGATGCGCGATGACTCCGGCCTCGCGACCTCCGCGAGCTCGCGCAGCGCCCACGCGCGGTCGGGCGAGCGCTCGAAGCCTTCGCCGTACTGGAGGGCGAGCGTCACGAGCACCGCCACGCCCCCTTCGGTCACCACCCGGTGCTCGGCGCCCCAGGCGATCATCCGCTCGACGAGGGCGCGCACCCCGATGGGGCCGAGCGCGCGGTGCTCCGCGGGGAAGTCCTGCGCGACCATCGCCGCCATGCGATCGAAGAAGGCGGCCATCACCCGGCGCTGGAAGGGCTCCATCTGAGCGTCTCGAATGGTCAGCACGCGCGAACGCTACAACACGCTCGCGCCGTTGCCTGCACGCGATTTGCAGAGTCGGTCATGTCACCGGTGCAGCACGTGCACACCTGACACAACGAGGAGCGTCGCATGGCGAATCAGGTAGACCGCTACGAGAACGACGGCATCGACATGGATCTCTCGGGCATGGGCTCCGCTCTCCACGGCGGTTCGGCAGTGCAGCAGGGGATGCGCGGGTACTCCAGGCGCACCGAAGAGCGGGGGAGAAACGAGTTTCACGGCAACGGCGGCTCGGCCGGGCTGGACCCTGGTCGCATCCATGAGGGCGGTCGGCACTACGGTCGCCCCGCCGTCGACGAGCCGGCGCCCGACGGGGGCCCTCCGGGGAGACCCGACCTCGGCGAGATGCGAGCGCTACAGCCCTCGCAGCTTCAGGTGATCGAGGCCGATGCCATGGGGCCCGTGGCGCTTACGCCACCCTCGATGTTGCAGACCCGCCACGGTGAGGCGCAGTTCACCAACGACCGCGCGGAGGTCGAGCCGAAGCCTCCTGCCGCGAAGCCCACCCGGAAGTCCACCGCCAGGGCGACCCCCCAGACCGCCAGGACGGCCGCGACCCGCGCAGGCACGAAGGCCGCTGGTAGGGACACGGCCCGCTCCGAGGTCACCACCAGGGAGCCCAGGAAGATCCCCGCGAAGACCCGTGTAGCCAAGAAGGCCACCGCGAAGGTCAGCGCGGCGAAGAAGCCCGCCCCGAAGGTCAGCGCGGCGAAGAAGGTCACCGCGAAGAAGGTCACCGCGAAGAAGGTCACCGCGAAGAAGGCTCCCGCGAAGAAGGTCACCGCGAAGAAGGTCACCGCGAAGAAGGTCACCGCGAAGAAGGTCACCGCGAAGAAGGCCCCCGCGAAGAAGGGCACCGCGAAGAAGGTCACCGCGAAGAAGGTCACCGCGAAGAAGGCCCCCGCGAAGAAGGTCCCCGCGAAGAAGGTCACCGCGAAGAAGGTCACCGCGAAGAAGGCCCCCGCGAAGAAGGCTCCCGCGAAGAAGGCCCCGCCGAAGAAGGCCGTCCGATAGCGCAGGAGCGGCGGGGGAGGCGCCGATGGAGAGCAATGGATCTCCATACCCGGCGCCGTATCGCCGGGACCCCGAAGGCCTCGTACACTCCCAGCAAAGACCGATGGGACCGGGAGCCAGCGAGGGAGGCGAAGGGTGGCGGCACGAGGCGCTCGGCCCGGCGCTGCTCGTCGTGGGCATCGTCGCGATCGAGCTGGTCGCGCGGTTCGTGGTGCGCATCCCCAACCCGCCCGCGCTGCTGGTGCTGGTCGTGGTGTTCGCCGCGTTTCACGGGGGCCTGCGCTCGGGCCTGCTGAGCGCGGCGATCGCGTGCGCCTACTTCACCTGGTCGTTCTCCCTCCCCGGTCGGCGCTTCCACTACTCGCCCGACGACCTGATGCGCGTCGTGATCTGGGGGGTCACCGTCCCGCTGATGGCCCTGATGGTAGGGCGCCTCAAGGCGCGCGCCCTCGCCGCGGAGCGCGCCGCGCTGCGGGAGTCGAACGAGCGCTTCACCAGGGCCTTCCAGGGGAGCCCGATCGGCATCGTGCAGTCGCGGCTCTCGGACGGGCGGATCCTCGACGTGAACGGCGCGATGCTGGAGGTGCTCGGATACGGCCGCGACGAGTTCGTCGGCAGGACGTCGGTGGAGCTCGGGCTCTGGCCCACCCCCGTCGACCGGGCCGCGTTCTCCGGGCGCCTGAGGATCGAGCGGGCGGTCCGCAACGTCGATCTCGACCTCCGGACGAGGTCGGGCGAGAAGGCCTCGCTCGTCTGCTCGGTGGAGCTCGTCAGGGTCGGCGACGACGAGTGCGCCCTCACCTTCGCCGTCGACATGACCGAGCGAAGGCGCGCCGCGGAGGCGCTCCGCCGCACCGAGGAGAAGTTGCTGCAGGCCCAGAAGATGGACGCCGTGGGGAGGCTGGCCGGGGGCATCGCGCACGACTTCAACAACCTGCTGAGCGTCGCGGGCAACGCCGCGGCGGTGCTCGAGCGGACCCTCCCGGCGTCGTCGCCGTCGTCCGCCGTCGTCGGGGACATCGGCTCCGCCGTCCAGCGCGCGGCGCTGCTCACGCGGCAGCTCCTCGCGTTCAGCCGCCGCGAGCCGCGGCAGACGAGGCCCTTCGACGTCGGCGCGATGGTCGCCAAGCTGGAGCCCTTTCTCTCGCGCACGGTCGGCGACTCGGTGACCCTCACCACCACCCTCGCGCCGTCGCTGGGCCTGGTGCTGGCCGATCCGAGCCAGATCGACCAGGTGCTGATGAACCTCGTCGTCAACGCGCGCGACGCGATGCCCGGCGGAGGCAGGCTCTCGATCGAGACGAGCGAGGTGGAGCTGGACGAGGCTCGCCTCGCGGGGCTCGGCGCCGAGGCGCGCGCAGGGCGCTTCGTGGTCCTGACCGTCCGCGACACCGGGAGCGGCATGGACCAGGCGACCCTCGCGCGGGTGTTCGAGCCCTTCTTCACCACGAAGGATCACGACCGCGGCACCGGGCTCGGCCTCGCGACGGTGTACGGGATCGTCGCGCAGACAGGCGGCTTCATCACGGTCGAGAGCGCCCCGGGGGAGGGCTCGGCCTTCAAGGTGCACCTCCCGCGGATGGACGAGACGGCGATCCCGGCCGAGCGCCCTCAAGCCCCGGAGCATCCCTCGGGGACGGTGCACTGACCGCCGGCACCAGCCGGGCCACGTCGGGGTCTCCGAGGCGCGACGCCACGGTGGAAGGCCGGGCCGCGAGTTGCCGCCGAGGCTCTGTGCGGGGCGCGGAACGACACGCGGGCCTCCCGGAGCCCCGGGCGACATCACGGTCTGACCGCTCCCTCGCGGCCAGGCCTCTTTCGGATGAACCACTCGGCCACCACGAGGTTGATCGCCCAGGCGCCACCCATCAGGAAGACCGCTCGGGTCACCTCGCCAGGGACGCCGACGAAGAGCGCGTAAAGCAGTCCGGTCAGCGCCTGAGTCCCTGCGCCCTGACCGATCGCGTAGCCGCGAATCATCCATGCGCGGTGGCTGGCGATGTCCCGCCGCCGGATCGCGGTGAAGCCGAGGACGAGGGACGCCAGCATGCCCACGCCCACCACGAGCCGGATGCCCGCCAGGAGCGCGCCGTCGCCGGGGGCATTCGGGTAGAGCACGGTCATCCACAGTCCCGAGAGCGCTGCGGTCAGCCCGAGCGGGATCAGCAGCCGGCCTGCAGCGCGGTGCCAGTCGGGCCGCCTGCGGCGAAACGTCGGCGCGAACTGCAACGCCCCGAGCAGGCAGTACACGGTCGCACAGACGATGTGCAGCGCGACGGGCGCCGGCGAGGCGATGAAGCGTGCGTTGGCCGGGGTGATCTCCGCGCCGCCGGTCAGTTGAGACAGCCGGATGAGCCCGCCCGTCATCGGCACCAGCGTGAGGACGATCAAGGCCGCGGGCAGGCGCCACCGAACCCAGGCCGAGGGGGTCGGGTGCGCCCGGGCGTCGCCGTGCGGCGTCAGGGGTGAGGGGAGGGGCACGACATCGCGCTCCGTCGCCACGCCGATGCGCTGACGAGGGGGGAGGCCGCTCATGGCCCCCTCGAGACGCCGATACGGGAGCCCCGTGCGATGGCGAAGGCGGTGCAGGCGATGGTGGAGCGCATCGTGGAGGACCACGACGAAAACCCCGGCGACGCGGGTCGTCAACGGAGCTGTCGCCGGAGCAATGGATGGCCGACGGCGGTGGAGATGCGCGCCTGGGCGCCAGCACCCGTCGCCCTCACTCCTGGCTCTCCAGCGAAGCCATCCCTGAGGGTGGAGATCCCGGGTGACGCCGCCTGCCAGTGAGATCCAGCTCGTCCATAGTCTTGTCGGTCGGCGCGATGTCATGCGACAAAAACGCCGCAATGAGCCCTCCCTTGACGACGCCCCGATGCACGTCCCCCGTCACGTCTGCGTGCCTGCTGGCGGGAGCTGCGGTGCTGGCCCTCGGCTGCCGCCCCTCGGTGCCCGCGGAGATCCGGTATCGGGTCGTCGTCTCCGACAGCCCTCAGCTCGCGGGCGCGACGGTGACCCGCCAGGGCACGAGCGTCGGGACCCTCTCGGCGGCGGGAGCGATCGAGTTCACGACGCCGTCCAGCGTTCGGCCGTCGGCGCTCGCGCTCGCGGTCGCGCTCCCGACGCCCTGCGGCCCCCGGAGCGCGCCCATCGCGCTGCAGCGGACGCCCGACGCGGACTCCGATCGACGCATCGCAGAGCTGATGGCGACCGAGCGCGTCGTGTTGCTGCGGGCGAGCCTCTCCTCGATCGCGGGCCTCGCCTCCTCCCTCGTGCTCCTCGACCGGGGCGCCGACGCGCGCCCGGTGCGCATCGGCGAGGCCGTGATCGCTGGCGCGACCCGGGCGACGCTCTTCCACGGCGACTGCGGCGCGAGCGCGCCGGTGCGCGTCGGCGACGAGGTCATCGGGACCTGGCGCAGCGCGAGCGCCGCCACGCTGGTCTCGCTCGAACCGGTCTGCCACCGGCTCTCGTCCCTCGGCTACGGCGACGCGGTGGCGGGCCCGCCCGTGGTGTTTCGGCAGCGCGTGAGGGCGCTGAGCGAGGTGCCGGAGTACGTGCTGACGCCCGCGCCGGCCAGCGTGCGCGCTCGGAGGCACGAGGGGGCGCGCTACGTCCGCGAGCTCGTGCGGGCGCCCTGCCCCGAGGGGCCGCCGGCGTCGGAGGTCGCCGCGCGCGCGATGGCGAACGGCGGGTGCCTGGCGGCGATGCCGGCGCTGCGCCGCGCCGTCAACGACGACCAGGACGACATCGCGAGCGCGGTGCAGTTCGCCGTGTGCGCCGCTCGCAACGTGGAGCGGGAGGGCGTCGAGATCGCGCAGCGCGCGCTCGCGGTTCACCCCGAGGCGCGCGAGCGCTTCGTGCAGGCGTTTCGCGACGCCGGGCTCGCGGGCGCGGCGGCCGGGCTGTGACCTCACGGGCCGAGGGCGTCCAGACGCTCCCGCATCCGTGCGGCCTCCTCCCTGGAGACGATCCCACGCTCCGCCGCGGTCTCGATCGCCCATGCAACATCGTCCTCGTCCCCGATCACGTGTTGCACCATCCCGTTGCGAGGCGACAAGACGCCCGCCGCCCACCGCGCGAGTGACGCCATCTCTTCGATCGCGATCTGGGAGACTCCCCGCGAGCGCAGCTCCTCGCGGATCGCCTCGTAGGAGGCGACGTGCTCCGCTCGCGTGGATTCGAGGCGACAGGCCAGCGCCCAGCTGCTGTAGGCCCCAACCGGCATGAGGAGAAGGCTTCTCCTCGAAAGAGATTGATCCGATAACGTCGGATCGCGGTCCCCGACCAGCTCGACCCTTGTGGCCTTCAGGTGCCCCGCCGGGCCTGGTCTCGCGTCCAGGACGCGCACCTGATCGCGAGCCGCGGGGTCGAACGAGCACGCGGAGCGACCAAAGCGAACGCGGCCTCCTCCATCGAGTTGGATCCAGCCCAGCGCGTCGCTGGGATCGTAGCTCTCGATGTGTCCCTCGGATGGGAAGTCAGGCCTTGTCATGTGTGTTCCGGGTACCGCGCATGGCGGCTCGACGCTACGGCCGCGGGGCAGGGTGGAGGTCACGCGCCATCGCCCCCTCGCCGAGCGCCGCCTGCGTGACCGGCGCGGTCAGCGGGTGATCACGTCGCGCAGCCACGGCGGGTCGGCCGGAGTCGCGGCATTGAGCTCCCGCGACCAGCGCATGTCGTCGAGGCGGTCGTACCGCTCGGTGACGCGCTCGAAGTACGACGACGCCAGGCCGGCGTAGGCCCGCGGGCCCGCGCAGGTGTCCACGGTCACCACCATCAGGCGCGCGTAGCCGGTGCCCACGTGCAGCACCCGCCCGACGTCGTTGCCTGCGGCGTCGGTGGGCTGCGTGTGCACGTCCGCGACGGTCGGGTCGAAGGCCACCGTCGAGGCGTTGTTGAAGTACAGCTGCGGGAACCACCCGCTCGACCCCTGCACCACGCAGCCGCGCTCCAGCACGACCGCCTGGTTGATGAACGCCATCTGCTCGGCGGTGAAGGGCGTGCCGGAGCGCTGGTGCTCGGCCATGCCTCGCAGCCGCTCGGCGACGTCGCGCAGCCGCGGGAAGTACGCCCGGATGCGCGCCACCTCGGGCGAGTCGGGGAGCTCGAGGGCGCCGACGACCTCCTCGCCGCGGCGCGCGAGCTCGGCGATGGCCCCGTAGAACGCCGGGTACGGGTCGACGTACGCGTCGGGAAACTCGCAGACCGCCCCGCCCGTGTACGACTGCTTCACGTAGAGGAGCGTGTCGTGGCGGAGCTCGGCCCACGACGCGAGCTGGGTGTTGAGCAGCCGGCGCCCCCACGCCTCGGTGCGCGCGATGCCGGGCAGCCCCGCCGCAGCGGCCGGCGCGAGGGCCTCCCGCGGGGAGAGCGTGCGGAGCGCGCGCATCCAGCGGTTGTAGAGGTTGGCGTCCCAGTAGTCGGCCGGGTGGGCGTCGGCAAGGACGCGCATGGCGTGCAGGTCGCGCGCGTAGTCGTAGCGCTGCAGCTCGTCGGCGAGCAGGGCGCCCGCCTGGTCGTTGCCCAGCGCGGCGAAGGCGACGTCCAGCGGATCGGGCATCATCCGGCGGACGCTGCCCCCGCCCGCGCGGTCGTAGACGACGTTGGAGAGCACGTGCGAGTCGAGCACGTACCGCTGGCCCAGCAGCAGGAAGGTCGACGACAGCGGCAGCGTGAAGCCGTCGCGCGTGCCGTTGATCATGATGTGGCTGGCGATGCGCTGGGTACCGTAGGCCCCGGCGCGCACCGCCGCGGCGATGGCCTCGTCGCTGACGCCCGCGAGGGCCGCGGGGGCGGCGAGGCCGAGGTCGCGGAGCAGCGGGTCGAGCTGGTCGACGGTCATGTTGTCGGCCTCGCCGACGAAGGCCCCGACGGTGCGCTCGATGCGCCGCCAGCGCGCCATCGTCTCGTCGCCCATCAGCGCCCGCAGCGCGTACGCCCCCACGAGCTGGCGCCGGTGGAACACCTGGCTCCCGTCGCGCTGCGTCTCCAGGATGCGCAGGTCGGTGCGGCCCAGCCACATCGTCGCGCGGAAGTAGCGCGCCAGCTCCGGGGCGTCGGCGTAGTGACCGCGCGGGCGAAACTGCGAGAAGTCCTCCTCGCGCGACGTTCCGAAGAGCTGCACCTGCCGCCGCCCCTCGGCGGCCACGGCGCCCGCCACGAGGCCGCTGATCTCCCCCGCGTCGGCGCCCGCCACGGGCGCGACGTCCTCGCCCCGGAGGAGGCTCAGGGCGACGGCGGTGTAGAGGTCGGCGTCGGCGCTGGCCTCGGCCCCGAGGGGGAGGGCGTCGCCCGCAGCGAGGCGGGCGCGCATCCCGACGAGCATCGCGTCGAGGTCGGGGCGCAGCGAGGCCAGCTCGATGGCCGCCAGGATGTCGTTGTAGGAGCTGTGCACCGCGTGAAGGATCGAGTCGGCCGACACGAAGAGCGGCAGGTCGGCCATGTACAGGGTCGAGTATCCGTAGGTGAAGGTCGGGTAGCGCTGCCGCTCGCTCAGGACGAAGCCCCGCCTGCCCAGCGCGGCGAGCTCGGCCGAGTTCAACGCCAGGGGCGAGGCCTGGATGGTCGCCAGCCCCAGCGCGGCGCTCGGGTCGTAGCCGGGCGCCGCGGACAGGGTGGCGGCGTAGCGGGCGCTGAAGTCCGAGGGGGTCATCGGGCCGGTGCCGACGGCGGCGCGCAGCCCGTCCCTCGTCTGCTGCTCGGCGGGCGTGGGGCGCGTGACCACCGGCCCGCCAGGGGTCGGACCCGGCGCCGCGGCCGGCGGCCCGTCCGTGGTACACGCCGCGAGGAGGGAGCCCAGCACGAGCAGACGCGAGAGCCGGCGTCCGCAGCCCGACAGCACGGTGGTCTTCATGGCATCGACGAGCAGCAAGGCGCGCGCCGCTCGGCGATTCAGGAGTCCGAGCGCCGACGACCCTGGCGCATGGCGAGCGCTGGAGCTCAGCGCGTCCCACGTTGGCACAGGTCTCCCGTCGCCCTCAGCCTCGACGATGGAGATCGGGACACGGCGATCGCGGGGCAATAGGCTACGCCGTCATGGCCTATGTGATCAGCGGGGTGATCGCGCGCAGCGAGACGCTCGCGACGGCGGCCGGGCTGGTGGCGATGGAGCTGAGCGCGGGGATGGCGCTGGCGCCGCTGACGCGGTCATTCTGGGAGGAGCGCGACGTGGCGTCGCTGCCGCTGATCTTCGCGATGGAGCGCGGCGCCGAGGTGGGGGAGGCGTTCTGGCGGGTCGCGGAGCTGTTCGCGCAGCTCTCGCTGCGGAGCCCGGTCGCCTACGTCGAGGCGGAGTTCTGGGCGGGAGAAGGGACGCAGGCTTCCCTGGTGTGGCGCGACGGGGTGGCCACGAGCGAGCCCCTCTACGCGCCGAACGCCATCTCGCTGGCCCTGAAGGAGATCGGGGTGAAGGCGCTCGGGTCGGACGAGTTCGACGCGCTCGGCCTCGGGCGGCACCGCTCGCCGGAGGCATGGCTCCAGATGCCGGACTGCTGAGGCTCGAGCTCGCTGAGAAGCAGGGGCAGCTCTCATACTGAATTCATGTCAGTTTGGCCGCTTTGATGGGCCGTTGCCGCGAGGCTCATGCCTCATGCCTGGGGTACGGCGTGCGGCCACCGCATCGGCGTGCAACGCCTGACCCCAGGCAACATCAGGTGGTCACCTTCGCGCGACGCGAAGGTTGCAAGGAGAG
>Ga0207969_100271_pt1 | contig 28514 bp, 24 predicted proteins | sample LakWasMet25_LOW6_2_FD_183869 | JGI IMG/M metagenome (GOLD analysis project Ga0207969, IMG submission 183869) | Freshwater sediment methanotrophic microbial communities from Lake Washington under simulated oxygen tension - Sediment Metagenome... | ecosystem: Environmental > Aquatic > Freshwater >... | reverse complement strand
GCCCAATGCCCGAAGTCCGCGTGCGCGAACTCATGCCAGGCCAGCGAGATGGGAGCTTTCATCTTCGAATGAGAGCTCTCCCCGGCGGAAACGCCACCGACCTACACTTTTGGGTAAAGAGAAGCCGAGGCGGGGGGAGGGCGCGCGGCAGCGGGGAAGGGGGCCTCGCGCTCGTACTCCGAATCCCAGGGCGCTCCCAAAGCCCGCGGAGGGCGTGCACAATGGGCTGCGATGAGTGATTGCGAGGTGGTCACCCTCAAGGAGACGGTGCTCGTCGAGTGCTGCACCGCCCGTGGGGTTCTCATGGAGGGGGAGCTCTTCCTGCGCCCGCTCGACACCACCGGGCGGGGCGAGCGGCTCCTCGACGTGCTCGCCGGGAGGGCCTTCGTCCCGCTGCGCACCGGGGCGGAGACCGTGGTCTTCGTGGCGCCGAGGCACCTCGCGTGGGTGCGGCTCGGCCTGCTGGCCGCCCTCGACGAGCTCGACCCCGAGGCCGAGGACGACGCCTCCAGCGCGGTCGCCAGGGTGGTGGTGGAGCTCGCCCACGGCGCCGCCGTCGAGGGCACGCTGCGCTACGCGCTCCCGGCGATGACCCGCAGGCTCGGGGACTACCTCGAGCGCGCCCCGGCCTTCTTCCCGCTCCGCACCGCCGACTGGATCTACCTGCTGAACGCCGCGCAGGTCGCGTCGATCACACCGCTCTCGGAGAGCCGCTGATGGCACGGCACATCGACCGCTTCATCGCCGCGATGCGCCGCGACGACGCCGAGGAGCTGATCTTCGTGACCGGCGAGCCGGTGCGGGTGCGCCACGGGGAGCAGGTGCGGGTGGTGCTGGCGCAGCCGGTGCGGTCCGACCAGATCCTCGCCATCGCCGGGGAGTTCGCGCCCGCGGGCCTCTCGGCGGGGCTCACCGCCGAGGGCGAGGCGACCTTCGACCTCGACGCCCCGGGCGGGCCGGTGGTGGTGCGCTGCTGCCGCCGGGGCGAGCTGATCGAGGTGGTGCTCAGGGAGTTTCCCGCGACGCTCACCCAGCGCCCGCCCGCGCCGCTGACCGACCCGGTGCCTGCCGAGGAGGCCGTCGAGACCACGCCCTCGGCCCCGGAGCCCGCCGGGTCGGTGAGCGCCTCGGGGCCGCGCATCGACGGGCTGCTGCGCTCGCTGCTCGACCTTGGCGCCTCGGACCTCCACCTGACCGCGGGGATGCAGCCGAGGGTGCGCGTCGACGGGGACATGCGCCTGCTCCCTGGGAGCGGGGCCGAGGCGCTCGGGGGCGAGGCGATCCGCTCGCTGCTTCTGGAGATCGCGACCGACGAGGCGAAGGAGCGCTTCGCCGAGACCAGGGACGCGGACTTCGCCTACGAGATCCCCGGGGTGGCCCGCTTCAGGGTGAACATGTTCCGCGACCGGAGGGGTGTGAGCGGCGTGCTGCGGGTGATCCCTTCGCGCATCCTCACGGCCGACGAGCTGGGGCTCCCCCCGGTGGTGCGCGAGCTCTGCAGCCTGCCGAAGGGCCTGGTGCTGGTCACCGGCCCTACCGGGTCGGGCAAGAGCACCACCCTCGCGGCGATGATCGACCTCATCAACGACACGCGCCCCGACCACATCATCACCATCGAAGACCCGGTGGAGTTCGTCCATGAGTCGCGCAGCTGCCTGGTCAACCAGCGCGAGGTGCACGCCGACACGCGCAGCTTCGCCGCCGCGCTCCGGGCCGCGCTTCGGGAGGACCCTGACATCGTGCTGGTGGGCGAGCTGCGCGACCTGGAGACCACCTCCATCGCCATCGAGACCGCGGAGACGGGGCACCTGGTCTTCGGGACGCTTCACACCAACACGGCCATCAGCACCGTCGACCGGATCATCGACCAGTTTCCCGCCGACCGTCAGGCGCAGATCAGGGCGATGCTCGCGGTGTCGCTCCGCGGGGTCATCGCGCAGACGCTCTGCAAGCGCGTGGGCGGGGGGAGGGTCGCGGCGCTGGAGGTGCTGGTGTCCTCGCACGCGGTGGCGAACCTCATCCGAGAGGGCAAGACCTACCAGCTCACCTCGGTGATGCAGACCCAGCGGCAGGCGGGCAACCAGACCATGAACGACGCCCTGCTCCAGCTTGTGCAGTCGGGCGTGGTCTCCCCGGAGGAGGCCCTTGCGAAGGCCATCGACCGCCACACGCTCCGGGGGATGATCGACCGGGAGCTCGCGCTGGAGAGCTAAAGGCTCAGGCGCGGCGCAGCACGCCCAGCGCGACCAGCTCTCCCAGCAGCATCGCGACGTCGTCCCAGGGGAGATCCGGGGCCCACGCGGCGGCGTCCTTCGCGGCGAAGCGGGCGCTCGCGCGGAGCCCTTCGAGGAAGCCCTCCGCCTCGGCCGACAGGGTGGCGAGCACCGCGTCGCCGTCCATCACCTGCACCAGCGCGTCGCCGTCGGGGCTCTTCGCGCGCCGCCACGCCACGGGCATCGCGTGGACCAGCACATCGTCTCGCCCCACGGGCGCGGCCTCGTCGCTCTCCGCCTCGGACTGCGCGCTCCAGGCGTCGGCGAGGGCGGCGGGGGTGAGGCGTTCGACGGCCTTGCGGAGCGCGTCGAGGCGAGAGGCGAACCAGGCCTCGGTGCGGGCGCGGCCGGTCGGGTCGGTGGGGTGCGGTCCCGGTCGCTCGGGGAGCGAGCGGCCTCGGACCTCGGAGAGCAGGTCGTCGAGGAGGAGGTCTCGCGCGAGGTCGAGGACGTTCACCGGGCGGAGGGTGAGGCAGACGTGGAGCGACTCGCTGGTGGCCTTCACGTGGTGCCATGCGCCGGCGGGGAGGTAGAGGACGTCGCCGGGGGAGAGTTCCTGCACGAGGAGGGCGGACTCGTCGTAGCCGTGGATGCGGGCGTCCCTCGCGGCCGCGTCGGGGATCACGTTGCTCACCGGGCGCGCCACCGCGGGAGAGGGCGCGTAGTGCCAGCGCTTGGTGCCCGCGAGCTGGAGCACGAACATCGAGGTGGTGTCGAAGTGAAGCCCGTAGCCCGACCCTGGGGGAGAGAGGAAGGCCGCCACGTCGAGCTCGACGGGCACCGCGAGCGAGCGGCGCACGTCGTCGACGAAGGCCGCGACGCCGGGGTCGGTCTCGTGCACCCACTCGGCCTGGACGGTCATGTTCGCGGCGAGCAGCGGCTCCACCTGCGAGGCCGTGATGGACAGCTCTGCGTGCTCGCCCCGCTGGTCGCGGAAGCCCGCCTTCAGCCGCCGAGGATCGCCCGAGTGCGCCCCCCTCGGGCGGCGGGCCACCTCGAGGAGGCGCTCCCGGTCGAAGAGGCCGTCGAAGCGCTCGCGCGGCCCCGGGGCGTAGAGCGACCGGCGCTCCCAGTGGCGCTTGACGAAGTCGGTGAAGGAGAGCGGCGCGAAGAGGGTGGTGACGTCGAGGGTGGTCATCGGTAGAGGGGGGGCGCGGCGACGGCCGCGGGGGGCGCCGACTCTACACGGCTCACTCGCCCATGCTGCGAGAGCGCAGGCTGAACAGCTCGTTGCACGGGGCGAGGCTGCGGGAGACGCCGTCGCGCACCTCCGTCTGCACCATCGGGCGCGCGGCCTGCGTGGCGCGGCCGGCCCACTGGTAGGCGCTGTCGGTGAAGCCGAACCAGATGCACATCTCCTGGTCGCCGATGCCGTAGCGCACGGTGGTCGAGCGGGTGTTGTCGAAGGCGCACGTCAGCCGCAGCGCGCGGGCGCCGCTCACGTCCACCGGCGGGTCCATGGTGCGCGCCCAGGTCTCGCCCTGGCGCACGTCGGTCTCGTAGAGCGAGCGGCCGTCCATGGCGCCGCCGAGCACGGTCACCCGCATCAGGCTCCCCAGCTCGTGGTAGTGCGCGAGCCCGTAGTAGAAGCGCATGTCGAGGGGTGACCCGGTGAGCGAGCGGGCCCGCTCGTCGAGCGCGCACTCCACCGTGAACTCCGAGCGCCCCCGCGGGGGGATCTCCAGCGGACCGTACTCCAGGTAGAAGGGCGCGAGCCGGGTGCGCACCGCCGAGCGGGCGAGGGTGCGCACGGTGAAGTCGATGCCGATCTGCCGCGGCGCCGCGCTCGCGTTGAGCATGTGCAGCGCGCCGATGATGCGGGAGTGCGGAGGGATCACCACCGCCGTGCCCGGCGGAAACTGCTGCGTCTCGCGCTGCACCTGGGTGCTCTGCGCGAAGAACACCCCGCCCAGGAAGGACGCGACCCCCTGGTCGAAGTTGCGCGACCGGCACGCCCACGTCCCGTCGGGCCCCTCGTAGCGGTCGTCCGGGACGAAGAACCAGTTGGAGTGGTGCATCCCCGGCGTGGCGGTCATCTCCACCGTGCTCAGGTAGAGGGGCTCCTCGTTGTGTAGCGTCCACGACTCGCAGTCCGCCGCCCGCTCTCCCCCCGCGGGAACCATCCACGGACCCATCCGGTGCGTCAGCGTCTGCGGCCGGGTGTCCGGCCCTCCGTCCCCCGCGGGCTCTCCGGAGTCCACCGTCGACGCCCCGGCGTCCGTCACCGCGGCGCTGTCGGGCACCGCACCCGAGTCCGCTGGTGTGCTCGACGAGGGCGCTCCCTCCGAGCAGCCCCAGAGCAAGATCAGGCACACCACACCGCGAGCATGGGACGACATCGGGAGACCTCCTCAGCCGCCGATGGGATGGCAGGTCGCGGCGCGGCGTCAACCCGCCAAGGGGTCATCCGCGCAGCATTGGGGGGATTAGGGAGGGAGGGAGGGAGGGGAGGGAGGCGCTCAGCGCCAGGTGTTGGAGGCCGGGGTGTAACCCTCCACGCGGGCCAGGTACATGCTGGAGGTGTTCGAGCCGCCGATGGCGAGGATGCGTCCGTCGGGGAGCGCGGCGAGCTGCGTGTACCCGTGAGAGACGTTGAGCGAGTCGAGGGAGGTGTAGTTCCCGGTGGCGGGCACGAGCGCCACCGCGGTGGCCTGGTAGCTGGAGCCGGTGTAGCCGCCCGCGAGGTAGATGCGCCCGTCGGCGCCGAGCGCGCCGCCCGCGTAGGAGCGCGTGGGGGACATCACCGGGCCGGCCGACCAGGTGTTGGCCGCCGGGTCGTAGATCTCCACGGAGCTGGTCGTCGACGTGCCGCTGGAGCTGGTCGATCCGCCGAAGAGGTAGATCCGCCCGTCCGGCGCGGTGACCGCGACGGCCCCCATGCGCGCCGTGGTGGGAGCGCGCACCGAGGTCCAGGTGTTGGTCGTCGGGTTGTACGCCTCGGCCGTGGTCGACAGCCCCGCGCTGTTGCGCCCGCCGAACAGGTAGACCCTCCCGTCGGCGCCCCGCGCCGCCGCCGCGTGGTAGCGCGCGCTGAGCACCGGGGCGACCGCCGTCCAGGTGTTGGTCGACGGGTTGTACGCGTTGACCGCGGAGGTGTAGCTCCCCGAGACGTAGCCGCTGATCGAGAGGACGCGCCCGTCCGCCAGCGGCACGCCCGCCACCGCCCACGGGGCGTTGGGCATCGTGGCGCGGTAGGTCCAGACGTTGGTGGCCGGGTCGTACTCCTCCAGGCTGTTGAGGTACGCGCCGTTGTAGCCGCCGAAGACGTACACGCGCCCGTTGGTGGCCGTGGCCGCGCCGAAGCCGTAGCGGCCGCGGTTGAGCGAGCCCGGCGCCGCCAGGGTGCACACCCGCGCCACGCAGCTCTGCCCCGACGGGCACGCGTTGCCGCAGGCGCCGCAGTGGCGCGCGTCCGCCGCGAGGTTGGCCTCGCAGCCGTTGGCCGCGTTGCCGTCGCAGTCGCTGAAGCCCGTCACGCAGGCCGAGCCGCAGACGCCCGCGGTGCAGGTCACCATGGTGCCGGCGGTCCCGGCGCCGGGGCAGATGTTGCCGCAGGTGCCGCAGTTGGAGAGGTTGGTCTGGAGGTTGGTCTCGCAGCCGTTGGAGGTGCTGCCGTCGCAGCTGCCGAAGCCCGCGCTGCACGCCACCAGGGTGCAGGCGCTCGCCACGCAGGCGCCGGTGGCGTTGGCCGGGGCGCAGCGCACGCCGCAGCCGCCGCAGTTGTTGTTGTCCGTGGAGGTGACCGCCTCGCAGCCCGTGGCGTTGACCCTGTCGCAGTTGGAGAAGCCCGGGGTGCACGCGAAGGTGCAGGTCCCGCTGGAGCAGGTCACCTGGGCGTTGGGCCCCGTCGGGCAGGCGTTGTCGCAGCGGCCGCAGTGCGCCGCGTCGGTGCTGAGCACCCGCTCGCAGCCGTTGGCCGGGTTGCCGTCGCAGTCGCCGTAGCCGCTCAGGCAGACGTAGCCGCAGCGGCCCACGGTGCACGAGGCCACGCTGTTGGGCCGGGCGGCGCAGGCCGCGCCGCAGGCGCCGCAGTTGCGCACGTCGCTGCCGGTGAACGACTCGCAGCCGTTGGCGGTGTTGCCGTCGCAGTCGCCGTAGTTGGGGCTGCACATCACCTGGCAGGCTCCTGCCACGCAGGTGCTGACCGACCCGACGCCGGAGCGGCAGGCCATGCCGCAGGTGCCGCAGGAGGAGGGGCTGGTGGTGAGGTCGGTCTCGCAGCCGTTGAAGGCAGCGCCGTCGCAGTTGCCCCAGCCCGCCTGGCAGGTGAAGCCGCACGATCCCGCGGAGCAGGTGGTGGCCGTCGCGTGGGCGGGCAGGGTGCAGGGCGCGGGGGCGTAGCCGAGGCCGTCGCTGTTGCAGATGCGGCGCTCGGTGGGGGAGGAGCAGTCATAGACGCCGGGGGTGCAGACCCAGGACGAGCAGCGGCCGCCGGTGCAGCTCGACCCCGACGGGCAGGACGAGGCGCGGGTGCCGAGGCCGTCGGCGTTGCAGACGCTCACGGTCGAGGCCGACTGGCAGGTGGTGGCGCCGGGGGTGCAGCTCCACGAGCGGCAGGTGCCGACGGAGCAGGACTCCATGGCGCCGCACTCGGTGGGGGTGTACCCGAGGCCGTCGGGGTTGCAGACGCGGCGCTGGGTCATGGAGCCGCAGCTGGCGGAGCCGGGGGTGCAGATCTGGGCCTGGCAGCGCGCGTCGACGCACGAAGCGCCGAAGCCGCAGGGGGACTCGTTCCAGCCGCTGCCGTTGGCGTTGCAGACGCGGAGGCGCTGGAGGCTGAGGCACTCTCGGGTGCCAGGGACGCAGACCTGCGGTACGCAGGTGCGGTCGGTGCTGCAGAACTGGCCCATGGGGCAGTCGGGGTCGGCGACGCAGTCGACGCAGACGCCGCGGGAGGCGTCGCACACCTGGTCGAGGGGGCCGCACTCGCGGGACGAGCGGCACGGCATCGGGGCGGGGAGGCAGTTGTTGCTGACGCAGACGTTGGTGCCGGTGCAGTCGGGGTTGCTGACGCAGTCGACGCAGCGGCCCGCGGCGGTGTCGCAGACCTGTCCCGGGCACTGGCGCGACGAGGCGCAGGCGACGGCGGCGACGCAGCGGTTGGTCTGGCAGACGGGGGTTGCGCCGGAGCACTGGGCGGCGGAGACGCACTCGACGCAGACGCTGGTGACGCGGTCGCAGACGCCGCGGGCGCAGTCGCGGCTGGAGCGGCAGGCCGTGGGGGTGATGGGCACGTCGGCCGGGGGAGCATCGGCCGGGGGAGCATCGGTCGAGGGAGAGTCGTCGGTGACGACGGGGGTGTCGTCGGTGACGACGGGGGTGTCGTCGGTGACGACGGGCTGGTCGATGCCCGGAGGGACGTCGGAGGCCGGGACGTCGGAGGCCGGGACGTCGGAGGCCGGGACGTCGGGGAAGGTGTTGGTGTTGACCGCGTTGGGGGTGCAGGCCACCGCCAGGGTCGAACAGAGAAGGATGAGTAAGGGCGTCTTCATGGTTTTCAGGTTCCTCGGCGGGCGGAAGCTATACGCGCACCCGGGGAGAGGTCCAAGCGGGGGGCAGACGGGCCGCCCGGGGGGTGCTTGACGGGCGTTGGTGAGGGGCGAGGCGCGTGGTGTAGAGGTGCGCCCTGATGAGCGTAGACGACACGATGGCGGTGACGCTGGCCGGGGCGACGGAGCTGCTCCGGGCGCCGGGCGAGGTGGTGGGGGTGGACTTCACCGGGCTCGACCTGAGGCGCGCGCTGCCGAAGGACGCGGAGGGGCACTGGGTGTTCCGCGGGTGCGTGTTTCGCGACGTGAGCGTGGAGGGCTGCGACCTGTCGGGGGCGACCTTCGACGGAGGGGTGTTCGACGAGGCGGACTTCAGCGAGGCCCGGCTGGAGGACACGGTGTGGCTGGGGGTCACGGCGGTGAAGTTCCTGGCGGTGAAGGCGGTGGCGACGAGGGCGCGCTTCGAGCGCTGCTCGCTCATCGGCGCGGACCTCTCCGGGGCGTCGCTCTCCGAGGCGTCGTTCAAGAGCACGCGGCTCACGGGTGCGAGTTTCTCCAGGGCGAAGATGCGCGACACGCGCTTCGCCGACTGCCACCTGGTGGCGGCCGACCTGCGCGGGGTGTCGCTTCACAAGCAGACGCTGCGTCACGTCGACCTGTCGGAGGCGAACCTCTCGGGCGCCGACCTGCGCGACGCCGTGCTGGAGGGGTGTCGGCTGCGCGACGCGAGGATGGTCGACGCGCGCTTCACCGGGGCCGACCTGCGGCGGTGCGACCTGGGGGTGCTCACGCCGCTGGCGTGCGGCGCCCTGCGCGGGGCGGTGATCTCCTCGGCGCAGGCGGCCGATCTGGTGCGGGGGCTGGGGTTGCAGGTGATGTAAGGGGGAGGGCGGGGAGCGACCGACCACGTCTTCCCAGCGCGGCCTCGCCCGGAGGGGAGCGACCGACCACGCCCTCCCAGCGCGGCCTCGCCCGGAGGGGAGCGACCGACCACGTCCTCCCAATGCGGCCTCGTTGGCGACGGACTCCGAATCCGAGAACCGTGCATCGTCGAGTCCCCACTCGATGACGTCTCTCGTCGCGGCGAAGACGCGCTGGGAGGACGTGGTCGGTCGCCCCCCTCCGGGCGAGGCCGCGCTGGGAGGGCGTGGTCGGTCGCTCCCCTCCGGGCAAGGCCGCGCTGGGAGGGCGTGGTCGGTCGCTCCCAACGCCCTTACGGGCTGGGGTCTGGCTCTGGTCGCCGACGGCCTCGCGGTCGTACCGGGGACTCCTCGCTCACTGCCTCGCCGTCGCACCGGGGACGCTCTGGTCCCCGATGGTCGCGCGCTCGACGCCATGGGCTCGTGGGGGGACGGCGTCAGCCACCGCGGCGCCGCTTACATGCCCATGTTGAGCCCGTTACATGCCCATGTTGAGCCCGTTACATGCCCATGTTGACGGCGCGGGCGCGCGGAGCCCTTCGACGCGGTGGAGCTCGACCTCGCGGGGCTCTGGGCGCCGTAGCGACCGCGGGGCTCATGGGGGAGGAGTCGTCCCACGCGGGATACGGCTTTGCCGCGAGATCGCTCAGGTTTACGGAGCGCCCACTGAAACGCGGCGCTCCGATCTTGCCCCGCGGCCGCGGCCGTTGCGATGCTCCGTCGGCGATGTCGACCTCCGCCTCTGGTGACGTGTTCGTGCCCCGCTTCGGGGCGTCGTGGCTGGCGCTGGTGCACCTCCTGGTCACGCTCCCGCTCGCGTCGATCGTCGATCGCTCGGAGGGGAGCGTCGCAGCGATCGGGGTGGTCGCCCTCGCGTTCGCGTCGTTCGCGTTCTTCGCGCGCCAGGGCGTCGCGGTGGTGAGCGGCGGCTACGAGCGACGCACGCCCTTCGGGCGCGAGCGCTACAGCCTCGACGCGATTCGCTCGGTGCGGCGCTATCGGGTTCGCGGGCTCCGGGATCGTGGGCCGACGGGCTCCGCGGCCGCCGAGCTGGTCTTCTCCGACGGGCGCTCGCTGCGGGTGAGCCATCACCCCTACAGCGAGGTGTCGGGCCTGGTCGACCCGGCGGTCGCACGCCTGGCGGCCCGGGCCGAGGCCGCGATGGCGAGCGGCGAGACCGTGCTCCTCCCGCACGGGCGCTCGAGCCTGCGGCCGGGGCTCGCGATGCTCCTCTCGGGGCTCGCCGGGTGCGCGCTGGCGATCGCCGTGCCCATCGCGGTGCAGGCGGGCTCTGCGCCGTTTCCGGTCTTCCTCGCCGGGATGGGGCTCACCTTCGCGGGGGCTCGAACGCTCCTCGACCGCTTCAAGGAGCGAGGCACGAGGAACCTCGCGCTCTCGCGTCACGGCTTTCGCCTCGTCGACGACAGCGAGCCGGTCGGCACGCCGGACCCGGCCCACTTCCGCCAGGCGCCCGGGGAGCGCCACGACTGGATCGCCTGGGAGGCCATCACCGCCGTCGACGCCGGCGCCGACGCGCTGCGGGTCGGCCTCTCGGGCGCGTCGGGATGGTTCACGCTCCCTCGCATCCACGGGTCGTTCGCGCTCGCGCAGCGGCTCTTCTTCGACCGCTACGCCCGCAGGGCGAGCGACCCGGCGGCCGACGACCTGACCCGCTGACGAGCGGGGGTCGTAGGCCCGAGCGCGAGCGGGTGCTCGGCGACGGGATGCGGCTGGGATGGGTCGTCCTCGACGTCTGTCCTGCGCGCCGCGTCGATGACGTCCCCCGGGGCGATGGCCTATGGTTCGCCCCGATGCACCCGACGCTGCGCCGCTGGATCGCCGCGAGCAGCTCCACCGTCGTCGCTCGCCTCGCCGTGCTCGCGCTCGCGGCGCTCGGGCACTTCGCGGTCCTCGGCTCGCTGTGGTGGGACCGCAAGATCGGCCTCGTCTTCCCGCTCGCGATGACCGCACCCAACCTGCTCGTGCTCGCCGCAGCGGCCCTGGCGCGGCGCAAGATCGCCTGGCCGCGCGGCGGCCCGACGGTCGCGGTCGTCGGGGCATCCGTGGTGATGATGGCGCTCTGCTCCGCGGCGCAGGTCCTCGGGCGCGGCACCGGCCTCGTCTTGAGTTCGATGCTGCTGGGCGCCTGCTCCGGAGCCGCGTTCGGCCTCGTCGGGGCGACCGTGGCGACGCCATTGTGCCGCGTCATCGAGCGCTGGCGGGCCGACCCCGCGCCGCGTCGGGCGCTGGACGTGTGGGCGGCGCTCGCGTGCTACGGCGTGGTCTTCGCGGTGGCGCGGCCGTTCCGGTACGGGCGGTTGGTGCAGTTGTGCGGGTCGTTTCCCCGCTCTGCGAATTGCTTCCATTTCGAGTTCGGCCGTCTGCTCCAGGCGCTCGACCCTGCCCTCGCCGCGACCGCGATCGTCGTCGCAGGCGCGGTGCTCGCCCTCGACCTGCACCTCCGCCGCGTGATCGCCCGGGCGCACGCCGGCGCCCTCGACGGCCACCGAGTGACCGCCGCCGCTGTCGCGACCGACGCGGTGTCCTTCGCGACCGCGCCCGGTGAGACGATGCTCGCGCTCGTCGGACCGCCCCCCGGCGCGAGCTACCGCGAGGACGCCTCCGACGCCGTCGTCGCGCTCCTCCCGAAGACCCCCTCTCTCTCCTGGCGCCTGCTCGCGATGCCCCTGGTCATCCTCCTCTGTGCCCTGGGCCTCGCGTCCGGGATCAGCGGTCGATGAAGCGCTGGGTCGATCGCCCAACTCCAGCGGCGAGTTCCTACACGAAGGCGATCCACTGCGTCACGGCCGCGGCGAAGGCCTCTCCCTGTGACTCGATGTCGGCGGACTCGGCGAAGCGCACGATCGCCCGGTCCTTGCCGAGCCACCGGAGCAACCCGGTCGGGTCTGGGATGGCAGGCGGTGCGCCGTCTCTCGCCTTGGCGCCCAGGTGCAGGATGACGCTGAAGCCGACTTCTCCCGGAGGTGGAAGGTCGCGAAGTACTCGACCGGGCGAAAGCTCGGCGCGTTCCACTTGATCCCCTCGGCAATGGAGTTCTGGCTGGGATGGAGGCTCGTGCACGCGCTGCGTCGCGCGGTCTAACCCAGCCAGCCAGCGCGCTCGACCCCGGCGGTAGCGCCGACCATCCCCGAGGCTGCGCCGTCAGCGCTGCACCGCGGCCAGGGCGTCGGCCAGGGTGTCGCGCGCGTAGGGCTTGGCCAGGACGCCGCGGCAGCCCTGCGCCAGCAGCCCATCGACCCGCTCGTCGACGTCGAAGCCGGTGGTGAGCAGCACCCGCACGTCGGGGTCGATCGCGCGCAGGGCGCGCAGCGTGGCCGGCCCGTCCATGCCCGGCATCGTGAGGTCGAGCAGCACCGCCCTGACCTCCGACCGCCGCTGCTGGTAGTGCTCGACCGCGACCGCGCCGCCGTCGGCCTCGAGGGTCTCGTAGCCGATGCTCGCAAGCAGCCGCACGGTCGCCTCGCGCACCGGCGCGTCGTCGTCGACCACGAGCACGAGGCCGCTCGCGGGCCCCACCGCCGGGGCCGCGGGCGTCAGTCGCTCGACGGCGGGGGGCTCCACGCCCGGGAAGCTGAGCCGCATCGTCGTGCCCCTGGGGGCGCGGTCGAGCACCTCGATGGTCCCGCCGAACTGCTGGACGATGCCATGGACGGTGGCGAGCCCGAGGCCCGTGCCCCGCTCGGCCCCCGCCGGCTTGGTGGTGAAGTAGGGCTCGAAGATGCGAGCGCGCAGCGCCTCGGGAATCCCGGGCCCGGTGTCCTCGACCTCGAGCACCACCCGGTCGCCCTCGTCGCGCGTGCGCAGCGTGAGGTCGCCGCCCTCGGGCATCGCCTCGCGGGCGTTGATCGCGAGGTTCATCACCACCTGCTCGATGCCCGTCTCGTCGCCCAGCACCGCGAGTCCCCCGGCGGCCTCGACCTGCACCCGCACCTGCCGGTCGAGCGTGCGGCCGAGGAGCGCCGCCATGCGCAGCACCACGGTGGAGAGCACCACCGGGCCCGCCGCGCGCCGGCCGCGCCCGGCGAAGCCGAGGAGCGTGCGGGTGAGCGCCGCGGCGCTGCTGGTCATCGCGTCGATGGTCTCCAGGTCGCGCTGCCGCCCGGGGTCGGCCTCGCCGTGGCGCAGCACGCTGGTGAGGGCCCTGATGCCCGCCAGGAGGTTGTTGAAATCGTGCGCGATGCCCCCGGCGAAGGTGCCGATGCTCTGCATGCGCTCGGAGTGCCGGGCGCGGGACTCGCTCTCCGTGCGGGCGATCTCGGCGACGGCCTCGCGGCTGATGTCGATGAAGGCGATCACCACGTGGGTGATCTCGCCCGCGTCGTCGAAGAGCGGGCGCGCTGTGGCGCGGATGTACACCCGGCGGCCGTCGCGACGGTGGATGACGATGTCGTCGACGATGACCTCGTGGCGCGCGAGGAGGGCGCGCACGAAGGGCATCCGGTCCTCGGGGTAGAGGTCGCCGTTGCGGTCGTGGATGCCATACGGGGCGGCGTATTCGCCCGAGGCGACGTCGTCGCGTCCGCCCATCCCGAGGATGTCCTCGAAGGTCTTGTTGGCGTAGACGAACTCGCCCCCCGGAGCGCGCGCCACCCAGACCCCGCAGGGGAGCTCGGCCGCGACCGAACGGATGATCTCGTCGTTGCTCGGAGAAGAGTGTCCCATGAGGTTGAGTCAGCCTTACCGCGGAGCGCCGCGGGGCTGACATACGCTCACTCTGTGCGAGCGAAATGCATGCCGCGCGTCAGGCTGGAATCCGCGGCCCCTTGCGGGCTCCGGGTCACCGCATCAGGTGGTCGCGGTGAGCGACTCCCTGCGGACCACCGAACCCGCACCTGCGCCTCCCGTCATCCTGATCGTCGAAGACGACCCCGACTTCCGGCTCCAGCTGGCCGAGGCGTTGCGTCGCGAGGGCTTCGCCGTGCGCACCGCGGCCAGCGCCGAGGAGGCCATCGTGGCGCTGGGCATGGGGACCCCCCCGTCCCTGATCACGCTCGACCTGGGCCTGCCCCGGATGAGCGGAAAGGAGTTTCTCCAGCTCAAGGACCAGTACTACCGCTGGGCGCGGATCCCGGTCGTCGTGGTCTCGGGGCAGTTGCCGCAGTCCGGCCCCATCGCGGCGCGCGTGACGGTGAACAAGCCGGTGGACTGGGAGGCCCTCCTCGACGCCATCCACTTCCACTGCCCGATCATCGGGCGTGGCGAAGACGGCCCGGAGTGATCGCCCTCGCCGCGCGTCGTCGAGGCGAGCGTCCCCGGTGATCAGAACGTGTGGGTCCAGCGGCTGTTGGGGATGCGGTCGCCGTCGCGGTCGATGAACTCGACGGTCAGCGTGCGGCTCGCCGGGTCGGCGTGGAAGCGCACGAAGTTGTGGACCTCGTGCACGAACACGGGCCACTGCGACTCTCGGATGGGCGGGCGCCCGTCGCAGTTCGAGCCCGAGGGCCCCATGACGACCTCCCAGATGTCGCTCCAGGGCCCCGGCCGCCTCGACGCGGCACACGCCGCCGAAGTGCACGTCGCCCGACAGCCACACCACGCCGCGGAGGCGGTTGTTGTCGATGTGGTTGAGGATCTCCCGGCGCTGCGAGGCGTAGCCGTTCCAGTTGTCGCTGTCGGCCCCGGCGCGGTCGACGATGGGCACCGAGCTGACGATGAACTTGAACACGCAGGGCGAGGAGCGAAGCCCCGCCTTGAGCCAGTCCATCTGCCGGCGGGAGAGGTAGGTCGAGCCGCGCGACGGGTCCTCCGAGCGGGTGGAGGGGCGGCGCTCGCCGCGGCAGTCGAGGACGAAGACCTCCGCGGTGCGCCCCCAGCGGAAGCTGCGCCAGATGCGGTCGCGGTCCTCGCCGCTGCGGCGCGTGGCGCGGTGCTCGAAGAAGGCCTGGCGCGCGGCGGCGAGGTCGCGCCCCCCAGCAGGAAGGCGTAGAGGTGCCGACGGTTGGGGCGCAGCCCGGTGACGACCGCGCGGACGAAGCCCCCGCCCGAGGGCGTGACCCGGCCGTTGTAGCGCACCGCCGCGATGCGGTTGCCGTCCATCTCAAGCACGCGGAGCACCACCGAGGCGTCGCCCGAGTACTTGGTCCAGAACATCACCGAGGTGTCGGTCGCGTCGCCCGCCATCACGCCGAGGGGAAACTGGGTGCGTCGCTCGGGGAGGTCGCGGAAGTCCGGGTGGGCGAGCGGGGGTGGGCCCGCGTCCCTGCCGGCGTCGACGCGCGGCGGGGTCACCGGGACGTCGCGCGGAGGCTCGACCCCCGCGTCGCGCGGCGGGCCCACGGGGACATCCGACCCGGCGTCGATGGACGCGTCGAGGCCCGTCGCGCCGCCGTCGGTGCCCGTCGCGGCGTCCTCCTCGACCGCGGCGTCGAGGTCTCCGGCGCCGGCGTCGAGCATCTCATCGGGCGGAGAGTCGAACTCCTCCGCGGGGTCGAGGTCCGCTTCGGAGGCCTCGCCGCAGCCGACCGAGCCCGCGACGCCGGCCGCGCCGGCGAGCTTGATGAACCTGCGTCGGGTGAGCTTCATCGGGCTCTCCCGGTAGCATGCCCGGGCGCCGGGGCGAAGCCGCCGCGGTCGGTCTGGCGCTCAGGGTCAACCCGGCGCACCAGCGAGCGTCGCGAGGAGCTCGCGGACGTCCTCGGGGGAGCGGAGGCGGAGCCGGGCGCGGCTCGGCGCAGTGCCCACGTGGAAGGAGAGCCCGGTGGGAGGGAGGGCCGCGAAGAGGTCCTCGTCGGTGACGTCGTCGCCGAGGGCGGCCACCACGGTGCCGGGAGGGCAGAGCGCGAGGACGGCGCGCGCGACGCGGCCCTTGCTGGCGCCGTAGGGTCGGAGCTCGACCACCTTGTCGCCCGCGAGCACCTCCACGGGCGCGTTGGAGAGCAGGGCGGCGACGTGCACCTTGAGCTCGTTGGCCTGGAGCTCGCCGTACTCCGCGTCGGCCATCCGGTAGTGCCACGCGAGGCCCGAGCGCTTGCGCTCCACCAGCGACCCGGGCGTGCGGGCCGCGGCGTCCTCGAGGATCTCCAGCGCGCGGGCGCGCCAGGTGGCCGGCGGCTCCTCGACGCCGACCCAGGCGCCGCCGGGCCCGCGCGACCACTGGCCGTGCTCGGCGTGAAGGCTCACGGGGAGGTCTCCCAGCCAGGCGTCGAGCATCGCCTGGTCCCGCCCGCTCACGACGTGCACCTGCACGCCGGGCCGGGCCGCGAGGCGGGTGAGCAGGTCGCGCAGCGGGTCGTCCGGCCGCGCGAGGTCGGGCGTCGCCGCGATCGGCACGAGGGTGCCGTCGTAGTCGAGCAGCAGCGCCAGGGACGAGGCGGCGTCCATCGTCGCGAGGGCCTGCGCGACGTCGAGGGGGGGAGAGTAGTCGATCGGGCGATGGTCCGGGCGCTGCCCGCTCCGGGTGAGGGTCTCCACGAAGGTCCGGGACCACCAGTGGATGTCGTAGGAGAAGACCCGCTTGCGGAGCGACTGCATGCGCGTGCGGCGCTCGCCCGAGGGCATCAGGAGGGCGCGGTGGTAGGCGGCCGCGGAGCGCTCGATGTCGTAGGGGTTGACGTGCACCGCCTCGGCGAGCTCGGCAGCCGCCCCGGTGAACTCGCTCAGCACCAGCACGCCGTCCTCGTCGGCGCGGGCGGCGACGAACTCCTTGGCCACGAGGTTCATCCCGTCGCGGATGGGGGTCACCAGCAGCACGTCGGCGATGACGTAGAGGGCGGCGACGTGCTCGGCCGAGAGGCCGCGGTAGACGTAGTGGACGGGGCTCCACCGGGGTGACCCGAAGCGGCCGTTGATGCGCCCGACGAGGGCGTCGACCTGGTGTCGGAAGCCAGCGTACGCCTCGACGTTGGTGCGGGACGGCACCGCCACCTGGACGAGCCGCACCCGGCCGTGCAGCTCGGGGTGGTCGGCGAGCATCCGCTCGTAGGCCAGCAGCCGCCGGGGGATGCCCTTGGTATAGTCGAGGCGGTCGATGCCGACGAGCACCCGCTCGATCTCGGCGCCGCGGAAGTCCTCGCCGAGGGCGCGCACCTCGGCGGACTCGCCGAGCGCCTGGTAGCCGCGCGCGTCGACGCCCATCGGGAACACTCCGAGGTTGGTCGCGCGACCCTGCCACCCGACGCGGTCGACGTCCGTGCCGGCGCCGAGCACGTGGAGCACCGACGAGGCGAAGTTGCGCATGTACGAGGCCGTGTGGAAGCCCACGAGGTCGCAGCCGAGCAGGCCGTCGAGCAGCGCCTCCCGCGACGGCAGCGTGCGGAAGACGTCGGGCGCGGGGAAGGGGATGTGCAGGAAGAACCCGATGACCGCGTCGGGGATGAGCTCGCGGAGCATCCGCGGCACGAGCATGAGCTGGTAGTCGTGGACCCAGACGAGGTCCCCGGGCCGGTACTGGCGCGCGACCTCGTCGGCGAAGCGCTGGTTGACCCGGCGGTAGAGCGAGAAGTCCGCGGTCTCGAGCGGGAGCTGGCTCGGAAACGAGTGGAACACCGGCCACAGGACGCCGTTGCAATACCCTTCGTAGTATTGCTCGACCTCCTCCTCGGAGAGGTCGACGGGCACGACCTGGAGGGCGGCGAAGCGCTCGTCGAGCGCGGCCCGCTGCTCCGCGGAGAGGGCGCTCCGCGGGCCCGGCCAGCCGATCCAGAGGCCGTGGCTGCCCTCGTGGACGGACTTGAGCCCGGTGGCGAGGCCGCCGCTGCTGCGCTCGACGACGAAGCCCTCGTCGCCGCCCGTGCGGACCGTGATGGGGAGGCGGTTGGAGACGATCAGCACCCTGCTCATGCTCGCGGGCTCCTCGGTGGTGTCGGTGGTGTGGTGCGCTCTCGGACGACGGCCGGGCGCGGAGCTGGACGCGGGCGCGCGAACGGCGGGCACGCTTCGGTGGAGACGCGCACCGACCAGCGATCGGCCGTGGTGAGCGCCGACCGCGACGCTCCCGGCCACCCTCGCGCCCGCGCGCTGGCCACCAGGCCCCTCCAGCGCCAGCGGGGTCGGGCCGCCGCGCGGGCGTCGATGCCTGCGATCATGACGCGGCGCCGGCGGAGGGCGCGTCGGCGCGCGGGCTCTGGAGGTAGAGGGTCTGCGTCGGGTAGGCGAAGCCGATGCGCTCGGCCTCGAAGCGCCGGACGAGGGTGAGGAGGATCCGCTGCTTCACGTCCATGTGGACGGTATAGTCGGCGTCGAGGACGAAGTAGACAGCCTCGAAGTCGATCGACGAGGCCCCCAGGGCCATGAGGTGCGCGCGGTCGAAGCGAGCCAGGGGCTCCGCCTCGATGGCCTCGCGGATCATCGCTGGAACCGCCCCGAGCCTGTCCGCGGGGGTCTCGAAGAGCACCCCGAAGGACAGCACCACCCGGCGCTCGACGAGGAGCTTGTAGTTGTGCAGCCGGCTGCGCAGCAGGTCGCTGTTGGAGAACACGAGCTGCTCGCCCGAGAGGGCGCGCACGCGGGTGGTCTTCATGCCGATCTGCTCGACGGTGCCCGCGAGGGAGTCGACGACGATGAAGTCGCCGACGACGAAGGGCCGGTCGAGCGCGATCGAGAGCGACGCGAAGAGGTCGCCGAGGACGTTCTGCACCGCGAGCGCCACCGCCACGCCGCCGACGCCGAGCCCGGTGAGCAGCGAGCTGATGTTCACCCCGAGGTTGTCGAGGAGCAGCAGCAGGAGCAGCGCCCAGAGCGCGACCCTGGCGGCGAAGGCCGCGAAGGTGGCGGTGGTCTGCGCGCCGCCGTCGCCCTCGCGCCGGCTCAGGTGACCCGCGAGCGCCTGCCGGATGACCGCCTGGCCCCAGAGGCCGACCTGCAGCGCGAGCCCGACGACCAGCAGCCCGCGCAGCAGCCCGCGCGCCGGGCCGGGGAGCGCGAGCGTGGCCGCGCCGAGGTAGGCGGCGACCACCGCGACGAACCACCGTTGCAGCCCGTCGAGGAGCTCGAACGCGAGGGCCTGCGCGGCCGATGGCCCGAGGGTCTTGAGCCGCCGGGCCACGATGCGGCGGGCGAGGGTCAGCGCGAAGCCGATCGACAGCGCGGCGCCCGCCGCGAGCAGCCACGCCCTCGCGCTGTTGCCCTGGAACTCGAGCTCGAGAAGCCTCATCGGCGGCACCCTAGCGCCGTCGGGGCGTGTCGATCATTACGATTAATCGTCGCGACCCGTCGATCAGACCTACGGATCGGCCCGCGCCGGGCCGCGCGCCCGCTCGAGCGGTGGCGCGCGGTCGCGCTCCTGTAGGACGATTCCGCCGATGACGCCCCGACAGCTCGACGCAGGCGACGGATCTCCCCAGGCGTGGCTCAACTACCACCACCTCTTCCACTTCTGGACCGTGGCGCGCGAGGGAGGCATCTCCCGGGCGGCGGCCCGGCTGCGCATCACCCACTCGACGCTCTCGACGCAGGTGAGCGCGCTCTCCGAGGCCCTCGGCTCCCCGCTCTTCGAGCGCCGCGGGCGCGGCCTCGCGCTGACGCCCTTCGGGAGCGAGGTGCTCGCGCGCGCCGACGAGATCTTCCGCGCGGGCCACGAGCTGCTCGACCTCGCGCGGGGTCACGACGTCGGCCGCCGCGAGCTCTTCCGCGTGGGGGTCATCGCCGCCGTGCCGCGCACCGTGGCCTGGCAGCTCCTGGCGCCCGCGATGGTGGGCGAGGGCCACGCGACCGTGCGCGTCGTCCACGACCGCCTCGAGCCGCTGCTCGACGCGCTGGGCACGGGCAGGCTGCACATGGTGCTCTCCGACCGGCCGCCCCCGCAGGGCGGAGCGCTCCGGCTGCACGCGCACCGGCTCGGCGAGAGCGGCGTGGCCCTCTACGGCACCCAGCGCCTGGCGCGGCGGTGGAAGCCGCGGTTCCCGGACCGCTTCGAGGGCGCCCCGCTGCTGCTCCCGGTGGAGGGAGCGGCGCTGCGGCGCGACATCGACCGCTGGCTGGCCGAGCGGGACATCGCCGTGGACGTCGAGGGCGAGTTCGACGACGCCGGGCTCATGCGCACCTTCGGCCTCGGCGGCGCGGGCTTGTTCCCGGTGCGTGAGGCGCTCGCGGCGGAGGTCGAGGGCTTCGCGGGGGTCACTCGCATCGGGCTCCTGGACGGCGTGAGCGAGTCCTACTACGCGCTCACCGCCGAGCGGCGCGTCCGGCACCCGGCGTCGATCGCGGTGGTGGAGGCCGGGCCGAGGCACTTCAGCCCGCAGCGGCGAGGAGCCCCGCGGCCCGCGAAGCGCGGCTGAGACCCGTCGCCCCCGTCGACGGCACCGTTCGCAATTTCGTGAAGCTCCGGCGGGGGCCCTCGTCGCAGACTGCCGCGGAGAGGGTGTAGATGGCGTCTCGCACGGCCCGAGTGTCTCCCGCCGCGCGGCCCGACGCCGAGCGCGGCGACGTCGTGCGCTCGGACATCCCCGCCCGCCTCGACGCGCTGGCGTGGTCGCGCTGGCACCGGCGCGTCGTCGTCGCGCTCGGCATCACCTGGATCCTCGACGGCCTGGAGGCGAGCCTGATCGCCAACCTCGCGCCGACGCTCCAGGACCCGCGCGCCCTCGGGCTCCGCGCGGCGCAGGTCGGGCTGGCGAACACCGTGTACCTCATCGGGCAGGTGATCGGGGCGCTCGTCTTCGGTCACCTCACCGACCGCTACGGCCGCAAGCGGCTCTTCCTCGTCACCCTCGGCCTCTACCTCGGCGCGACCGCGGCGAGCGGCGCGGCCCCCGGCTTCTGGGTGTTCCTGCTCTTCCGGCTGCTCGCTGGCGCGGGCATCGGGGGCGAGTACTCGGCCATCAACTCGGCCATCGACGAGCTCATCCCCGCGCGCCTCCGGGGGCAGATCGACCTCGGCATCAACGGCAGCTACTGGATCGGCGTCGCGCTCGGCGGGGCGCTCACCCTCGTCGTGCTCGATCCGGCCCGCGTCCCGGTCGAGCTCGGTTGGCGCCTGGTCTTCGGCCTCGGGGCCGTGCTCGGCCTGGTGATCCTGCTCGTGCGGAGAGACGTGCCCGAGAGCCCGCGGTGGCTGCTGATGCACGGGTACATCCGCGAGGCGGCGGCGACCATGGAGCTCATCGAGGCGCGGGTCCGCGAGGGCGGCGGGGTCATCGCCGAGCGGATCAGGGTGACCGAGGTCGAGCTGACCGTCACCGGTCCCGTCGGGGCCCGCCACGTGCTCCATGTGCTGCTGCGCCGCTACCCCCGCCGGGCGGCGCTCGGCTTCGCCATGATGATCGCGCAGGCCTTCTGCTACAACGCGATCTTCTTCAGCTACGGGCTCATCCTGCAGCGCTTCCACCACGTGCGCGCCGACCGGGTCGGGCTGTACGTGCTGCCCTTCGCCGCGGGCAATTTCCTCGGCCCGCTCCTCCTGGGTCCGCTCTTCGACCGCTGGGGGCGCCGGGTGATGATCCCCCTCACGTACGCCGCCTCCGGGGTGCTGCTGGTCGTGACCGGCGCGCTCTTCCTCGGCGGGCGCCTCGACGCGGCGACGCAGACGCTCTCCTGGTGCGCGGTGTTCTTCTTCGCGTCGGCGGCGGCGAGCTCGGCCTACCTCACGGTGAGCGAGCTCTTCCCCGTGGAGATCCGCGGCGTGGCGATCGCCATCTTCTACGCCGTCGGGACCGCCGGCGGCGCCCTCGCGCCATCGCTCTTCGCGCGCATCGTCGAGGGCGGCGACCCCTCGCGGCTCTTCGCCGGGTACGCCTTCGCGGCGGCGCTCATGCTCGCGGCCGCGGTCGTCGCGCGGCGGCTCGCGCTCCCCAGCGAGGGGCGCTCGCTGGAGGAGCTCACCCGCGACGAGGGCTGAGCCGCCGCCTCGGACTGCGGCGCGGCCGTCTCAACCCTTCAGGTCCCCTGTGGAAAGGCACTAGAGTCGCGCATCGACATGACCAGCCAACGAGGGGTTACGTGTTCACGGTGCGGGGCGAGCACCCCGATGCCCGACGACCTTCGCACGCCGACCTTCGCGTGCGCCTTCTGCCGCGGCGAGCTTCGCACCGCCGACTACGCGGGGGCGGCCGCCGTCTCGGCCGACGCGCTCCTCGCGCACGTGAGGGCCGCCGTGGCGCTGCCGAGCGCCGCCGAGGCGATCGAGGCGGCCCGGAGCGCCCCTCGCTTCCAGGAGACCAGCAGCGCCTCGCGCGCGGCGCAGTGCCTGAAGTGCGCCGGGCCGGTGGAGGTTCCGCTCGACCTCTACCAGCACCAGTTCACCTGCCCTGGTTGCCACGCGGTGCAGCAGGTCAACGACTACGTCTCCGACAAGGAGCGCCTCGAGCTCGACATGGCCCGCCAGGTGGCCGGCAACGAGGCCTACCGGCGCCTGCTCGCCGAGGGCGTCGCGTGCGGGCGCTGCGGCGGCGTCAACGCCGTGCGCGACGACGGCAGCGTCCAGCTCACCTGCTCGTTCTGCGGCGCGGCGGTGCTGCTCTCGGACCACGTCGACGCGGGCGCCGTCGCCCGGCATCGGCTCAAGCACGGGGTCTTCGCGATGCGCGACGAGGCCCTGCGCGCGAACGCCGCGCACACCCGCAAGGTCAACACGGCGGTGGCCGTCGTGGTGGCGCTGATCTTCGTGGGCTTCGTCGTCGCCAACCTCGTCATCACGCGGCGCTGACCGGCCGACGCCCCGGCGCGCTACCGGATGAATCCCCGGTGCCAGGGCGCGGTGGGCTGCGGGGTCCATGAGAGCTCGACGCAGGGGCCGTCGACGCGGAGCTGGTCGGGCGGGCCGAGGCGCGCCGGCGTCTCGGCGATGGGGGCGCCGTCGAGGGTGATCGTCGCGCCGCCGTCGGGCCGGGGGAGCGCGAGGACGAAGGCGCCCTCGGTCGAGCAGCCCACCCGAACCGGCGCCCCGGGGTGCAGCGCGGCGCGGTCGAGGCCGGCCAGCAGGTCGAGGGCCTCGCTCTCGTCCGTCGCGGGGTCCCAGAGGAAGGCGTGCGCGGCGCGGGCCGAGGTCACCCAGGCGACGAAGCGCCCGTCGTCGAGGTCGAGGCCGTTGGCGCAGGCGCCCGGAGCGAGGAGCAGGTCGGTGTCGCCGGGGCGCCAGGTGATCACCCGCCCGTCGCGGTGCACCCGTCTCCGCGCGAAGGGCATCGCGCGGTAGGGCGGCGGGCCGGTGGCGACGCCGAGATAGCCCGTGAGCGTGTCGGGGGAGCGCCAGCCCAAGGTCCACCCCTCCAGCGGCGCGGCCCAGCGGGCGAGGGTGTCCTCGGGGGCCTGGAGGTCGAAGGTGAAGGCGTGGGTCCAGGAGGCCTCGTCGAGGTCGCCGACCGACCACCGCCGCGGCGGCCCGGCGGGAACCTCGAAGGACAGCGCGACGCGGTCACCGTCGGGCGAGAGGACCCCCCAGCAGGCGAGCTCCCCGGCGCCGGTCGGGAGCCGGGCGAGCTCGTCGACGAAGGTCGAGAGCGCCGCGGCGAAGCGCTCGCCATCGACGGCCGCGACGCGCCGCCCGGAGCGCAGGTCGACCGCATGGCAGAGGGTGGCGCCCGAGGCGCAGCGCACGCGGCCGTCGTCGCCCGCCCGCAGCACCCCATCGCCCCAGAGGAGTAGCGTCTCCGGGGTGTGACCGGCGAGGGCCCACGCGCCGGGGAGCGCGACCTCCGCGACGCAGCCTCCGTCGGGGAGCGCGAACGAGCGAAGCGTTCCGGCGGCGTCGAGCGCGACGAGGGTGTCCTCGTCGGTCATCGCCTCGCACCGCCCGCGCGAGGGCAGCGGGACCCAGGTCACGACGCGGGCCTCGTCGAGGTCGATCACCCACGCGCCGTCATCGACGGCGAGCGCGCAGCGCCGCCCCGCGGGCGAGCGGATCACCCGGTCGGTGGGCGCGAACTGGCGCACCAGGGTGATCGCGCCCTCGCGGGTGACGGTGGGCTCGACGCGGATCACGCGCAGGGGGCTATACCTCCCCTGCGCCGCGGCGGCGACTCCGTCGCGCCACCAGCGGGCGCCGCCACCAGGGCGCGTCCTCAGCGAGCGACGCCGTTGAGCATCTGGAACACCTCCCCGAAGCGCCCCTCCGCCTCGGCGTTGCGAAGGAGCTTCACCCGCTCGACGCAGACCTCCTCCGCCCCCGGGTTCGCCTCGAAGAGGCCCATCACCTCGTCGATGTAGTCCTTCAGTGGCATCGCCCGGGGGTTGGTCGCCGAGCCCGGCATCAGGTCGGTCTGCACCGCCGGGGGGGCGAGCTCGATGACCTCGGTGGTGGTCCCCTGGAGCTGCGCCCGCAGCGACTGCGTGTACGAGTGCAGCGCCGCCTTCGTCGCCGAGTAGGTCGGCGTCATCGCCAGCGGGACGAAGGCCAGACCCGACGTCACGTTGATGATCGCCGAGCGCGGGCGCCGTCGGAGCGCGGGCAGCAGCGCCGCCGTGAGCCGGATGGGGCCGAGCAGGTTGGTGACCACCGTCGCCTCGGCGTCGGCGAGGTCTTCGGGCTGCGCCAGCAGGCTCTCAGCGCGCATGATGCCCGCGTTGTTGACGAGCACGTCGAGCGTCGGGTGCTCGGCCGTCACCCGCCGCGCGAACTCGCGGACGGCGTCGGCGTCCCCGACGTCGAGCACGTAGGCGCTCATGCCCGGGTTGGCCGCCGTGACCTCGTCGAGCGCCTCCTTGCGGCGGCCCGCGATGATGACCCTGTTGCCGCGGGCGTGAAACGCCTCCGCGAGCCCCCGCCCGATGCCTGTCGCCCCGCCCGTGATCAGAACCGTGTTGTCGCTGGTCTTCATGGATGAATCCCTCTCTCTCGGCCCGACAGTGGGGCCCCGGCCATCCATCAGTCCATGCGATAGGATGCATGCCCGACATGAACACGGTCTATGAGAGGGACCTCGACCTCAACCTCCTTCGGGTCTTCGCCGTCGTCGCGGAGGAGGGCAGCGTCACCCGCGCCGCCGCGCGCCTCTACCTCACGCAGCCCGCAGTGAGCGCGGCCCTCCGCCGGCTCGCCACCTTCGTGGGCGCCGAGCTCTTCGCCCGCCAGGGCCGCGGCATCGCCCTCACGGCCCGCGGGTCCGAGCTCCTCGCGGCCGCGCACCGCCACCTGCGCCCGCTCGTCGAGGCGGTGATGGCGCCCCCGGCCTTCGACCCCGCGACCTCCGCGGCGACCGTCCGCCTCGGGCTCCCGGACTCGGCCGAGGGGTGGGCGCTGCCGCTCATCCTCGCGCGCCTGCGGGCCGAGGCGCCGTCCATGGTGCTCGTCGTCGTGCCGGTGCAGTTTCGTACGGTGGAGGAGGCGCTGCTCTCTCGCCGCGTCGACCTCGCGCTCTGCGTCGCCGACGAGCTCCCTCGCTCGGTGCTGCGCAGGCCCTTCACCTCGGCGGGCTTCGTCTGCGTGTACGACCCGCGCCACGCCCGGCTGCCGAAGCGCCTCACCGAGCGGGCCTACTTCGCCCACGAGCACGTCATCGTCTCCTACGCGGGCGACCTCCGCGGCATCGTCGAGGACTCCCTCGGCAAGGTCCGCCGGGTGCGGGTGTCGGTGCCGGCCTTCAGCTTCGTCGGCGGGGTGGTGGAGGGGTCGAGCCTGCTCGCGACGGTGCCCGAGCCGCACGCCCGCTACCTGCTGAAGACGCACCCCGCGCTGCGCCAGACGGCGCTGCCCTTCGCGCTCGAAGGGGCGGCGCAGGAGCTGCTCTGGCTGCGCACCGCCGCCGACGACCCGGTGTCGCGCTTCGTCCGGGGCCTCATCGAGCGGGCGCTGCTGCCTCGACGTCGCTGAGCCGGGCACCCGATGTCGGGGCGGACCGGGTACGCTCGCGCCGCATGCCGCTGCCCCGGTCCGTGCCCTGGTCGCTGGTCACGCTGCTCGTCGCCTGCGCCTCCGCGCCCCTGCTCCCTCTCGAGACCGCCGCGCGCTCGCCCTGGTCCGTGCCCCGTGAGCCCGCGCCCAGTGAGGCCGCGCCCAGTGAGCCCGCGCCCCGTGAGCCCGCGCCCCGTGAGGCCGCGCCGCCTCCGCCCTCGGCCTTTGCCGCGCTCCCCGGGTGGGGCGAAGACGACCTGGCCGAGGCCCTCCCCGCGCTGCGGCGCACGTGCGAGCGGCTGTTGCGCGTGCCCGACGATCGTCCCGTCGGCCCGGGGGGCCTCGCCGGCGCGGCATCGGATTGGAAGTCCGCGTGTCGCGCGCTCCCGCCGCCCGGGTCCGACGCGGCCGCGGCGCGCGCCTGGTGCGAGCGCAGCTTCGTGCCGATGTCCGTCGCCTCGGGGGGCAGCGACCGGGGGCTCTTCACCGGGTACTACGAGCCCGAGCTCCACGGCTCGCGCACGCGCAGCCGACGCTTCCGCGTGCCCCTCTACGGGCGCCCCTCGGACCTCCTCCCGGCGACCTCCCGGCACGGCACCGCGCGACGCGTCGGGGGCCGCCTGCGACCCTACTGGACCCGCGCGCAGATCGTGGCGGGCGCGCTGCGTCGCACGGCCCGTCCACTGGTCTGGGTCGACGACGCGATCGACGCGTTCTTCCTCGAGATCCAGGGGTCCGGGCGCGTGGCGCTCGACGACGGCACGGTGCTGCAGATCAACTACGACGCGAGCAACGGCCGCGCGTACGTGCCGCTGGGCCGCGTGTTGATCGAGCGGGGCGCGCTCGAGCGGGGCGCGGTGTCGCTCCAGTCGATCCGCGCGTGGCTCGTCGCGCACCCGGCCGAGGCGCAGTCCGTGATGAACCAGAACCCCTCGTACGTGTTCTTCCACGAGAGCGCGCGGGGGGCGACGGGCGCCGAGGGCGTGGTGCTCACGCCCGGTCGCAGCATGGCCGTCGACACCCGCTTCATCCCGCTCGGAGCGCCGCTGTTCGTCGACCTCGAGGCCCTGGAGGGCGTCGGCCCCATCCGCCGGCTCGTCGTGGCGCAGGACACGGGCGGCGCCATCCGTGGCCTGGTGCGCGGCGACCTCTTCTGGGGCGCCGGGCCCGACGCGTACGAGCGCGCGGGTCGGATGCAACAGCAGGGGCGGTACTGGCTTCTCGTCCCGCCGTCGGTCGCGGCGCGGGTGCGTTGGTGACGCGGCGCGGGGCGACGCGCTCTCAGTGCTGGTGCTCGGGCGGGGCGAACAGGATCAGCTCGACCCGCTCGGAGCCCTCGACGTAGCCGTCGTGCCCGGCGGGGATCTCGAAGAAGTCCCCGGGGCCGATGTGCGTCTCGACGCCGGACGCGACCATGCGCACCACGAGCCGGCCGCGGACGCAGTAGCCGGTGTGGCTCGTCGGGCACGATTCGGGGTTGCCGATGAGCGGCTTCTCGTCGACCTCCCAGCGCCAGCCGGGCTCGAAGACCGCGCGCATGCCTGCGGCGCCGTCGTGCATCTTGAGGATGTTGATCTGGCCGTGTTCCTTCATGTCGAGCTGCTGGTCGGGCTGCTCGAAGCGTCGCTTCTCGATCGTTGCCATCATGGGCGCCACCTTTCGCGTCGGGACCCACCCCCCACCCGAGACGACTGGCACGGGCTTGAACGAAGGCTCGAACCCGGGACGCCCCCCGCAGGGCCCCGACCGTAGGGGGAGGGCGTCAGTCAACTCTTGGGGTGGGAAGCATGGGCCGTCAATCGCTCGGCGCGCCTCCCAAAGCCCAGGCGGCGACGCGCGAGCAGCCACAGCGCCCACGCGAGCGCCCATGGCGCGCCGGCCCCGCCATGGGGGACGCCCACCGAGCAGCCGCCCGTCGACGTCGAACCGCCGCCCGCGTCCGTCGCCGCGCCCCCTGCGTCGCTCGTCCGCACGACGTCCGCCGTCGCAGCATCGACGCCCACGGCGTCGCCTCGGCCGACAGCGCCACCGAGACCACCGACGTCATGGCGCTCGCCTCGTAGGCGCACTGCCCGCCGACGAACATCCGCTGCTGCACGTTGGCCTGCGCGGGCGCCGTGGCCGTGAGCGTCCCGAGCGTCGTCGGCAGCGGCGCGGGTCCGCCCGTGCGAAACGCCTGCGACCCGCCCGTGACGCGCGCCGGGCACTCGCCCGCGGGCGTCGTCACCCGGTAGCGCGTGTCCGCCATGAACCCGTCGCGCGGCCGGATGGTCACCACGTCCGGCGAAGCGCCCGACCAACCGGATGGCGAGTGCAGCTCCACCCCATCGAAGGTCGACCCCGCGTCGCCCCACCCGATCGCGGACGGGGTAGCGACGGTGTAGCGGGGGCTCGACGTATGGCCCTCGGGGGCTCGACGTATGGCCCTCGGGGGCTCGACGTATGGCCCTCCGGGGGCTCGTACGAGGCGTGGCCCGTGCAGCGCCGCCGAAGGCATCCTGGTACCCGCCTGGCGCTCAGCCGTGGGTTCAGCGGCAGACGGGATGCAGCGCCGCCGCCTCGCCCCTGCCGCACGCCGCCCACCCCTGCGACTCCAGCGCCGAGTAGTAGTACCAGGGCGTCATCACGCGCTGCGACCCGTCGGTGCGGGCGTAGCAGGTGATCGCGCCGCCCATCACCCGGTTCTCGATCGGGAGGCACCCCATCACCACGCGTCGCTCCGTGACGGCGAAGTCGACGCAGCGGTGCGTGTCGTCGAAGGGCCACCCGTACACGGCCTCCGAGCCCGCCGCGCAGGGGTTGCCGTCGGGCGGAACCTCGAAGGGTTCGGAGCACCCGAGCGCGATCATCGTGGTGAGCAACAGCGCCAGGGGTCGCTGCGAGGGCATCCGTCATCATACCCACCTCTCATACTGAATTCATGTCAGTTTGGCCGCTTTGACGGACCCGCCTCATGCCTGGGGTACGGCGTGCGGCCACCGCATCGGCGTGCAGCGCCTGACCCCAGGCAACATCATGTGGTCACCTTCGCGCGACGCGAAGGTTGCAAGGGGAACGGCGCGACGTGGGTGGGTGCGGAGCGAGCGCGGAGACTGTGAGGACGGGCGCG
>Ga0207969_100267_pt1 | contig 28791 bp, 22 predicted proteins | sample LakWasMet25_LOW6_2_FD_183869 | JGI IMG/M metagenome (GOLD analysis project Ga0207969, IMG submission 183869) | Freshwater sediment methanotrophic microbial communities from Lake Washington under simulated oxygen tension - Sediment Metagenome... | ecosystem: Environmental > Aquatic > Freshwater >... | reverse complement strand
CCAGGGTCGAGTATCCCTCCGGGCTCTCGCGGCGCCGACGGAGCTCTCCCTCCGCAAGGGCGCGGGCGCTGCTGGCCTGGGCCCTCCCGAGGAGCGCGATCACCTGATCGATCAGGGCCCGCTCCCACGCCGCGTCTCCGGGGGGCGGCGGCAGCCCGTCGGTCTCCGACGGACGGATCTGCGCCTGCGCGGGGCGGGCCTCCGCCGCGAGCGCCGCCGCGAGCAGGGCTCCGACGACGCGCCGTCCGCCTGGCGACATCAGTGTTCGCGGAGTCGCAGCGCGGCGTCCCAGCGCATCGCCACGCGAGCGACCGCGGCCTCGGACTCCTCGCCCAGCAGCTCGAGGGTCGTCTCCGCCCACCAGAGCGCCGTGCGATCGACCGCCACCGTGCGACCGTCGGCCGAGGCCACGTCTCGCGCCACGCGGGCCAGCGAGTCGACCGCGTGCACCAGGGCCACGAGGGCGGGCGAGGCGCTCGACGACTCGTCTCGCATCGAGCGGGCGCGGCCGTCGAGCTGATGCACCACCCCGTCGAGCTCCTCGGTGCTCGCGGCCCCGTCGCTCCACCGGCAGAGCGCCTCGAGCGCCATCTCGGGGGTGTCGTCTTCGAGCAGGCGAGCGCCCTCCACCGCCTCGAGCGCGGCGCGAACGCCCTCGCACAGCGCTGACACCTCACGCCGCGCCTCGGCATCTCGCAGGAGGCCCGAGCGGCTGCTCTCAAGGTTCTCGTTCATGGACTCTCCACCGTCAGCGTGTGCGACCCCGCCGCGATTTCGCAAGGGACTACAGTGCTCTGAAACAGACAGCTCCACGGGCCTCACGCGGTCACCATCCAGTCTTCGGGGCTCACGGTGAAAACTTCCATTCCATGGGAAGTACACCGATTGCGGCTCCGCGCGACCACCACCCACGACGGACGTCATCCCTGATCGTTGCGCCGCCTGAGGGGGGGCGGATCAGCGAGTGCGCGAGGGGGGCGCGCCCGGGGCGGTCACCACCGGGGCCACGACGGTCCATGGTTCGGCGAGCCAGACCCAGCGGCCGCCGGCGAAGGCGATGGGCTCGAAGACCACCGGCTCGCCCGCGGCGCCGCGCACCTCGGCCCGGTAGTACCTCACGGTAGGGCGGAGCGAGGCGCGCACCGACGCGATGCGGGGGTCGAAGCCGTGGGCCGCGCCGTCGGCGAGCTCCTCGCCGGTCGCGCTGAGCACCGTCACCGTGGCGCCGGGGCCCAGCGCCCTGAGGCGGCCGAGCTTCTCCGCGAGGCGCGCTCTCGAGGGAGGGACCACCGTGGAGTGGAGCTGCCGGTGACCCTCGAAGGTGAACGCCAGGGCGAAGCGGTCGTCGTCGAGGCGGAGCTGCTCCTCCAGCCGATCGACCTGAGCCTGGTCGTTCGCGGCGGCGGCGCGGGCCAGCTCGGTGAACATCTCCTGCAAGCCCGCGGCGGTGTCGGGGTAGGGCGAGACCGTCCGCAGCGTGCGGACGACCGCCGGGGCAGGGGCCGGGGCCGCACGGGCGACGGCGTGCGCGGGCGGAGGGGCCGCAGGGCGCGCGCGGTCGCGGGAGCAGGCCAGTGCCGAGAGCGCGATGAGGGCGAGGAGGACAGGTCGGTGCTGCACGGGCCGCGCACACTACGGGCACTCACGCGGCGACGCAAAGCCCGCGTTGCGGCGCCGACGTTGACAAGTCCGGTCGGGCTTTGGTTTGTGCTGCCTCCATGCACGCCGCTCGTGACCTCTGCGCCTTCGTCGACGCCTCGCCGTCGCCCTGGCACGCCGCCTTCACCCTCGCCGATCGCCTCGTCGCCAAGGGCTTTCGACGCCTGGAGCTCGACGCGCCCTCGTGGGACCTCTCGCCAGGCAACTGGTACGTCCACCGCAACGGCACCGTCATCGCGTGGCGCCTGCGCGACGGGGCGCTGCGCCGCTTCGCCGTCGTCGGGGCCCACACCGACTCGCCAAACCTCCGGCTCAAGCCGCGCGCGGCGTACACCAGCGAGGGCTGCCTCCAGCTCGGCGTCGAGGTCTACGGCGGGGCCCTCTGGAACTCCTGGCTCGACCGCGACCTGGGCCTCGCCGGGGTCGTGTTTACCGAGGACGGTAAAGCCCACCCGCTGCGAGTGCACCGCCCCATCGCGCGGGTGTCGCAGCTCGCGATCCACCTCGACCGGTCGGTGAACACCGACGGGCTCAAGCTCAACCCGCAGCTCCACCTCGCGCCCACCTGGGGCCTGGCCCGGCCCGGGGTCGACGCCGCCGAGGCGCTCTTCGCCCTGCTCGCCGACGCGGCCGGGGTCGACCCCAAGGCCGTCCGCTCGCACGACGTCTCGCTCTACGACCTCACCCCGTCGACCCTCGGCGGCATGGACGAGTCGCTCGTCTTCGCCCCGAGGCTCGACAACCTGGCCTGCTCGCACGCGGGCCTCGCGGCGATGGAGGCCGCGGAGGTGGGCCGCGACGACACCTGCGCCGTGCTCGCCTGCTTCGACCACGAGGAGGTCGGCTCGTCGAGCCTCGACGGCGCCGACGGCACGCTGCTCTCGGTGGTGCTCGAGCGCATCGCCGCCGAGCGGGGCCTCACCCGCAGCGCCTGGCACGCCTCCGTCGCGTCGAGCCTGATGCTCTCCGCGGACATGGCCCACGCGGCGCACCCCAACTACGGCGACAAGCACGAGCCCCGGCACAAGCCCGTGCTCGGCGGCGGCCCCGTGCTCAAGACCAATTACAACCTCCGGTATGGGTCGAGCGCCAGCACCGCGGCCACCCTCCGGGGCATCGCCGCCAGCGTCGGCGTCACGCTCCAGGACTTCGTCACGCGCACCGACATCGGCTGCGGGTCGACCATCGGGCCCATCTGCGCCTCGCGCCTCGGCATGCCCGTGGTCGACCTCGGCAACCCGATGCTCTCCATGCACTCGTCCCGGGAGTGCGCGGCGGCGGAGGATCATCCGCGTTTGATCGCGCTGTTGAATGCGCACCTGACGGTGTAGTGTCCGCGGACAGTGGTGCCGGGATGATCAGGTCCAACGATGCCACCTAGCTCGCCAAGCTCTGCGCGGGTCGGGTGGGTTCGCTGATTGACGGGAAATATCGTCTCGACGCCCTGCTGGGGACGGGCGCCACCGGGGCGGTGTACCGCGCGACCAACGTGTGGGCCGGGCGCGAGTGCGCGGTGAAGGTCTTCCACTACGAGGGCGAGAACCGCGAGACCGCCCTGCAGCGCTTCGTGCGCGAGGCGCAGATCGCCAACCGGGTGCGGGTCGGCAACAAGATCCACCCCAACGTGGTCGACTGCGTCGACGTCGGGCGCGACCGCGACTCGGGGCGCTTCTTCACCGTGCAGGAGTACCTCCACGGCGAGACCCTCGACGCGTTTCTCCAGGGCCTCCCCGAGCACCGGGTCTCCGCCCTCGAGGCCTTCGCGCTGATGATGCCCGTCATCGACGCCGTGGCCTGCGCCCACGAGGCAGGGGTGGTGCACCGAGACCTCAAGCCCGAGAACATCTTCATGGTCGAGGGCGACGGTCGCCCGGTCGCCAAGGTGCTCGACTTCGGCGCCGCGCAGCTCAGCGACGCGCGGCTCACCGGCTCGACGGACATCATGGGCACGCCCGCGTACATGTCCCCGGAGTCGTTCATGAACGCCCGCAACGTCGACGCGCGCACGGACGTCTGGGCGCTCGGGGTGATCCTGTACGAGATGATCGCGGGGCAGCCCCCCTTCGGCGTCGGCGCGCAGACCCTCTACGCCATCATGGTGGAGATCGCCTCGAAGGAGCCGCCCTCCCTCGCCGCCAACGGGCTGATGCGCGCCGGGCCGTGGGCGGTCATCCGACGCTGCCTCGAGCGCGACCTCAAGCTCCGCTACAACGACGCCCGGGTGCTGCAGGTGGCGCTCGAAGAGGTCTTCACCGCGGTCTGAGGGGGCGTCACTCGGTGGTGAGCTCGTAGCGGTTGCTGCCGACCTCGATGGCGTCGCCCACGCGGAGGCGCGTGGCCTTCACCCGCTTGCCGTTCACCCTCACGCCGGGCCAGAGCATGTCGCTCTGGAGGTTCCAGGTGTGGCCGTCCCAGCTCAGGGTGAAGCCGTCGCCGAGGAGCATGAAGCCCCGCAGCGGGAGTTCGGTGCTGTTCTTCGAGATGCGGGTGGGCTCGTTCTCCGAGAGCACCCGCCGGCCGCCGCGGTCGTCGGTGCACACGAGCACCGCGCGCTTGGCGTCGCGCAGCACGCGCGCCGAGGAGCGCACCTCGACCTCGGTCATCACCCGGGTGCCCGCGGTCTCGTTGAGCATCGACGGGTCGACGTCGGCGGGAGTCTCCGCGGGCTCGACCGTCGCGGCGCCGCAGCGGGGGCACGGCGAGTCATGGCGAAACGCCGACGCCATGCCCGTCCACCAGCAGCGCTGGCAGACGACCTGCTGCAGCTGACGGTGCTCCATCAGGTGCGACGCGTTGGCGGGGTTGAGCACGAACACGATCATGCAGTCGTTGCCGACGACGATCTCCGCCATGTCGGACACCGGCGCGGAGGTCGTCACCAGCAGGCCGTCGACCACGATGGGGTTCGACCCGGACACACAGGAGACGTGCCACTGGCGACGCTCGTCCTGCATGAAGGCCGCGTGCTCGCGGGACACGGTGTCGTTGGCGACGACGATGTCGTTCTCCGGGTCGCGACCCACGCGGATGGGCGGCGTGTCGATCGACACGCGGCGCATCGGCATCCCCAGGCGATAGACTAGAAAAGCTGGCATTTCAGGGTGAGGGGTCTACCAATCGGGCGCGCGCGTCAAGCGAGTCGAGGCGCGGTATCGTCGCCGCAACGAGGGGTGCAGCGCGTGCGGTCGTTCGTGCGCCGCGCACGAAGCGTCATCTCGCGGGGCAGGACCGAGCCTCGCGCCGTGGGCCTGCGCTCGCGCGGTGGGGATCCCTGGTACGAGCGCGAAGCTCCCCCCCGGTGGCTTCGCGCTCGTACCGGAGAGCCCCATGGAGTTGCCGCGTTGTGCGCGGCGCGTCGGGGATCGGCGGGAGAGCCCGAAGGGGATTGCAGGGGGCGTGCCTCGTCAGGCGCCCGTCTCTCGGGACATCTGGAGGTCGTCCACCCGGCGCAGCAGCATCACCGGCCGCCCCGCCTCGCGCGAGCGCCTCAGGTCGACCTCCACCTCCAGGAACCAGTCCAGGTCGCCCTCGTCGTCGACCAGGGTCTGCTGGATGTCCCAGACCTCGTCGGTCTCCTTGAGCACCCGGGTGTTCTTCGGGGCGCGGGCCTCGACGTCCACGCGCAGCCTCGGGTGAACCTGGAAGTACCGCCACATCTCCGCCTGGAGCACCGACGACGACCAGAAGGGCTCCTCGGCCCCGACCGGCGCGTCGATGAGCCGCGACGCGTAGGACCAGTCGCCGTTGGCGATGGCCCGCACCAGCGAGAAGAGCGCCTTGCGCACCATGGCCGTGAAGGCCCGGCGGTTGCGGGTGATGTCCGGCGGCGGCGCGGCCTCGTCCGACACCGGAGGCGGCGCGAGCACGTCGTCGGGGTCGGGCGCGCGAAGGCGCTCCCACTCGTCGAGAAGGCTCGAATCCACGTCGCGCACCAGCGCCCGGAGGAAGACCAATATCTCCGTGAGCTCCAGCGTGCGCTCGGTCACCGGCACGGTCTGCGAGAGCACCTTGTAGACGTCCGAGAGGTAGCGCAGCAGCACGCCCTCGCTACGCTCCAGCGCATACTCCCTGATGTAATCCGCGAAGGTGCTGTAGTTCTCGAACATCTCTCGGGCGATGGCCTTCGGGCGGATGTTCTCGGTGCCCACCCACGGGTGCTCCGCGGCGAAGGCGTTGAAGGTCTCGTAGATGAAGTCCGCGCCCGGCTTCGGGTAGCTGATCTTCTCCAGCTCCTCCATGCGCTTGTCGTACTCGACGCCCTCCGCCTTCATGCGGTTGATGGCCTCGCGCTTGAGGTAGTCCACCTGCTTGAAGAGGATGGCGTCGGGGTTCTCCGCGATGCTCTCGCAGAGCGTGAGCACGTCGAGCGCCCACATGGGCGACTCCTTGTCGACCTTCGGGAGCGTGTCGATGAGCCAGAGCGAGAGCGTGTTGTTGAGGTTGAAGTCCACCTGAAGGTCGGTGCGCACCTCGAAGCGCTCGCCCGCGCCGTCGCCCGCGTCGACCTTGCGCACGATGCCCGCCCCCACCAGCGACTGGAACATCGTCCACGCCATCTGCCCGTGGCGCCGCTTCTCCTTCGGGCCCGCGTGCGCGCTCTTGATGAGCCTGCGCATCGCGCGGCAGCCGTCGTGCAGCCTCCCCGGCCGCTGGAGCATCGCCAGCACCATCGCGTGCGTCACCCTGAAGCGCGACGTCAGCGGCTCCGGCAGGCTGGTGCGCAGCTTGTCGAAGGTCGCCCGATCCCAGTGCGCGTAGCCCTTCTCCGGGGGCTTGTGCTTCACCAGCTTGCGCTTCTTCTTCGGGTCGTCGCCGGCCTTCATCTCCGCGCGGAGGTTCTCGATGACGTGCTCCGGCGCCTGGCAGACCACCCAGCCCTCGTCGTCGAAGCCCTTCCTCCCCGCGCGCCCGGCGATCTGGTGGAAGTCCCTCGCCGTCAGGATGCCCGTCTTCTCGCCGTCGTACTTGCAGAGCTTCGTGAAGAGCACCGTGCGGATGGGGATGTTCACCCCCACGCCGAGCGTGTCGGTGCCGCAGATGATCTTCAGCATCCCCTGCTGCGCGAGCTTCTCCACCATCAGCCGGTAGCGGGGGAGCAGCCCCGCGTGGTGGAGCCCGATGCCGTGCCGCAAGAACTTCTGCAGCTCCTTGCCGTAGGGGCTCGCGAAGTCCTCGCCGCGCATCGCCTCGACGAGGGCCTTCTTCTCCTCCTTGGAGCAGTAGTCCGAGCTCATCAGGTTCTGCGCCTCCTCGGCGCAGGCCCGCTGGGTGAAGTTCACCAGGTAGATCGGGTGGCGGTTCTTCTCGACGAGGTGCTCGACGGCCTCGTGCAGGGGCTCCTCGGAGTAGCTGAAGCTGAGCGGCACCGGCCGGAGCATGGAGCGCACGGTCACCGTGGGGCGGCCCGTGACGCGGGTGATCTCCGTGGAGAAGAAGGTCGTGTCGCCGAGCGTGGCGCTCATCAGCAGGAAGGTGGCGCTCGACAGCGTGAGCAGCGGCACCTGCCAGGCCACGCCGCGCTCCTTGTCGGCGTAGTAGTGGAACTCGTCCATCACCACCACGTCGGCCGGCGCCATGTGCCCCTCTCGGAGGCACATGCTCAGCAGGATCTCCGCGGTGCAGCACAGGATGGGCGCGTCGCGGTTGATGCTCGCGTCGCCGGTGAGCATCCCCACGTTGTCTGGGCCGAAGTCTTCGCAGAGCGCGAAGAACTTCTCGCTCACCAGCGCCTTGATGGGGCAGGTGTAGACCGAGCGCAGCCCGAGGCTCATCGCGCGGAAGATCATCGCCGTCGCGACCAGCGATTTCCCCGAGCCGGTGGGCGTGTTGAGGATGATGTTGCGGCCCGCGACGATCTCCAGCAGGGCGTCTTCCTGCGCGGGGTAGAGAGACAGCCCGCGCTCGCCCACGTAGTCGAGGAAGCGGGCGAAGATGTCGTCCGAGCTGACCTCGCCGGGAGTCTCAGGGAGGTGCTTGCCGAGGGGCGAGTCGTTCACGGGGTCACCGGCGTGCGGGGCACGTCGCCGCGCTCGCGCAGGGCCCCCTCGAGGGCGGCCATCGCGGCCATCGCGACCTCGTCCTGCCACGGGCGCGCCACGAGCTGCACCCCCACCGGGAGCCCTGCGCTACGGGCGTCGACCTTCGCGGCGTGGCGCTCGACGAGCCCCTGCGGCGACGGCCGCTTCGTCTCGTCGGGCCGCACCCTCGTCACCGGGACCACGCCGCCGGGAAACTGCACGGCGTTGTAGAGCAGGGCCGGGGTCGAGGCGGCGGTGAAGTTCTTCGACATCCCGTGCGGCAGCGCCGGGGTCGCGTAGGCCGGGCACAGGATCACGTCGACCCCGACCGCGTCCATCATGTCGAGCAGCCCGAGGCGGTAGCGGCGGAGCGCGTCGATGTGCCCCCAGAACGCCCTCACGCTCTTCTTCCCCATGGCGTTGAGCATGCGGGAGAGCCCCGACTGCCCGCTCATCTTCGAGGCCGTGGCGATGCCGCGTCGCACCGCGTCGGGCAGCTTCGCCAGCGAGAGCAGCGGCGCGAGGGTCGGGTCGATCGGGTCTTCGCGAAGGGCCTCCATCAGCCCTTCGCCCCCGTCGGCGCTCATCGCGGCGAGGTACTCGTCGAAGAGCGAGGGCACGTCCGGGGGCGTGAAGGGCACCGTCTCGCAGCCCGCCTCGGAGAGGGCCGCGCGGGCCACCTCCACCGCGCGAGCGACCGCCGTGGACACCGGCACTACGCCGTCGTTGGCGTAGTAGCCCACGCGCAGCCCGCGCACGGCCAGCGAGCCCAGCGGGCGCCACGGGAGCGGCGGCACCCTGGGGTCGAGCGCGCTCATGCGCACCGGATCCATCGCGCGGAAGAAGAGGTCGAGGTCGGCCACGGTGCGCGCCATGGGGCCGCTCTGGCTGCGCACGGCCTCCTGGCCCTTGAGGATCGTGTTCTGACCGCGAGAGGGGAGGCGGTCGAGGGTGGGCTTGAAGCCGGTGATGCCCGTGAAGCTGCACGGGGTGCGGATGCTTCCGCCGATGTCGGTTCCGACCCCGAGGGGCGATAGGCCCGCGGCGACGGCGGCGGCCTCGCCACCCGACGAGCCGCCGGGGGTGTGGTCGAGGCTGAAGGGGTTGGCGGTCTGCCCGTAGATGGGGTTGCGGCTCTCGGCGAAGAGCATCGTCTGCGACAGGTTGGTGCGCCCGAGGATCACCGCGCCCGACTCGCGCAGCATCGTGGCCATCACGGCGTCGCGCGCCGCGCGGTGGTGAAGCAGCCCCCGCACGCCCATGGTGGTGGGCAGCCCGACGAGGTCGAAGCACTCCTTGATGGTGACCGGGAGGCCGTGGAGCAGGCCGCGGGAGATGCCACGGCGGCGCTCGTCGTCGCGGACGTCGGCCTCGGCGCGGGCCTCGTCGACGAAGACCTGCGTGAAGGCGCGCAGCGTGTGGTCGTGGGTGGCGATGCGGTCGAGGTGGGCGTCGACGACCTCGCGGGAGGAGACGTCGCCGCGGGCCAGGAGGTCGCGGAGCGTGGTGGCGGGGAGGCTACAGAGGTCTTCGCTCATCGGGCGCGGAGGTTACCCGATCGGGCTGCGGGGCGGGGAGCGGCGAGTGCGCGGGCCCGCGAGGAGAGATTACAGGGGCGCGTAACCGATGCGGCCGCCGCTCCCGATGGTGCAGGCCGTGCCCGGAGAGCAGACCGTGACGGCCGCGTTGCCGAGCTGGTTCTCGATGCCCGCCGCGATGTTCTGCCCGGTGGGGGGAGCGGCCATCGTGTTGTAATAGAACTCGATGGTGCCGCCCTCGTTGAGGATCGCCTCGAAGGTGACGTGCCGGGTGCGGTCGGCGAGGAAGACCGCGTCGAACCACTCGACCACGAAGCGCCGCGAGGGCGCGACGCCGAGGGTGGCCACGCAGACCCCGGTCGCGCTGGTGTAGAGGTCGGTGAGGTAGGGCGCCACCGTCCAGTTGGGGGCCGCGGGGTCGGGGAGTAGCCCGAAGTAGCTCTGCGCCGGCACGCCGTTGAGCGAGAGCCAGCCGTTGCTGGTGATATTCACCTGCGTGTTGACGGGGACGGAGGTGTTCCAGAAGCGCATGCCGAAGGGGAGGGGAAGGCGCACCGAGCTGTCGTCGACGTTGGGCATGAGCCGCTGGCTCCCCGCGGCGGCGCACGCGTCGATGAAGACCGGCACCGGAAAGCGGTAGAACACCCGGTTGTACCCGCCGGTGGTCGCGGACGAGCACGCGCCGCCCGTGGCGCTGCAGCTCCCGGTGCAGGTGCGCCCGCAGGCGCCGCAGCTCGCGTTGGTGTTGATCGACGCCTCGCAGCCGTTGGCGACGTTGCCGTCGCAGTTGCCGTAGCCGGGGTTGCACTGCGGCGCGCACGCGCTCGCCACGCACGCCACGCTCCCGGTGAACCAGACCGACGCGGCCGGGCACACGGTGCGGCACGCGCCGCAGTTGTTGACGTCGTTGGTGGTGTTGACCTCGCAGCCGTTGGCCGCCACGGCGTCGCAGTTGGCGAAGCCCGCGTTGCAGGCGCCGAGGCCGCAGGCGCCCGACGTACACGTGGGCGTCCCGTTGGGGGCCGAGCAGCGGTTGCTGCACGCGCCGCAGTTGGTCACGCTGGTGCGCAGGTCGGTCTCGCACCCGTTGGACGCGACGCCGTCGCAGTTGGCGTAGCCCGGGTTGCACGCCCCGAGCAGGCACGCTCCGCCGGAGCAGCTCGCCGCGGCGTTGGGGAAGGCGCAGCGCGTCCCGCATCGGCCGCAGTTGGCGGCGTCGTTGGTGGTGTTCACCTCGCAGCCCGCGACGGTCGTGCTGCAGTCGGCGTAGCCCGCGTTGCAGCTCGCGATGCCGCAGGCGCCCGCCGCGCAGCGGGCGGTGCCGTTGGGGGCGGTGCAGGTCCGTCCGCAGGCCCCGCAGTTGGTGACGCTGGTCGCGAGGTCGACGCACGCGGCGCCGCACATCGTGTACGGGCAGATCGTCGTGCAGGCCCCTCGCACGCACGACTGCCCGCTGGCGCAGCGGGTGCCGCACGCGCCGCAGTTGGCCCCGTCGGACTGGGTGTTCGCCTCGCAGCCGTTGGCGGCGTTGCCGTCGCAGTTGCCGTAGCCCGAGGCGCAGGCGATGGAGCACGCGCCCGAGGCGCAGGAGGGCGTGCCGTTGGTGTTGGAGCACGCGACCGCGCAGGAGCCGCAGCGGGCGACGTCGGTCTGGGTGTTCGCCTCGCAGCCGTTGGAGGCGTTGCCGTCGCAGTTGCCGTAGCCCGCGGCGCAGGCGATGGCGCACGCTCCCGCCGAGCAGGAGGCCGTGCCGTGGGTGGCGTCGCAGCGGGTCATGCACGACCCGCAGGTGGCCGCGGAGGAGAGGTCGGCCTCGCAGCCGTCGGACGCCACGCCGTTGCAGTCGGCGTAGCCCGGGGAGCAGGTGAACGAGCACGCCCCCGCCGAGCAGGCGCTCGCGGCGTTGGCGGCGGAGCACTGGTTTCCGCAGCGACCGCAGTGGGCCGCGCTGGTGTCGGTGTCCACGCAGGCGTCGACGCACCAGACCTGCCCCGTCGGGCACGCGACGTCGCCCGAGTCTCCCGTGGCGTCGGTCACATCGGCGGCGCCGCCCGCGTCGTCGGCGTCGGCCGCGTCGTCGGGCACGTCCGCCGCGGCTGCGTCGTCGGGCGCGTCTGCCGCGGCTGCGTCGTCGGGGGCGTCGATGCCGGGCGCGTCGATCCCGAGGTCGGAGGGAGGCGCGTCGACGACCGGGACGTCCGTCGCCGGGACGTCCTGCGTCTGGGCGTCGGGGACGTCGGAGCCGCCGCCGCCGAGGCCGAACTCGCTCGTCGGAAACGAGCAGCCGACGAGGGAGAGGGTCGTCAGGAGGAGACCGGCCGACAGCGCGCGGAGCGGGGCTTTGGGTTCAATCACGTGGGGGACCTCTTCGACCCCGACAGTAACTGGTTCACCCCTGCGGAGACGAGCCCTCTGACGGATGGCTCATGGGCCGCGCCCGGTCAGTCGGCCTTGTCGAGGCCGCGCGCCTCCAGCACCAGCCGGGTGCGAAGGGCGTGGAGCGACTGCTCGAGCCCGACGGGGTAGCTGTGCGGGTTGTCGAATCGCCGGACGGTCGGGTGAAGCGAGGCCACCTGGGCGCGGGTGCGCTCGCGGGCCTCGTGGATGCCCGGCTGCGCGTAGACCTTCTGCCCCCCGCGGTAGACCGGCACCAGCAGGTCGAGGTGCGAGAGCCCCTCGGCGAAGGAGCGCCGCCGCGTCGGGTCGAAGGGGTCGATCATGGTGCGCGACGGCTCTACGCCCTCGCTGGCGTCGTAGATCATGTCCCCGACGAATACGCCGTCCTGTAAAAACCGCCGCACCTGCTGCACGCCCGGGGTGGAGATCTTGGCGGCCTGCTCGCTCAGCTTGATGCGGTGCTGCCACGCGCCGCCGCGCTCTCGGATGGCGCTCAGCTTGTACACGCCGCCGAGGGCGGGCTGGTCGAAGGCGGTCGCCAGCTTGGTTCCGACGCCCCAGACGGTGATGGCCGCGCCCTGGTGCTTCAGGCTCTCGATGAGCCGCTCGTCGAGGTCGTTGCTCGCCACGATGGCGGCGTCGGTGAAGCCGTGCGCGTCGAGGATCTTCCTGGCCTCGATGGACAGGTACGCGAGGTCGCCGGAGTCGAGGCGAACGCCCACGAGCTTGTGCCCCTGCTCCCTGAGCCAGGCGCCCACCTCGCAGGCGTGGCGCACGCCCTGGAGGGTGTCGAAGGTGTCGACCAGGAAGACGCAGTTGTTGGGCAGCGTGCGCGCGTACTCGCGGAAGGACTCGAGCTCGTCGCCGAAGGCCATCACCCAGGCGTGCGCGTGGGTGCCCCTGGCGGGGATGCCGAAGCGCCGCCCGGCGAGCACGTTGGAGGTGGCGTGCACGCCGCCCACGTAGGCCGCGTAGCTGGCCGCGAGCGAGCCGTCGATGCCCTGCGCCCGGCGCAGCCCGAACTCCAGCACCTGGTCACCCTGGGCGGCGGCGCAGACGCGGGCGGCCTTGGTGGCGACGAGGGTGTGGAAGTTGAGGAGGTTGAGCAGCGCGGTCTCGACGAGCTGGCACTGGAGCAGCGGCCCCTGCACCCGCACCAGGGGCTCGTGGGCGAACACCACGGAGCCTTCGGGCGCCGCGTCGATGTCGAGCGACAGCCGCATCTGACCGAGCCAGGTCAGGAACTCCTCCGGGAAGAGGGCGCCCCCGTCGTTGCCCTGGAGCGTCCGCAGGTACGCCAGGTCGCCCTCGGTGAAGCGCAGCCGGTCGAGCCACGCGATGGCCGCGTGCAGCCCGCACGCGACGGCGTAGCCACCCTCGAAGGGGTTCTTGCGGAAGTGCAGGTGGAAGACCGCCTCTCGCTCGGCGATGCCGCTGCGCCAGTACCCGCAGGCCATGGTGAGCTGGTAGAGGTCGGTGAGCAGGGCGAGGGAGTCGTCGTCGGTGGGGTTCACGGCGCCCGCGAGACTATCGGAATCCGCGGGGGAGCGTCGCGGCTGGAATCGCCCCGGCGACTGGAAAGCACCCCTGCCGGGGCGTATGCCTTTTCATCCGATGAGCGCCATGAATGTGATCGAGCTTTTCGAGAGCGATCCTGAGCCGCCGCTGGACGAGGTGGCCCTCGCCATCGCCCGTGACGCCGATGCCAGGCTCGACCTCGACGCGCAGCGCGCGGGCCTCGACGGCCTTGCTGCGCCGCTGCGGGCGAGGGCCTCGATGCTCCACCGCCCGCTCGACCAGGCCGCGCTCCTCGGCACCTACGTCTATGACGAGCTCGGGTTCGCGGGCGACGAGGAGACCTACGACGACCCCGCCAACAGCTACCTTCCGAGCGTGATCGCGCGTCGCAAGGGCATCCCGATCAGCCTGGGGGTGGTGCTGGCGGCGCTCGGCCGCCGGGCGGGGATGGCCGTCGAGGGCGTCGGGTTTCCAGGGCACTTCCTGGTGCGCCTCGGCGGCCCCGGGGGCGTGTACGTCGACCCCTTCTTCCGGGCGAGGGTGATGTCACCGAGCGCCCTGGAGGCGCTGCTTCAGCGGGTGACCGGAGAGGCGACCCGGGTGCAGGACGAGCACACCGCGGTGGTGGGCGCGCGCGCCGTGGCGGTGCGGATGCTGGCCAACCTCAAGAACTCCCACGAGCGTCGAGGCGACCACGCGAGGGCGCTGGTGGTGTGCGACCGGCTGGTCGACCTCACCGGCGCGCCGGAGCTGAGGCGCGACCGGGGGATGCACGCGCTGGCGCTGGGGGCGATGGAGGCCGCGTCGTCCGACCTGAGGGCCTACCTCAACGGCCGACCCGGGGCGAAGGACGCGGAGACGGTGAGCGCCGCGCTCGACGACATCCGGAAGAAGCGAGCGAGCGTCCGGCCGATGATGTCCTGAGCCGCGACCGCGGCGGGGCGGGTTCAGCCCTTGGGCTTCTTGTTGACGGTGGCCTTGAGGGCGCTCGACGCGCGGAAGCGCACGGCCTTGCGGCCGGGGATGGCGAGTGGCTGCTTCGTGGTCGGGTTGACGCCGGTGCGGGCGGCGCGCTGGCGCACGTCGAAGCTGCCGAAGCCGAGGAGGCGCACGCTGTCTCCGCGCTTCAGCGCGGCGGCGACCGTCGCGAGGAGGTCGTTCACGAACGCGGTGGCCTGCTTGCGGGTGAGCTCCGGGTGGGCGCCGCGGAGGTCGTCGACGAGGTCTCTCTTGCTGACTGGCATACAGGGAGGCGTAACACCCCGGCAGTGGGCTTGGAAGGGCTTCGAATACGGCGAGAAGAGGCTTTGACACGCGAGGCGTGGCGGTGTGAGACTCCCGCGCCACACCGTCGGGCGATTGGGTGACCGCCGGTGAAAACCACGAGGTTGACGTGACGATGAACAGGACTCTGGCGCTCTCTCTGACGATCCTGGCGAGCCTCCCGGCTGCCGGACTGGTGGGCTGCACGACGACGACGCCGGCGGGCACCATGACGGTGCAGCAGCCGCCGCCCCCGCCGCCCCCGCCGCCGCAGCCGATGCAGCAGCAGCCGGTGGTGACGGCCCCCGCGATGATGCAGCCGACCGCGTCGGTGGGCAGCGGGAGCCAGGGCTCCATGGTCAGCCAGACCTGGACCGCCACGGGCTACAACGTCTCGGACTTCGTCTCCAACCACATGACCCTTCGCGCCCGGCAGTTCGCCAACGGCTTCATCGCCGTGACCGACCTGGTCCGCGGCATGATGCGCCACGGCGAGCGTCGCACCGTCGTCGCGGCGGTGGTCGGCGGCCACTGCTACCGCATCATCGGCGTCGGCGGCGCCGGCGTGCAGGACCTCGACCTCTACCTCCGCGACCTCACCGGCAACGTGATCGATCAGGACCGCGCGCCGGACAACTTCCCGGTCATCGGCCTCGACCGCCAGCTCTGCCTCCCGGCGGGCATGGGCAACCAGTCGGCTCAGCTCGAGATCCGCATGGCTCGCGGCGAGGGTGAGATCGGCGTCCAGGTCTTCGGCTCGCCCTGATCGCTCGCCCCTCGCCTCAGCCCTCCCGCACCCCGGCCCTACCCGACAGCTCCATCGCCAGCGCCTGAAGCGCCGCGGCGTCCTCCAGCACCCTCGGCGGCGGACAGCGCGTGCCCGGCGTGGCGTCTCGCAGCGCCACGTGGTTGGCGAGCGCGCCTCGGCGCAGCAGCTCCCAGTGCGCGTCAGGGAGGCCGATGGCGGCGCGGTTGATCCAGAGCCACACCAGCGCGGCGGCGTCGCACTGGAGCTCGGTCGACGGCCGGTCGGTGAACTCGCCGTGGTTGTGGAAGTGCGACCAGTCGTGGAGGGCCCAGTAGAGGCCGTTGGCGTTGTCGGCCGAGAGCCAGAAGGTCTCCGTGGGGGGGCGGCGCTCGGCGTAGAGGAGGTCGGTCGCGTCGTCGATGGCGTAGGGCGCCAGGGCGAGCTCGTCGGTGATCCCAAGCGCCGCGGCGTGGGCGCGGCCGGTGTGCAGCCACGCGAGCTCCGTCGGGAGCGAGGGCCACGGGGCGCGCAGCACGAAGGCCAGGCCCAGGGGCATCTGGTCGTCGAGGGCGTTGAGGGCGAGCGACTCCGTGGCGCAGCGCCAGGTGAGGGTGGTGCTCGGGTGCCAGTCGAAGCCGTCGAAGGTCTCCGCGGGGACGAGCAGGGGAAGGGGCGGGGTGAGGAGCTCTGCGGTGCGCATCGGTGGGGGTGTCTCTACTCTCCGCAGGCGGCGTCGGCGCCGACGACCTCGGCTCTGCCCGCGGCGAGGCTCTGGAGGAAGCAGCGGTAGAGCCGCTTGGGCTCGGCGGTCTGGAAGGCCGCCTCGTGGCCGTCCTCGAGGTCGTCGCCGGGGAGCTGCACGACGACGGCGGTGGCGCCCCGGCGGTTGGCCGAGACGGGGAAGGGCCGCACGGCCGATGCGCGCAGCGGCAGCAGGTCGACGAGCGAGGTGAAGGCCCGGAGCTCGGCGGTGCTCTGGTCGAGCGCGGCGCCCGCGAGGTCGAGGCCCATGGAGAGGTTCACCGCGTTGGCGATGGGCGGCAGGATGTAGTGGTCGGTGATGCCCTGGAGGACCAGCACGCTGCGGGGGTCGCCGGAGAGGGGCTCGTCGATGACGTGACGGCCGTACACCTGAGGGTCGGACGACTCCAGGGCCCACTGCATCAGCGCGAGGGCGGGGTCGTCCTCGCGGAAGTCGCGGCCCGAGCCGCTGTAGCCGACGAGCACCCGGGCGAGCGGCGCGACCGCGAGCGGGCGCAGCTTGTGGATCACGTTGGCGATGTAGCTGCCGCCCGCGCCCGACAGGATGGCCGCGCGAAACCGCGGCTCCACCGCGAGGGCGAGCGGCGCGATGGTGGCCCCCATGGAGTGGCCCATCAGCACCGTCGGCGAGACCTGCACCGTGGTGCTCCCGTCGGCGGCCATGGCGCCCGGGCAGTCGCTCACGTCGACGCGCAGGGCGCTCGCCACGTCGAACATCCGAGCGGCCTCCAGGGCGCTCTGCCTTACGTTGTCCCGTAACGCCGTCGGGTTGGCGACGTTGAACATCAGGAACTGCTCGTCGCCCATGGAGACGTTGCGCGGTCCTCCGTGGGGGCCGTCCCATGAGACGCCCGCCCAGCCCACGCGGGCGAACTCCATCGCGGGGCCGGTTCCGGGCTGCGTCGGCGAGACGCCCGCCACGGTGCGCACGCCGCGGTCGACCAGCGGCCGGTCGCCTCCGCCGCCGGTGCGCACGAAGAGCACCGCGGGCAGCGCGCCGGGGGAGGTGGCCCGGCGCCGGGGGATGGTCACCACCACGCGGCTGTCCTCGTCGCGCGCGAAGCGGGGGCGGCCCTCGGCGGTGAGGGACCATCCGCCGCCGGTGGTCCCGAAGGGGAGCTCGCCCTGCTGGTACGAAGGCATGCGCACCGTTCCCTGGTAGACGCAGTAGCCGGGGAATACGTCGGTGCGTAAGAGCGGGCTCGCGGGCGCGGGCAGCGGCCGGGCGCGGGCGTCGTCGAGGAAGGCGCGAAGCTCGCCCACCGGGTCGCCGGTGCGGAAGACCGCGAGGCCGGCGATGTCGGCGGTCGGGACGAGGGCGCGCTGGAGGGTCTGGAGGGCCGAGCGATAGGCGGTCGCGGCGCCGGGGGAGAGGCCCGCGTCGGCGCCGCCGGCGAGCGCGGCGACCGTGGGCGAGGGGCTGAAGGTTCCGCCGCGGGCGAGGCGGAGGGAGCGCATGACCACGGCGGCGTAGCGGGTGCTGGCGCGCAGGGGGATGCCTTGGACGGGGACGAGCGTGAGCAGCCCGGCGCCGCCGTAGGGGCCGCCGTCGGGCATCCAGCGGGCGGTGACCGGGGCGAGCTCGGCGCGGTCGAGGTCGAACACGAAGACGGGCGCGCCGGGCGCCACGCTCGCCGCGGGCGAGGGGAGCTGCGTCGCGTCGGGCTCGTCGGTGAGCGGGAGGTAGATCGTCGACGAGGTGGCGAAGCCGCGAACGCGGGCGGCGAGGTCGATGAGGCCCTGGACGTAGCGCTGGCGGGAGGGGTTGGGCCAGCGGGAGAGGTCGACGGCGCCGTCGAGGGAGAGCTCGTCGCTCGGGAAGGGAGCGGTGAAGAAGCCGTCGCGGCGTGAGAAGTCCATGCGCACGGAGGGGCCGGCGGCGGGCGCGTCGGCAGGGGACTCGCAGGCGGCGAGCAGGGCGATGCCAGGGAGCAGGGCGCGGCGCATGGGGGGCGGACGATAGCGCGGGATGCGAGGGGCCGCGGCGCCGGAGCCGATGCTAGTCTCCCGGCCGGTCGATCGATGGCGCGCGCAGAGGCATTGGTGCGGCGGCTCCCGAGGGCGGTGCTCAACGGCGCCCGGCGCGCGGCGTGGGCCATGATGCGACCGCCGCGGAGGCTGCGCTTCACCCGCGAGGGCAAGGTCTTCATCGGCATCACCTTCGGCGTCGGCTTCGCGGCGGTGAACACCGGCAACAACCTCCTCTACCTGGTGCTGGGCCTGCTGCTGTCGCTAGTGATCCTGAGCGGGGTGCTCTCGGAGATCGCGCTGCGGGGCCTCGAGTTTCGCCGCCGGCTGCCTCGTCGGGCCTACGCGGGCACGCCCGCGCTGGTGGAGATCGAGGTCTTCAACCAGAAGCGCTACGCCCCGAGCTACTCCATCGAGGTCGAAGACCGGCTGGACAGCCGCCGCACCGACAAGCGCTGCTACTTCCTGAAGGTGAGCGCCGGGGCGCGGCAGACGGCGGCCTACCGTCGGGTCGCTCCGGTGCGGGGCTTCGAGCGCTACCTCTCGCTGCGGGTGGCGACGCGCTTCCCCTTCGGGCTCTTCGAGAAGTGGCGCGAGATCGACATGAGGGAGGAGCAGCTGGTCTATCCCTCGCCGCTGCGCTCCCGCTCCGAGCGCACGCCCACGGTGGTCGCGGGGGAGCAGGTCGCCCGGGACGAGCGCGGGCACGGCGAGGTCGACGGGGTGCGAGAGCTGGCGGACGGCGACCCGGTGCGGGACATCCACTGGGCCAAGACCGCCGCGGCGGGCAGGCTGGTGGCGCGCGAGCGGCGCTGCGAGGGGGCGCGCGCGGTGCGCATCGAGGTGGCCAACCGCGCGGCGGACGCGGGCGCCGAGCCGGCGCAGCGCAGGGCGGCGATGCTGCGGGTGGAGGAGGAGATCCGGAGGGCGGCGGGGGCGGCGCTCGACGCGCTGAAGGGCGGGGCCTCGGTGCAGCTCGTGGCGCAGGTGGCGCCCCTGGAGGGAGCGGGCACCCTGCACGCGCGGCCCTCGTCGGGGGCGGCCGACCGGGTGCTGGCCTTCCTGGCGAGGCTGCCGCCCGAGCCGATGCTCCCGGAGGAGCCGGAGGCCGATGGAAGGCGCAAGGTGTAGGCCCGCGTGAGGTTCTCGCAGGTACACAAGTTCGCGGTGTTCACGCTGGCGGCGCTGGGGCTCGTGGCCCTCGGGGCGGGCGGCGAGATGCCCATGCTGAGCCTCGGGCTCACCGCGGTGGGCGTCTTCGCGAGCTGGTTCATCGAGGGCGACCTCCTCCACTCCGAGCGCTACGCCCGCGGCTGGAACATCGCCCTCGTCCTCGCCCTCGCCCTCCAGGCCTCGCGCGCTCTCTTCTTCGGCGCCGAGGCGCTCCTGACCATCGTGGAGTTCGCCGCGCTGCTCCAGGTCAACCGCCTCGCCAGCCGACGCACGGCGCGCGACTACCAGCAGATCACGCTGCTGGCGATCCTCCAGCTCATCGCCGCGACGGTGCTGGGCGGCGGGCTCTCCTACGCGCTCTGCTTCGTGGGCTTCGTCATCGCGACCCCGTGGGCGATGACCCTCGGGCACCTGCGCCGGGAGATCGAGGGCAACTACCTCGCCGACGCGCGCGCGGGCCGCGCGGGCGTGCCCATCGACGTGGCGCGCATCCTCCGGTCGCGCCGCGTGGTGGGCGCCGGGCTGCTGGTCGGCTCGTCCGTTCTGGCGGTGCCGATCTTCCTCCTCACTGCCGTGATCTTCGTGCTCTTCCCCCGCATCGGCCTCGGCATCCTGACGGTGCGCTCGCGGGCCGACACGGTGATGTCGGGCTTCGGCACCAGCGTCGACCTTAGCGGCCACGGCACCATCCGCACCGACCAGACCATCGTGCTGCGCGTGCAGCCGCCCGACCTGCCCGAGAACCCTCCGCCAGTGCGCACCTTCCGCCTGCGAGGGACGACCTTCGACACCTACAACGGCCGCTCGTGGTCGCGCCGTCCCAACGTCGGCGGCGACCACCATCGCATCGACCGGGACGGCACCCTCTACTCCCTCACCCGAGCGCCCGACCCGCAGCGCGACCTGCCCGTGCGCATCGTGCTCGACCCGCTCGAGCCGCCGGTGGTCCCGGTGCTCGAGGGGGCGGTGGGCTTCCAGATCGACGCGCGCTTCGAGAGCGGCTACCCCCGCTACGCCGACCTCACCATCGACCACGACGACGGCGTCCGATACAGCAGCAACAACGACGGCGTGGGCCTGGTGTACACGACCTTCCTGGGCCGCGGGGCCTCGCGCCCGCTGGGGCGCCGCCGCATCGACGAGCGGCGCGACGCCTTCACCAACCGCTACGTCCAGCTCCCGAGCGACCTCTCGCCGCGGGTGAGGGAGCTCACCCAGCGGGTGATCGCCGACGAGACCACCCCCCTCGGCCGCGCCCGCGCGGTGGAGCGATACCTCTCCCGCTGGCGCTACACCCTGGAGCTGGAGAGCGGCGGCGCGGCCCGCCCGCTGGAGGACTTCCTCTTCCGCACGCACGCCGGGCACTGCGAGTACTTCTCCACGGCCATGGCCATGATGCTGCGCACGGTGGGCATCCCGACGCGCAACGTCACCGGCTTCCTCGGCGGCACCTTCAACCGCTACGGCCGCTTCTACGCCGTGCGCCAGGGCGACGCGCACAGCTGGGTCGAGGTCTGGGACCCGGTCGAGGGCTGGGTCACCTTCGACCCGACGCCCCCGGCGGGCGAGGCGCCGGTGGTGCGCACCGGGCTCTTCGCGGAGATCGACGCCGTGGTCGAGGCGATGCGCATGCGCTGGCGCCACTACGTGGTCGACTTCGACCTCGGGATGCAGGCGCAGATCGCCAGGAAGGTGTGGCGCTTCTTCGAGCAGCGCCGCAGGCACGACACGCTCTCCGGGCGGGTGCTCGACCGGGGGCGCACCTCCATCGCAGCGCCGACGGTTCCGTGGAAGGGGGTGGCGGGCGTCGCGCTGGGGGCGCTGACCCTCGGGGCGCTCGCCTGGCAGATCAGGGCGTGGCGGCGCAGCGGGCGAGGGCTCCGCGGCGCTCCGCCGACGGCCGCGGTGAAGGCGGCGCAGGAGCTCGCCAGGTCGCTCGACGCGGCGCTCGTGGCGAGGGGCGTCGCCCGGCCGCCCAACCGGACGCCGCTCGCGTGGGCGCAGGAGCTGACGCGCCGCAACGACGCGATGGCCGCGCTGGCGACGAGGGTGTCGGAGCGCTACACGGCCGCGCGCTTCGGGGCCGAGACGCTCAGCCGGGAGGAGCTGGACGCGCTGAAGGCCGAGCTCAGGTCGGCGGCGCAGGCTCCGTCGGCTTCAGGGTGACCGGCCCCTCGGCGATGGCCTCCTCGACCGAGGCCAGCGGCCGGCGGAGAAGCAGCGCGAGGATGGTGCCGAGCTGCGAGCGGTCGACGAAGGCGCGCCAGGTCTCCTCCGGGGTGACCACGGCGAGGTAGCCCGACACGAGGTCGGTGTTGACGCCCACCAGGGTGCCGGCGGTGGCGATGCGCTCGATGGAGGGCGCCTCGCGGGCGGTCGCCTCGCGCCAGTGGCGGGCGGCCTCCGCGATGCGCGCGGCGGCGGCCTCCGGGGGCTCCGCGAAGAGGGCGGCGAGCGCCGGGTCGAGGGGCTTCGGGCGGCGCGTCGGAGAGGCGTCGGACTCGGCGGCGAGGTCGCCGGCGAGCTCGATGTCGGCGGCGTCGAGGGCGTCGAGGAGGGCGGGGTCTTCGAGGGGGTCGCGGTTCATGGCGGCGGCGGAGGGATCTACCACGGAGCCCGCGGCGGGCGAGAGCCGCGCTGTGCGGACGGGGTCCCGCTGCTGCAACGAAACCGCATCGGTGATAGACGGGCCTCCGTGGGCAGCGGGAGGCTGGAGCCGGGGATCCTGATCGATGATGAGTTCATCGTCGGCTCGACCCTTCGCGTCGGTGGGGCCGGGGCGGTCTACCGCGCGGTGCGTCGGAGCACCGGGGAGCGCTGCGCGGTGCAGGTGCTGTCGTCCTCGCTGGGGGACGTGGCGGCGAGGGAGCGCCTGGTCGAGCTGGCCCGGGTGGGGCCCTCCGTCGAGAGCGAGCACGTCCCGGCGGTGCTCGCCGCGGGCTTCGACCGGACGCTCCACACCGCGTGGTTGGCGACGGAGGCGATCGAGGGCGAAGGGCTCCCGGCGATGCTGGCGAAGTCAGGCCCGCTGCCGGTCGGGGTGGTCTCGGCGCTGATGCGACAGGTCTTCGACGCCCTGGCGAGCGCGCACGAGGCGGGGGTGATGCACGGCGCCCTCACGGCCGACGACGTCTTCGTGGCGCCCTCCCCGAAGGCGAAGGGCGCCGGGTGGGTGAGCGTGCTCGGCTTCGGCGTGGCGCGCGGCCTGGCCGAGCTTCGATGGCAGGAGGGCCACCGCGAGGACGACTCCGCGGCGCTGCACTCGGCGGACGTGCGCTCGCTGGGCATGCTCGCCCTCGCGATGCTCTCCGGGGAGACAGAGCCGGGCGACGAGAGCACCCAGGCGCCCACCGCGAGGCTGCGACGCCTGGGGGTGCCGGAGGTGGAGGCGCTCGGGTGGTTCGACGCGTGGTTCGAGGCCTGCGTCGCCGCCGAGCCGGAGGGGCGGTTCCAGTCGGTCGAGGAGGCCGAGGCGGCGTGGGAGCACGCGGTGGCCGTACCGTCGCGGGCCGGTCGACGGCGGCGGGCGCTCGGCGCGCTGGTGCTTGTGCTGGTCGGGGTGGCGGTGCCCATGGCGCTGCATCACCGGGGGAGGGCGGTGAGCCAGGGCCCGGAGGCGGTGGGAGTCCATCGGCCCGCGACGACGCGCTCTCGCTGCCCGGCGGGGATGGTGTGGCTGCCGGGGGGGCAGTTCCTGATGGGCTCGAGGGAAGACCGCGGCGACCCCGACCAGCGGCCGCGCCACGTCGTGAACATCAGCGGGTTCTGCATGGAGCGCACGGAGGTGACGGTCGGCGCCTACGGGCGCTACTGGGCGCTGCGCGGTCATCCCCCGGAGCTGGCGCCCGACGAGGGGCTCAACTGCAACTGGCGCCGCGCCGACCGGGTCGACCACCCGATGAACTGCGTCGACTGGCGCGCTGCGAGGGAGTACTGCGAGTGGCCCGGGCACCCGGGTGGCCCGAGGAGGCTTCCCACCGAGGCGCAGTGGGAGTTCGCGGCGCACGGGCCGGAGGGGGGGAGGTACCCCTGGGGCGACGGGGTTCCCGGTGAGCAGGTGTGCTGGTCGGGGGTGTCGCCGCGCCTGGGCACCTGTCCCGTCGGCGGGTCGAGGAGGGACGTCACCTCGACGGGCGTCGTCGACATGGCGGGCAACGTCGCCGAGTGGACCGCGGACCTCTACGCCCCCCTGTACGCGGTGCCTGACGCGGCGGTGCCGATCGATCCCGCGGGCCCGGAGTCGACCCCCGACGGGCTTCGGGTGTTTCGCGGAGGCACCTGGGCGATCAGCGTTCCATCGGGGCTGCGGGCGGCGACGCGAGGGAGGCACACCGAGTCGATGCGCGCCCGAGGCGTCGGCTGGCGCTGCGTGAGAGGTCCCTCGGGCGACGAGCTGTGACAATCCGCGGGCGCGGCGACGTATCATCCGGCCGGAGACCCGACATGAACCACTCCTCGCTCACTCTCGTGCTAGGCCTCCTCGCGGCGCAGGGCCTCGGATGCCAGCGCGACCGTCCATCAGCGCCCGCGACGCGTCCGGTGCAGGCCGGGCCCAACGCGCTCGGCCCGGACGGCCGCCCTCGCGCCGGGGTGCCCGGGACCCCCGCCCGCCCCGCCCGGGTGGGCCTCGCCGTCGGCATCGTCGAGGGGCGCATCAAGCCGCCCGACGACAAGCCCAACGACGACGAAGACCGCCATCGCGTTCACCCCGAGTGGTACCCCACCGGACAGCCCAACAACCCCTACCCCGCGGGCACGGTGATCCCCATCGCCCCGCCGCCGCCGGGGCTCTCCATCACCCCGCTGCCTCCGATGCAGCCCGCGATGGGGCAGCCGTCGATGCAGCCCATGGGGCAGCCGAGCATGCAGCCCATGGGGCAGCCGTCGATGCAGCCCATGGGGCAGCCGAGCATGCAGCCCATGGGAAACAGCGGCGTGACCATGGTGCCGATGGGATCGCCAGGGGTGCCGCCCTCGGCGCCGAGCGCGGTCCCGATGGCGGGCAACGGGGTGACCATGGTGCCGATGCCGGCGCCCGGCGGGCAGCCCTCCGCGCTGGCTCAGGCTCCGCAGGGGCAGCCCCCGGCTCCCAACGCAACCGGGGCCGTGGCGCAGACCTTCCAGGGGACGCTCGACCCCTCGGCGGAGCGCGACGCGGGGGGGCGCTTCTTCCGGGTGCACCAGGTCTCGCTCCGGCGCGGCTCGCGCGTGGCGATCACCATGCAGAGCCCGCAGTTCGACACCCTGCTCCGGGTCGAGCCGCCCACCGGAGACGCGGTCGAGAACGATGACGTGTCGAGGGAGGACACCAACTCGCGCGTCGACTTCACGGCCCCCATCGACGGCCGCTACCGCATCGTGGCGACCTCCTACGCCCCGGCCACCGCGGGCGCGTACACCATCCAGGTGAGCGCCGGCGCGCCGGGCCAGGGGCTCATGGTCACCGGCTCCAACAACAACGCCCCCGACGCGCAGACCGGCCCCGGCGGAACCATCGTCCCCGGCACCCCCGTCAACGAGTACCTGACCCCGGGAGATCCCTCCTCGGGCGGTCGCTTCGTGCGCACCTACCGACTCGACGGCAGCCAGGGGGACATGGTCTCGCTGCGGCTCACCTCCACGGGCTTCGACCCCACCATCGCGCTCATCGCCCCCAACGGGCAGCGGTGGAGCAACGACGACACCAGCCCCTCGGACACCAACAGCACCCTCGCGATGACGCTCCCCTCGGCCGGGAGCTACCGGGTCGAGGTGTCGTCCTACCGCCCCGGGGCCACGGGGCCGTTCAGCCTCACGCTCACCTCGTCGGCGCGCCCGACGGTGGCGACCAACGGCGCTCCCGTGGGCAGCGTCGCGGGCCGCGCGGGGCAGGGCAACATGTACGGCATCTTCGTCGGCATCTCCGACTACGGCGGCCGCGGCAACCTCTACGGCTGCGCCGACGACGCGAGGCAGCTCGCCCAGGCGTACATCAACGCGCACCTCGGGAGCGCGCAGAACTTCGTGGTGCTCACCGACGCGGAGGCCACCACCTCCGCGGTGTCGCAGGCCTTCCAGGCGATGAGCTCGCGCGTCGGGGCCAACGACGTGTTCATGTTCTTCCACTCGGGTCACGGCAGCCGCGCGGAGTCTCACGACACCGCCGCCGACCCGGACGGCTACGTCGAGTCCATCGTGCTGCGCGATGGGGAGATCAACGCCCACCAGATGGCGAGGCTCTTCGACGGGGTGCGCGCCGACGTCGACATGCTGGCGCTCGACAGCTGCTACTCGGGCGGCTTCGAGCGGGCCTTCGGCGCGTCGCGCAACCGCTTCGGGATGTACAGCTCCGAGGAGGACGTGCTCTCCCAGGTGGCCCAGCGCTTCCAGGCTGGCGGGTACCTCTCGTACTTCCTCCGGCGCGGCGTCTCCGAGGCCGACAACAACCGCGACGGCGCCGTGCGCGCGGGCGAGCTCGCGGACTACCTCCACCGGCAGTACGCGCAGAACCTCCAGCAGATGCAGACCCAGGACGGCCAGGAGGTCGACACCTGGCAGCACCTGGTGATCAACCGCTCGGGCGTCGCCCTCAGCGACCAGCTCTGGCGCTTCCCCCTGGTGGCCTCGGCGCGATGAGTCGCGCGTGCTGATCCTCGCGAGCGTCGTGCTGCTGGCGTGGGCGGTCCAGCTCTGGCTGGCGCTGCGCATCCGCCGCTCGGTCCCGGCGCTCTCCGAGCTGCCGGTGCTGTCGCGCGAGGCGTGGCCCCTGCTCTCGATCATCGTGCCCGCGCGGGACGAGGGCCTCCACGTCGGCGCCGCGCTCGCGTCGAAGCTCTCCTGCGGATACCCCTCGCTGGAGGTGGTGGCCATCGACGACCGCTCCACCGACGACACCGGGGCCATCATCGACCGCGCGGCGGCGGCCGACCCTCGGGTGCTCGCGGTGCACGTCACGGCGCTCCCGGAGGGATGGCTCGGCAAGGTTCACGCGATGGCCCGCGGGCTGGAGCGGGTGCGCGGAGAGTGGGTGCTCCTGAGCGACGCGGACGTGCACGTCGAGAAGGGCGTGCTCGAACGCCTGGTCGCCTGGGCCGAGGCGGGCGGCATCGACCTGGTGGCGGTGTTCCCGAAGATGCACCCGGTGGGGCTGCTCATCGACGCGTCGCTTGGGTCGATGATCCGGGTGCTCCCGCTCGCAGGGCGGGCGTGGCGAGGCAATGACGACACCAGCTCCATCGGGATGAGCGTCGGCGCCTTCACGCTGGTGCGCCGCGCCGCGCTGGTCGAGAGCGACGCCCTCGGCCACCTGCGGATGGAGGTCGCCGACGACGTGGCGCTCGGCGCGTACCTGAAGCAGCGGGGCGCGCGGTGCCGCGTGCTGGTGGGCCACGCCGACGTGCACCTGGTGTTCATGCACTCGGTCGCGGCGCTGGTGCGCAGCGCCGACAAGGGCGGCGGGATGCTCGGGTTCTCCTGGTGGCGCCCGGTGTTCTTCGGGCTCGCGCCGGTGGTGCTCGACGTGGTGATCCCGGCGTGGGCGCTGGCCTCGGGGGGCGCCGCGGCGGCGGTCGGCGCGGCGTCCCTCGCGGCGGCGACGGCGACCCACCTGGTGCTCTCGCGACACTTCGACGGACCGCTCCGGGGCGCGCTGCTCTGGCCGCTGGGGGAGGCCTTCATGGGGGCGCTCACCCTTCGCGCGGGCATGCTCGCCTGGAAGGACCAGGGGGTCTTCTGGCGCCGCACCTTCTATCCCCGCGCGGTGCTCGAAGCGGGGAAGAGGCTCGACCCGATCTCCATGAGGGTGAGTCCCCCGTAGGGCTTCGGCGAAGCGAAGGGTGAGCGGCGGGCGTCTGCTCCTGCGCACGTAGCTCGCGCCGGATGACCTGCGCTTCGTGACCGACCTCGGTCTGGTGCGGCGCGACGAAGACGGCGCCATCGGTTCGGGGCGCCTCGACCTGGGCGTGGAGGTCCGCGGAGAGCGCCTCGGGGTCGAGGTGAAGACATGGCGGGACGCCGACAAGTCGCGCGACCCGACCGTCGCGGGCCTCGGCCAGCTGGAGGAGTACCTCTCGCGCTTCGGCACCTCGCGCGGATGGCTCGTGCTCTTCGATCAGCGGAGCGGGCAGCCCGACCTGCCCCAGCGCCTTGGCGTCGAGACGCGAGTGACCGCGGGCGGGCGGGAGATCACGGTGATTCGGCTGTAGGCATGGACGGTGTCAAAACAGCCGGGGCGATGGCGGCGTCGATGAGCGGTGCGGAGCGGAGCGGAGCAAAGTCGAGCGCGGGGCTACTTCGTATCGCCCTCGATCGGCGGCGTCAGCGGCCGCTCGGGGACGTTGGGCGTCTTGCCATCGGTCGGCTTCCGCTTCCCCGGCGCGCTCATGTGCGGAACCAGCGCCCCGAGCTCACCCTGCGCGCCCTCCAGCGACAGGAGGCCTTCCAGCACGAGCGACGCCCCGTGGTACTGGCGCAGCCACGCGCCCTTCTCGGTGCCCTGCTCGGAGAGCGCGTCACGCGCCCCGTGCACCGCGCCGCGGCTATCGGCGAGGGCCGTGGTGAGCTGCTTCTGCGCCGCGTGCAGCTTCTTCAGCCACGCCCCGTGCTCGGGGACGGACCTGTCGCGCTCCAGCGCGCTGACGACGCCGTCGAGGCTCACGCTCAGCGGGCGCAGTCCCTTTGTCAGGCCAGTGCGCCGCGACGGGAAGAAGGTCTCCAGGGTGCCGCTCCAGGCGTCGTCCTCGCGCTTGGCGTCGAGGTGCTTGTAGAACGCGCTCAAGGTCCGATGCGTGGACGCCACGACGGGGGAGCCGCTCTCCGACGTCGCGGTGGCGGTCGCCTTCGCCCGCCGGTGCGCCGCGAGGGCGTCTGCCATGGTCTGGTCGGCCTTCGCCTGCTCCGCGATGAGCCACGCGACGAGGGCGCGCACCGCGGGGCGGGGGTCGTCGCCGAAGCGCCGCTGGAGGTTGGCGCGCAGCTCGGGGCCGTACTTCTGGGTCTCGGTGTTGTCGATGTACTTGTCCGCCATGATGAACCTCGGTCGGTGGGCGTCTGACCTTCCGAAGGAGGTGTGCGGCACCTTCGGAGGCCCCGAGCATCGGGACCGCACATGTGTCGGACGGCGGGGCGGCGGAGGTTTCCGGGGAGACGACCGTGGGACGACTATTTCGGGTCGGCGTCGCCGGGGGCGAACCCGTCCTGCGGATGTCGTCGGTGACCCTTCGACCGGGGACAAGCCCTCCCCGAGATGTTGTCGGCAGGCCTTCGACCGGGTCGAACCCCTGCCATGGGTGTGGTCGGCGTCCCTTCGACGGCGCCCTGCCCCTCCCGGAGGGGAAGACGGTGACCCTTCGACCGGGTCGAATCCCTCCATCGGGTCTCGATAGTATGGCTTCTCCGATTACCAGTTGGGCGAACGGATGATGATTCACGCTTGTTCTCCAAATGGCAAGTGCGTGAGATGGGCAGTGATGGATGGAGGAACCAGGTGCCGCTTCTGGAGGGGGTCTTCGCGGTCTCCAGCGGGGGCTCCATGTCTTGCGCGCTCCGCGGCTCCGGCAGCGTGTTCTGCTGGGGTAATAATGCCGTCGGAGAACTTGGTCGGTCGACGACGACGACGACCGAAGTTCCCTAGCCCACTCAATTCCCCCCAGGGCGAGCGCATGAAGAGTCATGCAGTTTCGCCAAGTAGCAAGTGAGCGAGATAGGCGTTGTCGCACGCGGCGCGCTTGCTCTTGATCTTCACGCCTTTCTTGAGCGAATCGTCGCGCCG
>Ga0207969_100266_pt1 | contig 28846 bp, 23 predicted proteins | sample LakWasMet25_LOW6_2_FD_183869 | JGI IMG/M metagenome (GOLD analysis project Ga0207969, IMG submission 183869) | Freshwater sediment methanotrophic microbial communities from Lake Washington under simulated oxygen tension - Sediment Metagenome... | ecosystem: Environmental > Aquatic > Freshwater >... | reverse complement strand
GCTCACCCCCGCGCTCCTCGACGCCCCGGTGGGCTCGGACACCGCGCTGCTCTGGCTGCGCGCCGACCGCCCGGTGAGGGTGCTGCGCGCCGACGGGGTGACCCTGCTGGGCGACGACAGGAGCGCCGTCCCGACGAGGGTGGAGGCCGACGAGCGCACCCCCGAGGGGCTCACCCGGGTGCTGAGGGTGACGCCCACGCGCGCGCTGCGCGCGGGGGTGTCCTACGGGTGGAGCGTCGCGGCCGTGGCCTCCCGTGGCGCCCTCGCGGCGGAGGCGGTGCCGTGGCCGATGCCCGTGGTGGCGCCCTCGACGCGAGAGGCCCTGCGCTGGATCGACGGGGTGGTGTGCGCGAGCGGGGAGCAACCGCTGGGCGGAGGCTGCGTCGAGCGGGGTGACAGGGCGCTGGTGGTGCGCGCGGCGACGACGGCCGCGGCGGTGGCGAGGCTGGAGCTGAGCGTTGGCGACGTGCGGAGGGTGGCGATCGCTCCGGGCGGGACCACCCATCGGCTGAGGGTGGCGGGCCTCCCTCCGGCGAGCGAGCTGCGATGGCGCCTCGAGGCGTGGGACCTGGGAGGGCGCCTCCGGGACGCGAGAGAAGGGACCATCCGCACGGCGGACGCGGCCCCGAGGGTGCGCATCGCGGAGGTGCTGGCGAGGCCGCACAGCTCCAGCGCCCAGGAGTTTATCGAAGTGGTCAATGAAGAGGACGCGGCGGTGTCGCTGACGGGCTGGGCGCTGGACTCTGGCGGGGCCCGCTCGGTGCTGCCCGAGGGGGCGACTGTGGCGGGGAGGGGGCGGGCGGTGATCGTAGGGGCGAGCTTCGACCCGAGGGGCGTGGCGCGGGCCAACGACCCGGCGGTGCAGGCGGGGGCGAGGGTGATCGTGGTGCGGGGCAGCCTCGCAGGGAGGGGGCTGCGCGACTCCGGCGCGGAGCTGTCGCTGGTGACCGCGACGGGTCTGGTGGTGAGCCGTTACCCCGGAACCGCCCAGGAGCTGCTGCCCCAGGAGGGAGTGAGCGTGGTGCGCGCGGACACCGAGCTCGACGACGAAGACCCCGCGGCCTGGGTGCGCTCCCGCGACGGGGCCTCGTCTCCGGGCGGCCCCGACGCGCTGCGCTGATCGGCTGGGCTCAGCGGCAGTACGGCTGACCGCGGAAGGGATTGGGGCGGCAGGCGCGGGTGCCGCCGGTGATCCATCGGCTGAAGACCTCGGAGTAGTTGGTGGGGTGCCTGGGCGCCCAGATGCCCCGCTGGTTGGCGCGGGCCTCGGCCTCGGCGAGCAGCAGCCCGCTGTGGATGGGCTCCGGAGCGCAGCCGAAGTCGGTGTAGTAGGCGCTCAGGCCCTCTCGCACGAGGCGCTGCTGGAAGAGCTCGCCGTCGACGAAGACCAGCCCCAGCGTGCGGCCGAAGGTGTCGAGGTTGGGCATCGTGGCGTTGCGCTCGTCGGCCTGGCGCGCCACCACGAAGCTGCGCCCCGCGGCGAGGTAGCCGGCGACGGTGACGGAGGTGGCGCGGCCGAAGGCGGTGTTCTCCGAGGCGACCTGGGCGTGCGACTCCTCGGTGTTCACCCACTCGAAGCGCACGGTGGTCTCGCCCTGGATGGCGAAGCTGAAGATGGACGTGTCGCCGTCGATGGAGCGGATGAAGCGCACGTTGGACGGAGGCAGGAAGCCGCTCGCCGGAACCTCCGCCGGGGTGATCGTCTGCGGCGTCGGGCAGCCGCTGTCCAGCACCGGCGGCCCCCGGTCGACCGCGACCGGAACATCCATCGGCGAGCCCGCGTCGGGGATGGCGCTCCCGGCGTCGAAGACCCCGGTGCCCGGGTTCACGGAGTCACCGCAGCCGACGAGGACGAGGGCAGGGGCGAGGAGCGAGGCACAGAGGCGAAGGGTGAGGCGCATGGGGTAGTGGTTGGAGGGGCAGTATCGCCCCCGCGGGACGGGCACAAGTCCGTGCCTGGGATTGGACAGGAAATGACCGCATCGGTGATCCCTCCGGGGCGCCGGATGTGGCAAGAATCACGGCGGCATCACCACGGATGACGACGCGCATGGACGACACCCCAGCCCTCCCCCTTACGGGTCACCTGCCCGACGGCGTGGTGACGGTGCGCGGCGTGGTGAAGGGGGTGGTCTACCGCACCGACGACAAGCGCTACTCGGTGCTGCGGCTCACGCAGACGCACGGCGAGGAGACGGTGATTGTGGGCCCCCTCGGGGACGTCGCGCCGGGCGAGTCGCTGAGGGTCACCGGGCGCTGGGAGCGGCACGCCTCGCACGGCCCTCAGTTGAAGGTCGAGACGTGGATCCCCGAGATGCCCACGAGCGCCGACGGCATCGCGCGGCTGCTGGGCTCCGGGTTCGTGAAGGACATCGGCCCGAAGCTGGCGCAGCGCATCGTCGAGCGCTTCGGGGCGTCGACGCTCGACGTGATCGCCGACCACCCCGAGCGGCTGAGCGAGGTCGACGGCATCGGGGGCCGCAGGGCGCAGCGCATCCAGGAGGTGTTCCGGGTGCGGCGTGCGGAGGTCGAGACGAGGAGCTTCCTGGCGGGCCTCGGCGTGGGCGCGGGGCTCGCCCGGCGCATCTGGGAGCGCTTCGGCGTGGAGTCTTCGGCGGTCGTTCGGGAGAACCCCTACCGCCTCGCCGAGGAGGTGAAGGGCATCGGCTTCCTCACCGCCGACGCCATCGCCCGGGCGCAGGGGGTGCTCGCCGACGACCCGAGGCGCATCGCCGGCGCGGTGCTCTTCCTGCTGCTCGAGGCGGTCGACGACGGCCACACCGCCCTCCCTCCCGACGAGCTCGCGGTGCTGGCCGACCGCTTCTCCATCCCCCCGGAGTCGGTGCACACGGCGCTGGGCGAGCTCGCGGTGCGTCGCACCATCATCCGCGACCAGCAGCTCATCTACCCGCCGCCCCTCTACGACGCCGAGGTGCGGCTGGCGCATGACCTGGCCGCGCAGATTCGTCGGCCGCTCAAGCCAGTGCGTCGCGAGGCGCTCTCCGTGCCCGAGGTGCGCGAGGCGCTCGATCGGCTCAACGCGAAGCAGCGCGCGGCGGTCGAGGCCACCATGACCGCGGGCGTGGTGGTGATGACCGGCGGACCAGGGACCGGCAAGACCACCACCGTCCTCGCGCTGGTTCGGCTGCACCAGGCCGCCGGGCACAAGGTGTTGCTCGCGGCTCCCACCGGGCGCGCCGCGCGACGGCTCTCCGAGGCGACGAAGCACCCGGCGTCCACCATCCACAGGCTGCTCGACTGGTCGCCGCGCATCCAGCGCTTCTCCCGCGACCGCAGCTCACCGCTCGACGCCGACCTGGTGCTTGTCGACGAGGCCTCGATGGTGGACGTGCAGCTCGCCTCTCACCTCGTGGCGGCGGTGCGCTCTGGGGCGAGGCTGGTGCTCGTGGGCGACGCCGACCAGCTCCCCCCGGTGGGCCCTGGAACCGTCCTCGCCGACCTGCTCAAGGTCCCCGAGGTGACCTCGGTTCGGCTGACGGAGGTGTTCCGCCAGGCGGCCGAGAGCGCCATCGTGAGGGGCGCCTACGACGTGCTGCGGGGGGAGGTCCCGAGGAGCTCGCCGCCTCGCGCTCCCACCGCCGAGGGCGAGGGGCCGAGGGCGCCCACGGGCGAGCTCTTCCTGGTGAGGTGCGACGACGGCGAGCAGGCGGCGAAGCTGCTGGTGGAGACCGTGGCGAGGCGCATCCCGAGGTCCTTCGGGCTCGACCCGATGCGCTCGGTGCAGGTGCTGGTGCCCACGCACCGCGGGCCGCTCGGGGCGCAGAAGCTCAACGAGGCGCTGCAGGCCGCGCTCAACCCCGACGGCACGCGAGGTCGCCGCGGGTTCGCCGTCGGCGACAAGGTGATGCAGCTCCGCAACGACTACGACCTCGACGTGTCCAACGGCGACGTCGGCATCATCGAGCAGCTCGACGACAAGACGGTCACGGTGCGCATGGAGGGCCGCGAGGTTCGCTACGCCGACGACGCCGTCGACAACCTGGCGCTCGCCTACTCGGCGACGATCCACAAGGCGCAGGGCTCGGAGTACGACGCCGTGGTGCTGGGGCTGCACACCTCCCACTTCGTGCTGCTCAACAGGGCGCTGCTGTACACGGCCATCACCCGCGCCCGGCGCCTGGTGGTGGTGGTCGGCAGCCGGAGGGCGCTGGAGATGGCGGTCAGCACCGCGAGGGTGGTCGAGCGCCACGGGGCGCTGCTCCATCGGCTACAGGCCGAGCTCTCCCAGAGCCGTTGACTGCGCCACCCCTCCTCCTGAATCTTCCGTGCCCGTAAAAATTTGGACCAGGACTGGTCCTTCGTCTCTCCAATGGTCATCCTCCCGTGAACTTGCTTCGTCCTGCCTACATCATCCTCGCCTCGCTGCTTGCGTTCTCCGGGTCGGCCGCCTCGCAGTCGGCGCCCGCCAACGTCTGCCTCACGACCACCGACGTCTATGACGGCTCGACCGTCCAGGGCAGCACCGCGGGTCTCTCCGACCGCGCCCACGCCTCCTGCGCCCGCCAGGCGCTCTCGGGCGAGCGCGTCTACGCGCTGCACCTCGACCAGCCCTCGCGGGTCTCGCTGCGGGTCGCGGCCGACTACGACGTCGCGGTGTACGTGCGTCGCGACTGCGGCGACGAGGTGAGCGAGCTCGCCTGCAACGACGACCTCGAAGACGCGCGCCACGCGGGCGTCGACGTCGACCTCGGCGTCGGGACGTGGTTCGTGTTCGTCGACGGCTACGACAGCGACAGCAGCGGCAACTTCACGCTGAGCGTGAGCGCGCGGCCGACGGGCCCGCGGCTCTCTCGCGCGCCGTGGGGGCCGTCGGTCGCCAACCGCGCTCCGTCGCGGCCGTCGTCTTAGGGCGTCGGAGCTACGGCGACGAGCTGCGCGTGCGGAAGAGCACCTCGACGCGGCTCCCGGCGGGGGGCAGCGACGCGGGGTCGATGGTGATACGGCGCGAGGCGGCGTCGTAGGTCCAGCCGGTGGTGAGCTGGGTGCGGGTGCCGTCCGCGGCGACGATCCACACCTGCACGGTGTCGGGGCGGGCGTCGCCGTCGATGGTCCACGCGTTGGCGCGGCTGGTGATGTCGCGGGCGAAGGAGGTGAAGATCTCCGTCCAGTCGGTGCTGCACACGCGCGCGGCCAGGCCGCGGGTGCGCGAGGTGAGGGTGAGGTACACGCCGCCGCGGCGGGCGAGCGTCGGGCAGTCGGTGCGCGACTCGTACCCGACGATCGAGTGGAACACGTAGCTGGAGAAGCCCGGCCACGTGATGACGGTGCTGTGGAAGGCGTCGGCGCTGAGCGAGCTCTCGTCGTCGGTGATGGCGACGAAGAACTTCAGCGAGCCGGGGCGCGTGAAGCTCAGCCACATGGGCTGCGTGGCGATCCACTGGCGCAGCCCGTTGACGCTGTCGACGGACACATTGATGTGCCGCAGGCGCTCGGAGTCGCCGCAGGCGGCGCCGCCCAGGGGAGAGGGGATGCACACCTGGAGGCGCGAGGTGCCTCGGCGAGCGACCATGATCACCCGGTAGTCGAGCCCGCTCGCGCCCATGATCATGGCGAGGCGGTTCATGTTCGCGTTCACCGCGGCGGTCTCCTCGGTCATCGACCCGGAGGTGTCGACGAAGAGCAGGATGTCCACCGGGGCGCGCGTGGCGGTCATGCCCATGAGGTCTTGCGTGACCTCGCAGCGGTTCATGGCCTCGGCGATGGGCAACCACGAGCCGCCGCACGGCGACCAGTTGCCGAACTCCCCGGTGCCCTCGCAGCGCTGCCTGCCCATCCGGCACATCCCCCGGAAGGCGTCCTCCGGGCGCTCGAAGCACATCTGCTCCATGCCCGGGGTGCAGGCGCAGTCCTCGTTGGCGACGCCGTCGTTGTCGTCGTCGAAGGGCGTCGCGCAGTTCTCGCGGGGGCCCGTCGAGGGCCCCGTGTCGAGCGGCGGAACCACCCCGACATCACGGGTGACCGTCCCGGTGTCGCGAGGCGGCACGACGCCGGTGTCGCGCACCACCGGTCGATCGGTGACGCGCGCATCGACGCGGCTGACCCCTGCGTCACCGGCGACCTGGGTGATCTCTTCGGGGGCGCAGGCGACGAGGAGTCCGATGGGGAGCGTGATCCAAGGGAGGCGCATGGCCCCCACGGTAACAGAGTCGCGGCGCGACCGCCGGGAGGCGGATGACTCAGAGCGGGATGTTGCCGTGCTTCTTGCGGGGGAGGGTCTCGCGCTTGTCCTTGAGGAGGTCGAGCGCTCGGGCGATGCGGTGCCGGGTCACCCTCGGGTGGATCACCTCGTCGACGAAGCCCAGCTCCGCGGCCTTGAAGGGGTTGGCGAACTTGGTCTGGTAGTCGTCGATGAACTGCGCCCGCCGGGCGGCCGGGTCGGCGGAGCGCTCGATCTCGCCGCGGTGGATGATGTTCACCGCCCCCTCGGAGCCCATCACGGCGATCTCCGCGGTGGGCCACGCGAGGTTGAGGTCGGCGCGGATGTGCTTGCTGGCCATCACGTCGTAGGCGCCGCCGTAGGCCTTGCGGGTGATGACGGTGATCTTCGGCACCGTGGCCTCGGCGTAGGCGAAGAGCAGCTTGGCGCCGTGCTTGATGATCCCGCCGAACTCCTGGTCGGTGCCCGGGAGGAAGCCCGGCACATCGACGAAGGTCACAAGGGGGATGTTGAAGCAGTCGCAGAAGCGCACGAAGCGGGCGGCCTTCACGCTTGCGGAGATGTCGAGGCACCCGGCGAGCACGGCGGGCTGGTTGGCCACGACGCCCACCGGGCGGCCGTCGATGCGGGCGAAGGCGCACACGATGTTCATCGCGTAGTTGGCCTGCACCTCGAGGAGGTCGCCGTGGTCGACCACGGCGGCGATGACGTCGCGGATGTCGTAGGGGCGGTTGGACTCCACCGGGACGAGCGTGTCGAGCGCGGTCGACTCGCGGTCGGCGGGGTCGGTGCACGCCTTGCGGGGCGGGTCTTCGGTGTTGTTGGAGGGGAGGTAGCCCAGCAGCTCGCGGAGCTGCGCGAGGCAGGCGCGGTCGTCCGGCGCGGTGAAGTGCGAGACGCCCGAGCGCGAGGCGTGCGTCGAGGCGCCGCCGAGCTCCTCCTTGCTCACCGACTCGTGGGTGACGGCCTTGATGACGTCAGGACCCGTAATGAACATGTAGCTGGTCGTGTCGACCATGAAGATGAAGTCGGTGATGGCGGGCGAGTACACCGCGCCGCCGGCGCACGGCCCCATCACCGCGGAGAGCTGCGGGACCACCCCCGACGCGAGGGTGTTGCGAAGGAAGATGTCGGCGTAGCCCGCGAGGCTCTCGACGCCCTCCTGGATGCGCGCCCCGCCGGAGTCGTTGAGGCCGACGACCGGCGCCCCGACCTTCATCGCGAGGTCCATCACCTTGCAGATCTTGGAGGCGTAGGCGCTGGAGAGGCTGCCGCCGAAGACGGTGAAGTCCTGCGCGAAGACGAAGACCTTGCGCCCGTCCACGGTGCCGTAGCCGGTGACCACGCCGTCGCCCGGAAACTTCTGCTGCTCCATCCCGAAGTCGGTGCAGCGGTGGGTGACCAGCCGGTCGAGCTCGATGAAGGACCCGGGGTCGAGGAAGAGGTCGATGCGCTCTCGCGCGGTGAGCTTGCCGGCCGCGTGCTGCTTCGCGACGCGCTCGGCTCCGCCCCCATCGAGGGCTCGGCGGTTCAGGTCTTCCAGGCGTTGGAGAAGGGCTTCGCGCGTTCGGGCCATAGGCCTGCGCGGATACCACAGGTGGGCCCCGCCGCGCGATCGCGGCGACGCGTCAGGGGACGAAGGCGAGCACCATGTACGGGCTCGTGGCGGAGCACGTCGAGCCGGACGGCGCGTTGGCGGTGTGGCTCCCGCTGCGGCTGGCTGCGAGCGTCGCCCCGCGGAAGGCCTGAACCGTGTAGCTGGTGGCGCTGGTCACCCGGTAGGGGATCACGCAGACATAGTAGGTGCCCGCCGGCGGCGCGGAGGTCCAGTAGATCTGCTCGGGCCCGGTGGTCATGCTGTCGGTGTCGAAGGTGCCGCCGCCGCCCGAGCGGGTGGCGTAGCTCACCACGGTGCCGCCGGGCGTGAGCACGGAGATGTCGAGGTCCGCGGTGACGTTCCAGGTCAGCGAGAAGCGCAGTGGGGAGGAGACGCAGGTCGAGGCGGTACACAGCTGACCCGCCGCGCAGGTGCGCCCGCAGGCGCCGCAGTTGGCCGGGTCGCGGGTGAGGTCACGGCAGGCGCCTCCGGGGCAGGGCGTGAGGCCGGTGCCGCAGGTGCTGCTCACGCATGCGCCCGCCACGCAGGTCTGCCCGGTGCTGCACCCACGCCCGCAGGCGCCGCAGTGGGTGTTGGAGGTGGTCAGCGACACCTCGCAGCCGTTGGCGGCGTTGCCGTCGCAGTCCCCGAAGCCCGCGGCGCAGGCGCCCACGATGCAGGCCGCGGCGAAGCAGGCCGGCACGGCGTTGGGGAGGACGCACGTCCGGCGGCACGCGCCGCAGTGCGAGGCGTCGGTGTTGAGGTCGACGCAGGCTCCGCCGCAGAGGGTCAGGCCGGACGCGCAGCCGCTGAGCAGGCACACCCCGTCGGTGCAGGTGAGGCCCGCGGCGCAGGTGTTGCCGCAGCGTCCGCAGTGGGTGTTGCTGCTGCTGAAGTTGGTCTCGCAGCCGTTGGTCGGGGTGCCATCGCAGTCACCCCGTCCCGCGCTGCAGGTGAGGGTGCACGAGCCCGCGACGCAGGCCGCGGAGCCGCCCGCGGAGGGGCACACGTTGCCGCAGCGGCCGCAGCTGGAGGCGCTGGTGCGGGTGTCGGTCTCGCAGCCGTTGGCCGCGTTGCCGTCGCAGTCCGCGAAGCCCGGGTTGCAGGCGGTCGCGCACACGCCGTCGCCGCAGCGGGAGACGCCGTTGGTGACCGTGGGGCAGGGCGTCGTGGTGACGGTGCGACCGTCGGCGGAGCACACCCGCCGGGTGCTCTCGTCGGCGCAGGTCACGGAGCTGGGCACGCACGCCTGCGGGGCGCAGGTGCCGTCGGGGTTGCAGACGTTGTTCGGTGGGCAGTCGACGGCGGTGTTGCAGTCCACGCAGAGCATTCTGCTGGTGCTGCAGACCTGCATGCGCGCCGAGCAGTCGCGGTCCGAGCGGCAGGGCGGCGGCGCGGGGACGCAGCGGTTGCCGGAGCAGATCTCGGTGGGGCTACAGTCGGTGGCGGTGTTGCAGTCCACGCAGAGCATGAGACTGGCGTTGCAGACCTGCAGGCGCGCCCCACACTCGCGGTCCGAGCGGCAGGTGAGGGGAGGCAGGACGTCGGCGGGCACATCCGCCGGGACGTCGACCGCGACCGGAACATCCTCGGGAACATCCTCGCCCGCGTCGGGGAGTACGTCCTCGCCCACGTCCGCGGCTGCATCGACGACATCCTCTACGCTCGCGTCGTCCGGGGCATCCGCGGCGACCTGATCGTCGGGGACGTCCACGGTCGGGGCCACGTCGACGGCCAGGTCGGAGGTCACGTCGGACGAGGCGTCCGTGTCGACCGGCGGGAGCCCCGAACTTCTGGGAGAGGAGCAGGCCGCGACGAGGGAGAGAGCGAAGAGGGAAAGGTGCCGAAGCGAAGGGCGTTGAGACCGCATGCGAGCGTTCTCGGAGATCACCCGGCGGGTGTCAAACCAGCGACAGGGGCTCAGCGGGTGGTGAAGAGCGAGACCGTGCGGCTGCCGGTCACGTAGACCCTGCCATCGGCGACCACGACGGGCGTCCATTGGCGGACACTGGGCGGCGCGTCGGCGAAGATCTCCATGCCGTTGGAGATGTCGATCGCCCGGAGCGAGGCGGGCGAGGTGCCCGCGACCCACAGGATACCGTTGTCGTTGCCGTTGGAGGAGACCGCGGGGGGAGAGGGGTTGGAGACGGTGGCGCTGCACCAGGCGGTGGTGAGCCCGGTGGCGGTGACGCGCAGGGCCATGACGCCGCCGCTGCCCGAGCAGCCCGCGCGGGAGCCCCGGCCGGGGGCGAACACGAAGGTGTCCGTGCCGTTGGACCAGGCCGCCGCCGCCCCGAAGTTTCCGCCGGAGAAGTAGCGCTGCTGGAAGACCTGGGAGCCGGTTCCGCCGAGGTTCTCTCGGTTGATCAGGTAGCTCACGCCGGCCTTGCCGCCCTGCCAGAGCAGCCGCGACGCGCCCGCGATCGGGGGCAGCACCATCGGGGAGACCGAGCCGATGTCGAGGTCCTGGAGGTCGAGCATCCGCGCGTCCGAGGCCTCGAAGAACGAGGCGTCGTCGGTCGACGAGGTGGGGCCCGAGGCGCCGCCGCCGAGGCGGATCACCCGCTCGCCGAAGGAGCCCGGAGTGTGCCCTCCGAGCGGGGTGCTGTTGCCGGTGGCCACGAAGAGTCGGCCGGTCTCATCCATGGCCGAACCGCCGACCGCCCAGATGCCGGAGCCCCGGCCGGGGGTGGCGAAGGCGACCTGCTGCGCGGGGTTGGCCGCGTCGATGCCGACCACCCAGCCGTGGTAGATGCCGCAGTCGCCGTAGAGCCCGCCGAAGGGGACGAACACCCGTCCGTCGGAGAACTGGAGCGCACCTCGCTGGCCGGTGGCGCGAGGGTCGAAGCTCGACCCGCCGACCGCCGGGGGGGAGATGTTGGCGGGGTATCCTGCGCGCTGCTGTCCGGTGGTGACGTCGAGGGCGTTGAGCTTGAACTGGAGCCCGCCGTCGTTGGTGAACGCGACGGCGTAGAGGGTGTTGGTCGCCGGGTCGATGACGCCGGTGCTGACGACGCCGATGGTGCTGATGTTGCCGCACTGCTGCATCCCGCTGCGGACCGATGTGCCGAGGGAGGTGCGCCACAGCTCGGCGCCGGTGGAGGCGTCGAGCGCGTACATCGAGTTGGCCTGCGTGGCGACGAAGAGCACGTCGTGGCGGGCTCCGCCGACCATGAGGTTGGGGAGGTAGAGCGGCTGCGCGTAGACCTCGCCGTCGAGCGCGGGGGCGAAGGCGGCGACCCGCGCGAAGCCGGCCTGCACGGCGGCGACGGTGAGGCGGGTCTCGGCGCGGTTGGCGCCCGTGCGGGCCCGGTCGAACTGGAAGGTCGTGACCGGGGTGGGGGCACCCACCGGGGGAGTCCCCGAGTCGGGGCGCGGGCCGTTGTCGGTGACGATCGGGGGCGCGTCGGTGGCGCCGCTGTCGGTGATGGCGCTGTCGGTGATGGCGGCGTCGCTCGGGGTGATGATCGGCGCCTCGGAGGAGCAGGCGCCAGAGGCGAAGGCTGCCGTCAGGACGAAGGGACGAAAGAGCGAGGATTTCATGGAGGTGCGCATGAAGCAGTTGTCCCCGCTGCGGGTCAAGGGGACTTTCTCGACGTCCTGACGCGCACGCCGCGGCTGCGTCGAAGGGGGATGATGTCTGAGCTGTGCTGACGTCGGGGAGGCGCTTGCGCGGATGGCGGTCGTGGAGCTAGAAGCCCTGCGCTCTCCCCTCTGTTTCGCCTGGAGGGCGACTATAGCTTCGCCGCGGTACGTGTTGACCCCGCGACGACGCCCTCCGCGCCACCCGTTAAGGACCCCTATTCCATGGACCGTACTCCCTCCGATCGTGACCTTCGTGACCTGCTCCTTTCCTTGCGTGACACTTTCAAGGAGGCCGCCGCGCGCATCGATGACGCGCTTGGCGCTGCGCCCGCCCCCGCGCCCTCGGGCTTCCGCCGCGACGATGACCGCCGGCCGACCCGCGATTTCAACGCTCCCCGCGACGTGCGGGCCCCCCGGGATTTCGGGGCCGCCCAGGCCTACCGCGGCGACAACCGCGGCCCGCAGCGGGAGTTCCAGGGCAACCGTGAGCCGAGGGACTTCCGCCCCGAGGCGCGCGAGCCCGCTGGCTTCCGTGGCGACAGCCGCGGGTCCGACCCGGGCGTGCGCAACCCCCTGGAGAAGCTCCGCGAGGAGGTGCGCACCATCAGCAACGACGCGCCCGGCATGGACCCGTCGCTGCTCCGCCTGAAGATCGAGGCGGTCACCGCCGAGACGCGGGTGCTCCAGCCGCGCATCAACGATCCCGAGGACAACGACATCGCGGCGAAGATCATGCGGTCGCTGACGGCCATCGTGAGCGAGCACCGCCCGGGTCACGTCTACGGCCTCGCCCGTCACCACCAGGCCGACTGGAACGACGTCTCCCGCCGCGCCCGCGACGAGCTCCGCGCGCTCGAGGGTCAGGGCGGCGCCGACGCCGGGCACGCCCCCAAGGGCGAGTCCGACCTCGACGCCTGATCGTCTCCCTTAGCGTCGCCGCATCAGCTCGGCGATGCCCGCCTCGATCTGGCGCTGCTCGGACATCGAGAAGCCTTCCCTCTCACGGGTGATGATCCCGTCGCGACCGATCCACACCGAGAACGGCGCCGCGCGGCGCGGGTTGTAGACCGAGACCACCTGGGTCTCCAGGTCGGTCACCACCGGAAACGTCACGCCCAGCCGTCGCGCCGTCGCTCCCGCCTCGGCGACGGTGTCGGGGCCGTCCATCGAGATGGCGACCACCTGGAGCTGGCCCCCGTAGCGCTGGAAGAGCGCCTGATACACCGGGAGTTCTTGCATGCAGGGCTGGCACCACGTCGCCCAGAAGAGCACCACGATGGGCTTGCGGCGGAGCGAGTCGGTGAGGCGAAACCTCCCCCTGGTGGGGCCCCCCGGCGCGCAGGGGAGCGTGAACTCCGGCGCCTCGGTGCCGACCGAGGCGAGGACGGGTTGCGCGGCGGAGGCGACCGCGGCGGACAGCAGGATCGAGGCGAAGGCGCGTCGGTTCATGGGGCGGTACGACACCTCACCCGGAGGAAATGTTCAACGTGGTCGGGGCCCTCAGGGGCTGTGGTACGGTGCCTCCGCGATGAGTGCGAGGTGGCGTTGGATGGTCCCGCTGGCAGGCGCCCTGGCGTCGGTGGGCGTCGGTGGAGCGTTGGTGACGGCGGGCTGCACCGAGCCCCGCAGCCCGACCGTAGGCCAGCGCTTCGAAGACCGCTTCGAGCGCAGCGAGCTGGGCCCCGACTGGCGCGAGACCGGCGAAGGATGGCGCATCGACAACGGCGCGCTACGCGGTCAGGGCGTGCGCAACCACCCTCTCTGGCTCAAGCGCAAGCTGCCTCGCAACGCCCGCATCGAGTTCGACGCGTGGAGCGACTCTCCCGCCGGGGACATCAAGTGCGAGGTCTGGGGAGACGGAAGCTCGCACGCGCTGCAGGCCTCCTACACCGCGACCAGCTACGTGGTGATCTTCGGCGGCTGGGGCAATCGCTACAACGTCATCGCACGCATGGACGAGCACGCGCCCGACCGTCGGCAGCGGGTGGGCCCGCGCGTCGAGATGGGGCGCCACTACCATTTCACCATCGAGCGGCGCGGCCGGATGCTGCGCTGGCTCCTCGACGGCGCGCCGATGCTGGAGTGGGACGACCCCGATCCGCTCGCGGGCCCCGGGCACGAGTACTTCGCGTTCAATGACTGGGACGCGCTGGTACATTTCGACAACCTCGTGATCACACCCCTGTGAGCGCAGGGCACCACCGGAGGTCGCGGTGACACCAGCGGAGATCCAGAAGGAGCTCGACGAGCTCGAGTCCCGCCTAGAGCGGCTGCGGATCAAGTACGACCAGTACTTCATCGGCATCGAGAAGATGATGCCCTTCGTGCAGCGCAAGGACGTCGACCGTCGCTTCGCGCAGCTGCACAAGGAGCAGTTTCGCAACGGCGGCCTGCGCTTCCGCTTCCAGACGATGGTGCAGCGCTTCACCACCTACCAGACCTACTGGGGTCGCATCATCCGGCAGATCGAGGAGGGCACCTACAAGCGCGACCTCATCCGCGCGCAGCGGCTCGGCCGCACCCTCGACAAGCGCCCCGCCGCGCAGGCCGACGAGGCCGCTCCCGACCCGATGGAGCTCACCGACGACGACCTGACCGAGGCCACGGCCGACGAGCCGACGCCCAGGGACGCGACCATCCACGCCTCTCGCAGGCACGAGGCCGAGTCCCTCCCCGAGCTCGGCCCCTCGCCGATGCGAGCCCCCACGCCGGCGCCCTTCCCCCAGGCCCGGCCTCCGCTCGGAGCCTTCGGCCCCAATGTTCCCAGGGCGCCGGGTAGCGCGCCGCTGCGCTCCATTCTCGCCACCAGGCCCGGCCCTGCGCCCGCTCCCGCGCCCGCGCCAGTCCCGAAGCCCGCTCCCTCCGCCGAAGACGCGCAGCTCCGCGCGCTCCACCAGCGCTTCGTCGAGGCCCGCCGGATGACCGGCGAGAACACCGACGTGCAGTACGAGTCCATCGCGCGGCAGGCGCGCGAGGCGGGGCAGCGACTCGCGCAGAAGTACCAGGGGGCCGACGTGCGGCTCGACGTCTCGATCAAGGACGGCAAGGCCGTGCTCAAGCCGATCGTGACGATGCCGAAGAAGACCTGAGCGGTTTTTTACAGGGATCTGTAAGAGAGAGGCGACCGATCAGCGCAGCGGGTACTGGCCCATGCAGGCGCCGATGACGCCGCGGTTGGAGCCCGGGAGGCTGCGCTCGATGACCCAGCCGGTGTCGGTGCACTGGTACCAGTCGCCGTCGAGCCGGCTCTGGAGGCAGGTGCCCTCGCGCATGTCGCGGCCGAGCGTCGAGGAGAAGCAGGTGGCGTTGCGCGCCGTCGACAGCGGGTTGGTGTTCACGCAGGCGCCGTAGGCGTTGGCTCCGAGGCGCCACACGCCGTCGACGCACTGGTACCAGTCGCGGTCGAAGCGGCTCTCGACGCAGGAGCGCGCAGGCATCCAGCGCTGGAGGGTGTTGGAGTAGCACTGCGCCCCGCTGGTGGAGGCGCCGCCGCCGGAGGTGCCGCCGCCGGAGGTGCCGCCGCCGGAGGTGCCGCCGCCGGAGCTCGGAGGCGCGCCGTTGAGGCGAACCGGCTGGAAGATGTTGCGAATCTGGCTGCCGCGCGCGTTGTCGTAGATCGAGTGGTGCAGGATCGAGGCGGGGCGGCCCCAGTTGTACTCCTCGATGGTGCAGAAGCGGGTGCGGTGCTCATCGAGCCAGCCCGCGAACAGCATGATGTGATGCTGCGGGTTGTTGAGCGCGTCGCCAGGCTCGAGCTCGCTCCAGTTGATGCGGTGCGAGCGGCGGTTGTCCCAGGGGCCGCCCGCGAAGGAGTGCGTGGTGTTGCCTGGCGCGGGAAGGCCCCAGGCCATGGACACGAGGCCCGAGCAGTCGGTGCGGTAGCCGCCCCAGCGAGACTGCGGCGTCTGCGAGTACTGCACCCGGTTGTCGACCCAGTTCATCGCGCGGTCGATCATCCCTCGTCGGCTGGCGGGGGTGCCCGCGAGGATCGCCGAGCGGGTGCAGGCCGCGACGACCTCCTCGACCTGCCACTCGCCCCACGGGTCGTCGAAGTTGACGTCGTTGGGGTCGCCGACACAGCCCGGGGCCGCCGCCAGCGAGCCAGCGGTTGCCACCAGCACGACCGTGAACAACGAGCGCCGCCAACCGATGGATCGCATGGGTGCTGGTTCCTTCACACCCGACGCTCTTCCACCATCCGTGCCGCGACCTCCTGACATCGCGACCCGCTGTAGAACCCGTAGAAGCGTACGACCGCGATGCTGGGTGGAGCGCTGGACGGCGGGATGTTCAGCCGGTCACAGATGTGACCAGTGGAGGTTCCGGGGAGCGGGCTCGTCAGTCGCCGCGGGCCGAGAGGGCGCTCAGGGTTTGGGAGATCACCACGGGGGACGGCGGGCTCACCCCCTCATCGAGGGAGCGCAGCCCCTGAGGCAGCGACCCCATCGAGCGCGCCGCCCGCTCCCGGGCCTCGCGCACCGCCTCCGAGGGCGACGGGAGGTCGCGCACCAGCTTGCCGCTCCGCATCACCGGAACCAGCAGTCCGAAGGCCTCCGGGTCGGGGTTGGGGTCGAGCGCCTCGTCCGACAGGCGCACCGTGTCCTCGACGAAGGTCCCGTCGGCGTTCAGGCGCCGGTACACCTGCTTGGCGCCCGCGCTGCTGGGCTTGCCCGGCGAGCGCTTGCCCACCGGCACCCGGACGTCCCTTCGGTCTTCGATCTCGACCAGCTTGTAGATGGCCCCGAGCGAGGGGGCGTCGGGGGTGAGGGTGATGGCCGTGCCTACCCCGAAGGCGTCGTAGGGGGCGCCCTCGGCCAGCAGCGAGCGGATGCGCTGCTCGTCCAGGTCGTCGCTGGCGATGATCTGGATGTCGGGGCGGCCCGCGGCGTCGAGGATGCGCCGCACGTCGTGGCCGAGGGCCAGCAGGTCGCCCGAGTCGATGCGCACCGCGCGCACGGCCGAGCCGGCGCGGGCCGCCCTCAGCGCCCCGCGGCGGGCGTCGTAGGTGTCGATGAGCAGCGTGGTGCCCTTGGGGAAGGACTCCGCGAAGCGGTGGAAGGCGGCCTCCTCGCCGTCGTCGACGTGGGCCAGGACGTAGCTGTGGGCGATGGTCCCGGAGACGGGCACCCCGAAGGTGAGGCCCGCCTGCTCGCAGGAGGTGCCCGCGCAGCCAGCGATGTACGCCGCGCGACCCGCGTGAGGCGCCGTCAGCGGGTCGATGCGCCGGGCGCCGAACTCGAACACCGGTCGGCCATCGGCGGCCAGCACCACCCGTGCGGCCTTCGAGGCCACCCGGGTCTCGGTGTTGATCACCCCGAGGAGGTAGGTCTCCAGGAGCTGAGCCTCGGCCAGCGAGGCCCCCACCCGGAGGATCGGCTCCCCCTCGAAGGCCAGCGACCCCTCGGGGATGGCGTCGAGGTCGCCCCGGAAACGGAACTCCCGGAGGTAGCCCTCCATGGCGTCGGTCATCACGTCGCCGAGGCTCGGCTGCGATCGCAGGTAGTCCACCTCGGTGTCGGTGAAGCGCAGGTCGCGAAGGTACCGAACCACCCGATCGAGACCCGCCACCAGCAGGAACCTCCGGTTGGGTGGAAGCCTGCGGACCGAGAGTTCGAAGACCCCCCGGCGCTCGGCGATCCCTTCGCGGAGGTAGGCCCCCAACATCGCGAGTTCGTACCGATCGGTCAGCAGGGCGTGCATCGAGTACGCCCCCGATGGCGCCACGGAGCGGCCCGAAGCGCAAGTGGGGATGAAAGCCTGGAAAGACGATCAGCGTGGGGCGATGATTCGTCGCTCCAGGAGGAAGTCCTTGAGGGAGGCCCAGGCCTTCCCTCGGCCAAGCTGGAGCAGGTGTCCGCCCGTAAAGGTCTCGATGCGGGCGTCGAAGTGCGCCCTCAGCCTCTCGGCGTGGGCGCTCGGGGTGATCGCGTCGCGGGCGGCGGCGAGCACCAGCACGCTTTCTGGGGCGACGAGGGGAGGGCGGGAGAGGGGAGAGACCACCCGAAGCGAGTCGTCGATGCGTCGGCCCACCCACGGGGGCGGCGCCTCGGGGAGGCGAGAGCGGTGCTCCAGGTACGCGTCACCGAGCGAGGCCAGCGGAACCATCAGGGTGCTGAAGTCCACCGCGGGGTCGACCGTCGCCAGGAGCGCGGCGGTGTAGCCGCCGAGGGACATCCCGATGGTTCCGACGGCGGAGGAGCCCTCGGAGCGCAGCCAGGAGTGCCACGCTCGCAGGTCGGAGATGGCCTGGGCGAAGCCCTCCACGGAGCGCCACGGGTCCTGTCCAGGGAAGATCCCCCGGCGGCCCTCCGGGGCTCTAGGACCGTGGAAGGGCAGCACGGGGATGAGCACATCGAGGCCCCACTGATAGAGCCTCGGCGCCTCGAAGGCCGCCTCCTCGAAGGGGAGGGTGCCGCCCAGGTAGCCGTGGATGCACACCGCCGTCGCCCTCGGGCTCGGGTGCCTCCAGTAGCGGGCCACGGCGGTGCGGTTCTCCTCGAAGGCGACGTAGGCCTCGCGGGGAAACTCGTGCGTCGGGACGAAGCCCGAGCGGAAGGAGAGGTCCTCCACGCGGCCGCCTCCAGGGAGCGAGCGCACCGGCGTCCGGCGCACACCAGGCAGCGGCGGGGGGACGAAGAAGGCGTCGGGCTCGGCGAGCAGCCGCGGGTCGCCGTAGGCCTCGGCCACGCGGGCGAGCTGCCGTAGCTGCTGCTCGGGGTCGGGGCGAGGCCCCCGGGAGCGGCGGGCGACGTCCAGGGCCACGTCGATGGCGGTGCGGTCGACCCAGCTCCCCGCGGCGTTGGCGAGGTGGGCGATCCAGGAGCCCTTGCGTACCAGCGGGGGCATCGGAGCCTCAGTCCGGCAGACGGTCGATGGTGCTCTCCGTCCTCGGCTCGAACATCCCTTCGAAGCGCCAGCTCCCGTCCTTGTGCTGGAGGGTGACCACCGCGGACTTCTCGACCCCTGGCCAGCGGTCGGTCTTGAGGAGCGACACCACCAGCCTGGAGAGCGTGGGCTCGTGGCCCACCAGCGCGAGGCGCCCTTCTCCCTTCCACCCGGCGATGTAGCGCTCGATGGCCCCCACGTCGCCGGTCGCCAGCGCCTGGAGCACCGTCACCGGCCCGTCGGTCGGAGCGCGCTCGGCGACGATCTCCGCGGTCTGCACGGCGCGCACGAGCGGCGAGGTGACGATCGCGCCAGGCGGGTGCTTGCGAAGGTGCTTCGCGGCGGCGACCGTCTCCTCCCGACCCCGGGCGGTGAGCCAGCGGGAGCCGTCGGAGACCTCGGGGGCGGCGTCGACCGCCTCGCCATGTCGGATCAGATAGAGCTTCGTCATGGGACCTCTCCCTCCACCGCTTAGGGGATTTCCCACCGCTCCGCCATCGGGCGGACCCGCAGGGGGTCAATCGCCGCCGCGACTTGCGGATCGGCGGTCGGCGTGCGACGGCTCCTCCCATGCGCGCTCCGGGGCTCGGCGAGGTGTTGTTCATCCTGATCCTGGTGGCGGTGGTGTTTGGCGCCTCGAAGGTGAACCCCATCGGCGACGCCGTCGGGGGCTTCATGCGCAACCTCCGCCGGGGGATGCGAAACGACGACCGCATCACCGTGAAGCCCGCGCCCGACGAGCGCACCGACAAGCCCGGTTGACGCGGGTGGTGCCGGTGGGTATGGGGCGACCCCCATGCACCCCCGCTGGCTCCCGCTGGCCATCGCCCTCCTCGCCGTACCGACCGCGGCGCTCTCGCAGAACCGCGACCGGGCCCCCATCGCCGCCCGCGATCGGGCCTACGTGGTGAGGCCTGGCGACACGATCCGTCGCATCGCCGCGGTGCTGGAGGTGCCCGTGAGCGAGGTGGCGGCGCTCAACAGCATCCGCCCCCCCTACCTGCTCACCGTGGGGCGTCGGCTGAGGGTTCCCGCCGGGGTCTCGCAGGAGGTGCTGCGCACGCTGCCCACCCGCGAGGAGGTGTCCACCGACGACGAGGGAGGCACCCACCGCCCCGGTCGGGTGAACCTGGTGAGGGCGCGCGACGGGGTCGAGCTCAGCACCAACTTCACCGCGACGGGCCCGGCGCTGAGGGCGCGCGTCGAGCGGATGCTCCAGTCGAGGGCGGGGCAGGTCCATATGATCCACCCGAGGCTGGTGCGGGTGCTCCCGACGCTCAGCGACCGCTTCGGGGGGAGGCGCATCACGGTGCTCTCGGGCTACCGCCCCCACCGGGGAGGGCGCGACGAGCCGCGCAGTCGGCACGCCATGGGCTACGCCGTCGACCTCCGGGTGGAGGGCGTCGGGTTGAGGGCGGTGTGGGAGTTCTGCAGGACGATCCCCAACGTCGGCTGCGGGCTCTCGACGCGGGGCAATTTCGTCCACGTCGACGTGCGCACCGAGTCGGCGTCGTGGGTCATCGGCGGTCGGGACGAGCCCACCCCGGCGGAGGACGACCTGCGCGAGGTCTCCGAGGAAGCGCGCCCGGAGTAGCGGCCACCCGGGCGGCTTCGCAGACCCGGAGTCGCCGCGCCGCAGGGCACCGGGCGCCTTCGCAGACCCGGAGCGGCCGTCCATGCGGGCGCACCGGCGGCAACTCCGACCCTGAAACGCCGAATTGCATCGTGTTTGGTGGCGATTCCGGGGCGGGTGTCGTGCGAGCCTCGACGCGCGGCGCAGGTCGCGCCGGCGGAGGTGGAGACGCGAATGGCGACGCTGAGGACGCAGGGGCAGAACCCCGGGGCGCGCAGGACGGTGGGGCAGTCGGTGCTCTCCGCCGCGAAGGTGGTGGACACGAAGAGGGTGAAGGCGCGGCTCGCGGCCTTCGCCAAGGCCCACGCGGCCTACGTGAAGGCGGCCGACAAGGTGGTGGCGGCGGAGGCCGTGCGAGACGCGGCGCACGCCGCGGTGGCGCAGCACGACGTGGCGCAGGACGTGGCGGTCGACGCGCTGGTGCTGGCGCTGGTGACGGGCGGCGCGCCGAGGCTGTCGCCGCTGAAGGGCCTGTCGAACGTGGCCCCGGCCGACCTGAAGAAGCTCGGCACGCAGAAGGAGGCGAAGGAGCTGCTGCGCATCGCGGCGGCGATCACGAAGCAGGGGGCCGCGAGCCCGGCGCTGAAGAAGGCGACGAAGGCGGCGCACGACGCGGCCACGGCGGTGATCAAGGCGGGGGTGTCGGTGGTGCCGAGGGAGAAGCTCTACCAGGAGTCGCTGGCGGCGAGGGACGCCCTGGGCCAGCCCTGGGAGACGGCGCTGGCGTACCTGAAGCGCGCGGCGCGCGTGGCGGAGGACGACGGGGCGACGGGGCTCTACGCGGCGCTCTTCGAGTCGACGGCCGCGGTGCCCGTGAAGAAGAAGCCCGCGAAGAAGAAGCCCGCGGTGGGCTGAGGCTCAGTCCCCCGGGCCGCTCGGGCGGTGGGAGTGCCGCCGCGATTTGAGCATCACCCGCTCGACGCGCCTGCGGCGCACCTGCTCGACCCTGGCCTCCCACTCGCCGAAGCGCACGGTGTCTCCGGCCCTCGCGAGCCGCCCCAGGCGCTCGACCACGGCGCCCGCCAGGGTCTCGGCGTCGATCTCGCCCAGGTCGACCCCCTTGGCCTCGAGGTCGTTGATGGTCACCCGGCCGCCCGCCACCACGAGGCCGTCGCCTCGGACCTCCACCGTGGGCGACTCGTGCTCCTTGTCGTGCTCGTCGCGGATCTCCCCGACGATCTCCTCCAGCACGTCTTCGAGGGTGAGCACGCCGCTGGTGCCGCCGTACTCGTCGACGACCAGGGCCATCGGGCGCTGCGTGCGCTGCATCTCCCGCATCAGCTCGAAGAGCCCCTTGCTCTCCGGGACCACCAGCAGCTCGCGCATGATGGCCCTGAGCGAGGCAGGGGGCTCGACCTCGTGGATGACGTCCTTGAAGTGGACGTAGCCGACGACCTTGTCGAGGTCGCCGCCCTCCACAAGGGGGTAGCGGGTGAAGCCCGAGGCGCGCATCCGGGCGACCGCGGTGTCGACCGGGGCGTCCGCGTCGATCCAGGTGACGTCGAGGCGGGGGACCATCACGCTGCGGGCGGTGCCCTCGGTGAAGCGCACCATGCGCTCGAGGAGCTGGCGCTTCTGCTGAGAGAGCCGCCCCTTGGCGTAGGCCTGGGTCATCATCCCGAGCACCTCCTCCTCGGAGAGCGACCCTTCGGTGTCCTTGAGGCCTCCGTGGCCGGTGAGTCGGAGCAGCATCCCGGCGCCGACGTTGATGGCCATGAGGGCGGGGTAGGTTCCCCAGTAGAACCAGCGCAGGGGGCGGGCGACGAGGAGCGAGAGGCGCTCGGCCTGGGAGATGGCGACCAGCTTGGGGGCCTGCTCGCCGAGGATGATGTGCGCGAAGGTCAGGGCCGTGAAGCCGAGCACGAAGGCGATGGAGTGCACCGCCGGGCCGGGCCGGACCCCGACCTGGAGGGCCACGTACTCCAGGATGTGGGCGATGGCGGGCTCGCCCACCCAGCCGAGGCCGAGCGAGGCCAGGGTGATGCCGAGCTGCGTGGCGGAGAGGTAGCTCTCGAGGTTCTGGAAGATGTCGACGAGGGCGCGGGCGGAGGGGTCGGTGCGCTTGGAGATGCGCTCGAGCTGCGTCGCGCGGAGCTTGACCAGCGCGAACTCGGCCGCGACGAAGAACCCATTGAGGAAGACGAAGACCGCGGTAACGAACAGCGGGAGCACGAGCGATCAGGCCACCGTCGCGCCCACCGGCGCCGAGCCCGGCTCTGGGAAGAGCGCGCGCAGGGCGACGCGGAGGCGCTCGAAGCCGAGCTCCTCGGCCGCCTCGCGCTGGAAGAGGCGCACGATTCGACGCAGCTCTTCCGCGGTGGTGCGGCCGATGGTGAGCTCGCGCTCGATCTCCCGCTCGACGAAGGACTCCCAGGAGCCGTAGCCCTTGGCCTGGTAGAGATCCGGACGGGAGAGCTCGGCCAGGATGAGCCCCGCCTCCCAGAACTGCTTGTTGAACGAGCGCTTGAGCCCGCGGAGCTTGCCGAGGAGGTTGATCACCGCCATCAGCCGCACCTTGAGCCCCTCGGCGCCGTCCGGCGAGCGAGCGGGAGCGTGCAGCGAACCCGGCTGCGTGGCCTTCGGGGGCAGCGGCGGCGTGCCCGGAGAGGGCAGCGGCCGACGGGCCAGGCGACGCGGCAGCATCGGGGGGGCGCCGCGCTTCACCTTCTTCTTCTTGATCGACATTCCTCCGCTGGAGGACTCCTCCACCGGGGCAGCGCTCACCACGGGGGCCGCCACCGGGGCCGCGGCCTTCACGGCCTTGGAGGGCTTCGCGGCCTTGACCGCCTTTGCAGGCGGGGCCGACTTCGGCTTCGCGGCCTTCACTGCCTTCACGGCCTTGGAGGGCTTCGCAGCCTTCGCGGGCTTGGCCTTCTTCGCAGGAGCGGGACGGGCCTTCACCGTGGGCTTTCCGCGCTTTGCGGCGCTCGCCTTTGCCTTCGCCATGGGACTCTCCACACCGATCCCCACAAGAATGAATTCAGACCGCGGATCGCGACGGTCTTGGCGGTGCATAGCACTGACGTATTCGCCACGTCCACCATCTGGCGATGGCGTCAAGGGACTTAGTGACGATTTCGTCTGTCAAGAAATTTATCCTGCGGCATCGACGAAGTAACGACCGCGCGGGGCGGCGTGGAGCCCGCTTGTCGTGGGGGCGACGGGGGAACAGACTCCCGCGCTCTCGAATGGCCCTGCGCACGAATGGTCTCCGCGGGGCCCTGAAGTCTCCGGAAGCGACGAAGGAGTTTCGTGAATGAGTCATCCCATCCGAAGGGTCGCCGTGCTCGGCGCCGGGGTCATGGGCGCGGGAATCGCCGCGCACCTCGCCAACGCGGGCGTGGAGGTGCTGCTGCTGGACATCGTACCGCCCAACCTGACGCCGGCGGAGGCTGGTGATCGGGCGGCGCGCAACCGCTTCTCGCAGGGCGGCTTCGACAAGGCGCTCAAGTCCCGCCCTGCCTCGTTCTTCCACCCGTCGCGCGCGACGCTGGTCTCCGTGGGCAACTTCGACGACGACCTCGCGAAGGTGAAGGACGTCGACCTCATCATCGAGGCCGTCGTCGAGAACATCGACATCAAGCGCAAGCTCTTCGAGCGCCTCGAAGCCCTCGCGGGCCCTGAGACGCTGCTCGCGTCGAACACCTCCGGGCTGCGCATCGCGGCCATGCTGGAGGGGCGCGGCGAGTCGTTTCGCAAGCGCTTCATGGTGATCCACTTCTTCAACCCGCCGCGCTACATGAAGCTGCTGGAGCTGGTGCCGGGCGCGGAGACCGACCCGGCGGCCTTCGCCCGGGTGAAGGCCTTCGGCGCGGACGTGCTGGGCAAGGGCGTGGTCGTCGCCAAGGACACCACCAACTTCATCGGCAACCGCATCGGGGCGCACGCCATGATGGCGGCGATCCACCAGATGCTGGCCGACGGCCTGACCCCGGAGGACGTCGACGCCATCGTGGGCACCCCGATGGGACGGCCGAAGAGCGCGGCCTTCCGCACGGCTGACATGGTGGGCCTCGACACCTTCGCGCACGTCGCGGACAACTGCCACAAGGCGCTGACCACCGATGAGGACCGCGAGGTCTTCGCGATCCCGGCCTTCATCCGCACGATGGTCGAGCGCAAGCAGCTCGGCGACAAGACCAAGGGCGGCTTCTACAAGAAGACCGGGGAGGGCGTGCAGACGCTCGACCCGACGACGGGCGAGTACCGCGAGAAGAAGACCACCAAGGAGGTCATCTCGTTCATCAAGACGCTGCGCGACGTCGAGGACGTGGGCGAGCGGCTGCGGCTGCTGGCGGCGGACGAGGGCCCGGCGGGGAGGTTCGCCTGGAAGGTGCTCGCTCGCGGGCTGTCGTACTCCGCGCGGCGCGTCGGCGAGATCAGCGACAACGTGTGGTCCATCGATGACGGGATGCGCTGGGGCTACAACTGGGAGCTCGGGCCCTTCGAGACCTGGGACGCGCTGGGGTTCGCCAAGACCACCGACCGGATGATCGCCGACGGCGTGGCGCTGCCCGACTCGGTGAAGGCGATGCGCGCGAAGGGCGTCGAGCGCTGGTACCGCGAGGACGGGGCGGTCTACAACCCGCTCAAGGGCGCCTACGAGCCGCGCGAGAGCGACCCGAAGGCGGTGCCCTTCAAGCTGGCGCGCAAGGGCGCTCCGGTCTGGGAGAACGAGGGCGGGGTGATCTACGACCTGGGCGACGGCGTCGCGTCGCTCACGCTCAAGTCGAAGATGAACAGCGTCGACCCGAGCACCATCGAGGCGCAGGAGGAGGCGGTCGCCAGGGCAGAGCGCGACTTCGAGGCGCTGGTGCTCTTCAACGAGGGGGAGAACTTCTCCGTCGGCGCCAACCTGATGCTGGTCGCGATGGGGGCCTCGAGCGGCGACTTCGAGAGCATCCGCACGCTGGCTGCGCGCTTCCAGGCGGCCAACCAGCGGATGAAGTACGCGAAGGTGCCCGTGGTGGCGGCGGCCTGCGGGATGACCCTGGGCGGAGGCCTGGAGATGTGCCTCGGCGCGGGCGCGGTGCAGGCCGCGGCGGAGACCTACTCCGGGCTGGTCGAGGTCGGCATGGGCCTCGTGCCCGGCGGCGGCGGCTGCATGAACCTGCTCTGGCGCGCGATGGAGGGCCTCCCGGAGGGGGTCGCGGTCGACGCGTATCCCTTCGTCACGCAGGTGTTCAAGAACATCGCCCTCGCGAAGGTCGCCACCAGCGCCGACGAGGGGAAGATGCTCGGGTTCTTCCGTCACACCGACGGGGTGACCTTCGACCGCGCGCGGCTGCTGCACGACGCCAAGCAGCGCGCCCTGGGCCTGGCCCGCAGCGGCTGGCACGCGCCGGCGCCCCGCGAGTACAAGCTCCCGGGCGAGAGCGGCATCGCGACGCTGAAGATGATGGTGCTCTCGCTGGTGCAGGGCGGACAGGCCTCGGAGCACGACGCGAAGGTCGCGCTGCACGTGGCCAACATCCTCTGCGGCGGCATCGACGGGGCGGCGGCGCCGGTGACGGAGTCGCGGCTGCTCGAGCTCGAGGTCGAGGCCTTCCTCTCGCTCTGCGGCGAGGAGAAGACCCAGGCCCGGATGCAGTACTTCCTCATGAACAACAAGCCCCTGCGTAACTGAAGGAGACGAGAACCCAATGGCCGACGTAGTGATCGCCGCTGCCGTGCGCAGCGCCGTTGGACGGGCACACAAGGGTGCGCTCGCTTTGACCCGCCCGGATGACCTCGCCGGGCAGGTGATTCGTCACCTGCTGACGAAGGTTCCGCAGCTCGACCCGAAGGAGATCGACGACCTGGTTCTCGGGTGCGCGATGCCCGAGGGCGAGCAGGGGCTCAACATCGCCCGCGTGGTGGGCCTTCTAGGAGGGCTCCCGGTGGAGTCCGCCGGGATGACCATCAATCGCTTCTGCTCGAGCGGCCTGCAGGCCATCGCGCTGGCCGCCGAGCGCGTCGCGTTCGGAAGCGTCGACGCCATGATCGCCGGCGGCGTCGAGTCGATGACCTCCGTGCCCATGACGGGCAACAAGATCACGGTGAGCGCCGAGGTCATGGACCGCTTCCCGACGGCCTACGTGCCCATGGGCATCACCGCGGAGAACGTCGCGACCCGCTTCAACATCTCCCGCGCCGACCAGGACCAGTTCGCCGCCGAGAGCCACCGCAAGGCCGCCGCGGCGCAGGCCGCCGGGCGCTTCGACGAGGAGATCGCGCCGGTGAAGGCCGTGCGCTACGTGGGTCGCGTCCGCGACGACGTGACCTTCGCGCGCGACGAGATGGTGCGCGCGGACACCACCCTGGAGAAGCTCAGCGCGCTCAAGCCGGTGTTCTCGGCGAAGGGCAGCGTTACCGCGGGCAACAGCTCGCCGCTCTCGGACGGCGCCGCCGCGGCCGTGGTGATGTCCAAGGCCCGCGCCGACGCGCTGGGCATCAAGCCCCTCGGGTACTTCCGCGGGTTCCAGGTGGCGGGCGTGGCGCCGGACATCATGGGCATCGGCCCGGTCCCGGCGGTGCGCAAGCTGCTCGCTCGCACCGGGCTGAGCCTCGACCAGATCGACCTCATCGAGATGAACGAGGCCTTCGCGTCGCAGTCGCTCTACTGCAAGCGCGAGCTCGGCATCGCCGACGAGAAGCTCAACGTCAACGGTGGCGCCACGGCGCTCGGCCACCCGCTCGGGTGCACCGGCGCGAAGCTCACCGCCACGCTGCTCCACGAGCTGCGCCGCCGCGGCGGCCGCTACGGCATCGTCACGATGTGCATCGGCGGCGGCATGGGCGCGGCCGGGCTCTTCGAAGCCATCCACTGACCGCCTCCCACCGGTGGGAGCCGGAGCCTCGCTCCGCTCCCACGGTGGTCCCTCACATCACCGCCAGCTCAAGGCCCTCGACTCAACACGACGTGAACGCTCGGCACGACGCCGGCGAGCCGTCCGTGGTGGCCTGCAGGCAGTACCCGCCGGTGCTCACGCAGGTGTGGTACGAGCCGCCCGCTCCGGCGTCGAGGCCGACGTCGACCATGCGGCAGGCGCCCGTACCGTCTTGCAGGCACAGCTTGATGAAGGCGTGCTGCCCGCAGGTGTTGGTCAGCCGCACCTCCAGGCTGCGCGAGTCGCCGCACACCGTGCCCCTCGTCGCCGTCGCCCGGATGCAGCCGTTGAGGGACACGCAGTCGCCCGTCGAGCCGCCCGCGGCGCAGCGCCCGAGCGTGCAGGTGCTCGAGCAGCACTCGGAGGGGGACGAGCAGGGGCTGTTGGCGGTCGCGCAGCCCGTCGCCGCGGCACAGCGGTTCGCGCTGCAGGTGCCCGAGCAGCAGTCGGACGCTCCGGCGCACGCCTCGCCCGCGCTGCGGCACGTCGACGAGCTCGGCCGGGTGCACGCCCCCGAGGTGCAGCGGCCCGAGCAGCACTGGGTGTTCGCGTCGCAGGGCGAGAGCTCGGCGCGGCAGGCGGCGGCCCCGCACAGCCCGCCGGTGCAGACGCCCGAGCAGCAGGGCGTCGACGAGCACGCGAAGCCGTCGGCGATGCAGGTCGCCCCGATGCAGACCATGGGCCCGCTGCTCGTCAGACGGCCGCAGGAGTAGCCCGCGCGGCAGGTTCCGCACGACAGGCCCGCGCAGGAGGTTCCGCAGCTCTGGCCGTCGCAGGAGGGGAGGCAGTTGGGCACGCACTGGTGGTTCTCGCAGTGGGAGTCGGTCGAGCAGGCGCCGCACTGGCCGGGGTTGCCGCAGGCGTCGAGGCCGCACCGCCACCCCGGCTCGCAGCCGCCCGCACAGCACGTGCCGTCGGCGCTGCAGCTCGTGCGGGTGGCGCACGTGGCGCAGAGGCCGACGCAGTTCGCCGTGCCGCACAGCCCGGCTCGCGCGAGGCAGCCGCCGTGGCAGTCGTTCGGTCGCAGGCACTCGCCGCCGCTGCAGTTGCCCGAGCAGCAGTCGGAGTGCCGTCGGCACGCGCCCGCGCCGGTGCGGATGGGCACGTCGCGCCCCGGCGGGGCGAAGGGGTGGTCGGTCGGGTGGCAGACGCAGGTGCCTGATCGGAAGTCGCAGTAGTTCGTGCAGCAGTCGCTGTGGGCGTCGCACATCTGCCCGTTGGCCGCGCAGGTCGGCCCGGCGTCGACTCCGGCGTCGACCCCACCGTCGACCCCGGCGTCCCCGGGCTGTGCGCTGAGCGGCGGGCAGGTCGGCGACTCGCCCGCCGCGAGCGCGCCGAGGATGCGGAAGCTGCCGAGCCACGAGGTCGACCGGGTCGACGACGTGACGCCGTTGCGCGTCGAGCCCGGGTAGCTCGCCTGCCCAGGCAGCACCTGATAGGCCACGCGCCCTCCATCGGCGAGCGCGATCGCACCCGCGTGGACGGCGGCCGTACAGATCGACGAGCTGTCGGCGTAGACGTCGGTCCCGTAGATTCGATACCGGATGCCGTCCGCGGTGCAGGTCTTCACAAAGCACGAGCCGACGCGGGTGCGGGTCGGGCTCGCGTTGTCGTTCCAAGGGCCCGGGTCTCGCACGTCCGGCGTGTCAGGTGTGCTCTGGGCGTCGCGCTGGTTCGTCGGCACATCCACGCTGCAGCCCGAGATCACGACCATCGTTACGACCACCATCAAGGCCGACCGCATCGACTCGTTCATGGGCACCGATCCCGCTTTCAGGTTGTATGCAGCGGCCTACGCCCTCGGTGGGCGGCCCGCCTCCCGGGCGATGTCACCCTTGCTATCACGAACGAGCTCCGCGATCGCTGGAGCCCAGCGCAACCCAAGGGATTCAATGGGATTTTGTAGCGACCGCCGACCGACATGTCGGGTGCTTCGCCGTGGGCTCAGCGCGCGACTCTGACCTCCGCGGCGCTAGCCCGGATTATTCACCACGGTCGCGCGGTGGACGTTCACTTCGCGGGAATTGATGAGTCGGCACGCGGGTTTTGAGGGTTACCACACGCACTCAAGGACCCGTCGTGCCGACGACAGACTGCAT
>Ga0207969_100263_pt1 | contig 29094 bp, 25 predicted proteins | sample LakWasMet25_LOW6_2_FD_183869 | JGI IMG/M metagenome (GOLD analysis project Ga0207969, IMG submission 183869) | Freshwater sediment methanotrophic microbial communities from Lake Washington under simulated oxygen tension - Sediment Metagenome... | ecosystem: Environmental > Aquatic > Freshwater >... | reverse complement strand
GTGCCCTTCCCGGGAGCGTCGGCGCGGGATGTCGAGGCCCTGGTGGCGCGTCCGGCCGAACAGGTGCTGTCGCGCATCGACGGCATCGAGCACGTCTATTCCGTTTCGCGTCCCGGCATGGCCGTGATCACGGTGCAGTATCAGGTCGGCGAGGACCCGATCCAGGCCCTGGTGCGCCTCTATGACACCATCAATTCGCACCGCGACTGGCTCTCGCCCAATCTCGGCGTGATGGAGCCGATCATCAAGCCCAAGGGCATCGACGACGTGCCCATCGTGACGCTGACCTTCCACAGTGCCGATCCGGCCAAGTCGGCATTCGAAATGCAGCAGGTGGCACGTGCCGCCGAGATCGACCTCAAGCGCATCCCCGGCACGCGCGACGTGGCCACCATCGGTGGCCCCGGCCACGTGATTCGCGTCGTCATGGACGCCGATCGCATGAATGCTCACGGCATCACTGCGCAGGATCTCAAGGCCGCCTTGCAGGTGTCGAACGCTTCGCAGCCGGCCGGCAGCCTGGTCAGCGGCGGCCGCGAAATCATGGTGCAGACGGGCACCTATATCGAGTCTGCAGCCGACGTGAAGCGTCTGGTGGTGGGGGTCTATGAGCGCAAGCCGGTATACCTGGCCGATGTCGCCCAGGTCGTCGACGGCGCCGACCAGCCGACACGTTATGTCTGGCATGGCGACCGCAAGGCCGAGTTTCCGGCAGTGACGCTGTCGATATCGAAGAAGCCCGGCGTCAATGCAGCCGACGTCGCCGAAGCCGTGATCGCCCGCGCCGAGGCGCTGAAGGGCACGGTGATTCCCGAGGGTGTCGAGTTCACGGTGACGCGCAACTACGGCGCGACGGCGACCGACAAGGCACAGAAGCTGATCGGCAAGCTGGTCTTCGCCACGGCCTTCGTCGTCCTTCTCGTGTTGTTCGCCTTGGGCAAGCGCGAGGCCGTGATCGTCGGCGCCGCGGTGACGCTGACCCTGGCGGCGACCTTGTTCGCCTCCTGGGCCTACGGCTTCACGCTCAATCGCGTCTCGTTGTTCGCGCTGATCTTTTCGATCGGCATTCTGGTCGATGACGCCATCGTCGTGGTGGAGAACATCCATCGCTGGCACATGCTGCAGCCCGACAAGCCGCTGTGGCAGATCATCCCCCCCGCCGTCGATGAAGTGGGCGGCCCGACCATCCTCGCCACCTTCACCGTGATCGCGGCGCTGCTGCCGATGGCCTTCGTCACCGGCCTGATGGGGCCCTACATGAGCCCGATCCCGATCAACGCGTCCATGGGGATGTTCATTTCGCTGGCGATCGCCTTCGTCATTACGCCCTGGCTTGCCCTGAAGCTGATGAAGCCGGCGGCACACGGCGATGCCGGCGGACACGGCGAAGACAAGCTCGCCGGCAAGCTCGACCGCTTCTTCCGCCGGCTCATGACGCCGCTGCTCGACGCGCGCACCGGCAAGGCCGCGCGGCGCAAGTTGTGGCTCGGCATTCTGGCCGCGATCCTCGTGTCGGTCAGTCTCGGCTTCGTCAAGCTCGTCGTCCTGAAAATGCTGCCCTTCGACAACAAGAGCGAGTTCCAGATCGTGCTCGACATGCCGGTCGGCACCCCGCTGGAAGACACGGCGAAGGTGCTGCGCGAGATCTCTGCCGAGATTGCCCAGGTCGAGGAGGTCGCCGACTACCAGGCCTATGCCGGTACCGCCAGTCCGATCAACTTCAACGGCCTGGTGCGCCAGTACTACCTGCGCAGCGCGCCGGAAATGGGCGACATCCAGGTGAACCTGGTGGACAAGAAGCACCGCCATCGCCAGAGCCACGAGATCGCCGTTTCGGTGCGCGAGCGGGTGGTTGCCGTGGCGCTGAAGCATGGCGGCAATGCCAAGGTAGTCGAAGTGCCGCCCGGGCCGCCGGTGATGTCGCCGATCGTCGCGGAAATCTACGGCCCCGATTACGGCGGCCAGATCGCGGTGGCCAAGCAGGTGCGCGCGGCCTTCGAGAGGACGGCGGACATCATCGGAGTCGACGACACCGTGGATGAAGATGCCGAGAAGCTTGTGCTGCGAGTCTCCCAGGCCAAGGCGGCGCTGCTCGGCGTGGCGCAGAAGGACATCGTCGATGTCGTCCGTCTCGGATTGTCCGGCGAAGACGTGACGCCGGTGCATGACGGCGACGCGAAGTACGAAATTCCGGTGCGCATCGTCCTCCCTGCCGAGCGCCAGAACAGCATCGACCAGTTGCTCAAGCTCAAGGTGCGCGGCCGTGAAGGACAGATGGTGCCGGTATCCGAGGTGGTGGAGATCAAGCAGACGCTGCGCGAGAAGGTGATCTACCACAAGGATCTGCTGCCGGTCGTGTACGTCACCGCCGACATGGGCGGCAAGCTGGACTCGCCGCTCTACGGCATGTTCGACATCCGCAACAAGCTGGCCGGCATCGCCCTGCCCCAGGGCGGCACGCTGGGCGAGTATTTCATCAAGCAACCCAGGGATCCCTACGCCCAATACTCGCTGAAGTGGGACGGCGAATGGCAGGTGACCTACGAGACTTTCCGCGACATGGGCGCGGCCTATGCGGTCGGCCTGATCCTGATCTACCTGCTGGTAGTCGCGCAGTTCAAGAGCTATCTGGTTCCGCTCATCATCATGGCGCCGATTCCGCTGACCATCATCGGCGTCATGCCGGGCCATGCGTTGTTCGGTGCCCAATACACCGCGACTTCGATGATCGGCATGATCGCGCTGGCCGGCATCATCGTGCGCAATTCGATCCTGCTGGTCGACTTCATCAACGAGCAGGTCGCCGACGGCATGGACTTCGCCGAAGCCGTGATCCAGGCTGCTGCGATCCGGGCCAAGCCGATCGTGCTGACCGGGCTTGCCGCCATGCTCGGCGCGCTGTTCATCGTCGATGATCCGATCTTCGCCGGCCTCGCGCTGTCGCTGATCTTCGGCATTTTCGTGTCCACCATGCTGACGCTGGTGGTGATTCCGGTTCTGTACTACGCGGCGATGAAGAATCGCATCAGACAGGCATAACCCCCCATTTTTTTCTCAGGAGCATTTCGCATGACCGTAAATCAATTCGTTCGCATCATTGCCGGCTTTTTCATCATGACCTCGCTCGTCCTGGCACACGCCAGCGGGCAGGTCGACATGAGCAAGCTTTCCTGGCTGTGGTTCACCGCCTTCGTCGGCGCCAACCTGTTCCAGAGCGGCTTCACCAAGTTCTGTCCGCTGGACATGATCCTAAAGAAGCTGGGTGTCAAGGAATCCGCCGGCAACAGCTGCGCCTGAACCCTCGGGGACGGCGACGAATCGCCGTCCCGCCAACGCCGACTCCCGAGGCTGGTCTCAGCCGAACAGCCGCGCTAGTTCCGCTCCGGGTGAGGGCGCGCGCATGAAGGCCTCGCCCACAAGGAAGGCATGCACGCCATTGGCACGCATCAGGCCGACGTCGGCTGGCGCGAGGATGCCCGACTCGGTTACCACGATGCGCCCGGCCGGAATGCGGCCTAGTTGCGACAGCGTGGTATCGAGGCTCACGTCGAAAGTACGCAGGTTGCGGTTGTTGATGCCGATCAGCGGCGTCGTCAACTGCAGCGCCACGTCGAGTTCGGCGGCGTCGTGGCATTCGACCAGCACCGCCATGCCCAGAGCGTGGGCGATGGCTTCCATCTCCCGCATCTGCGGCAGCGACAATGCGGCGACGATCAACAGGATGGCATCGGCGCCCATCGCGCGGGCTTCGTACACCTGATAGGGATCGACCAGGAAATCCTTGCGCAGCACGGGCAGGGAGCAGGCATTTCGCGCCTCGCGCAGGTAGACCTCCGAGCCCTGAAAAAACTGGCGGTCGGTCAATACCGAAAGGCAGGCCGCACCGTGCTTCTCGTAATCGGCCGCAATTTCGGCGGGGCGAAAATCCGCGCGGATCACGCCCTTCGACGGGCTGGCCTTCTTGATTTCGGCAATGATCGCCGTATCACCAGCGCCGACTCTTGCCCGTATGGCACCAACGAAATCGCGCGCCGCCGGCTGCGCTTCGGCCTCGGCACGGACGACATTAATCGGCCTGCTCGCCGACGCCGCCGCGACTTCCTCGCGTTTGACGCCGAGGATCTTCTTGAGAATGTCCGACATCAGGCGAACTTGCGGGTGAAGTTGATGAAGTCGTCGAGCTTCTTGCGCGCCGCGCCGCTGGCCAGGGTTTCGCGCGCCTTGGCGATGCCGTCGCCGATCGAGTCTACGAGATTCGCCGTGTAGAGCGCGGCGCCGGCGTTCAGCGTGACGATCTCGCGCGGCGTGCCGGGCTTGTTCTCCAGCGCTTCGAGCAGCATGGCCCTGGACTCGGCGGCGTCGGCAACGCGCAGGCCGCGGTTGGACATCATGGCCAGGCCGTAGTCTTCGGGATGGATCTCGTATTCGGTGATCTGGCCGTTCTTCAGTTCGCCGACCAGGGTGGCGGCGCCGAGCGAGATTTCGTCCATGCCGTCCTTGCCCCAGACGACCATGACGTGATCGGCGCCGAGTTGCTTCATGACGCGCACCTGGATGCCGACGAGGTCGGGATGGAAGACGCCCATCAGGGTGTTCGGCGCGCCGGCCGGGTTGGTCAGCGGCCCGAGGATGTTGAATATCGTGCGTACGCCCATTTCGCGGCGCACCGGGGCGACGTTCTTCATCGCCGGGTGGTGGTTGGGCGCGAACATGAAGCCGCAGCCGATCGCCTCGATGCATGCGCCGACCTGCTCGGGCTTGAGCATGATATTGGCGCCAAGGGATTCCAGCACGTCGGCTGACCCGGACTTCGACGACACGCTGCGGTTGCCGTGCTTGGCCACCGTGGCGCCCGCCGCGGTGGCGACGAACATCGTCGCCGTGGAGATGTTGAAGGTGTGCGCGCCGTCGCCGCCGGTGCCGACGATGTCGACAAAATGCGGGTTGTGCGGCGTCACGACCTTGGTCGACAGTTCGCGCATGACCATCGCCGCGGCGGAGATCTCGCCGATGGTTTCCTTCTTGACGCGCAGGCCGGTGAGAATCGCGGCGACCATCAGCGGCGAGATTTCGCCCTGCATGATCTGCCGCATCAGGTGCAGCATCTCGTCGTGGAAGATTTCGCGGTGTTCGATGGTGCGCTGGAGCGCTTCCTGGGGGGTGATCATTTCGTGCCTTTCAAGAAATTGGCGAGCAGCTCGTGGCCGCATTCGGTGAGTATCGATTCGGGATGGAACTGCACGCCTTCCACATTCAGCTCGCGGTGGCGCACGCCCATGATCTCGCCATCCTCGGTCCATGCCGTCACTTCGAGGCAGGCCGGCAGCGTCTCGCGCCGGATCGCCAGCGAATGGTAGCGGGTCACGGTCAGCGGATTCGGCAGTCCGGCGAAGACGCCCTTGCCCTCGTGAATGACGGGCGAGGTCTTGCCGTGCATGAGTTGCTTGGCATGCACGATCTCGCCGCCGAAGGCCGCGCCGATGCACTGGTGGCCGAGGCAGACGCCGAGCAACGGGATCTTGCCGGCAAACTCCCGGATCGCCGCCACCGAGATGCCGGCTTGCGCCGGCGAGCACGGCCCGGGGGAAACGACGATGCGGGCCGGATTCATCGCCGCGATTTCCTTGAGGGTGATCGCATCGTTGCGGAACACCTTGACGTCCTCGCCGAGTTCGCCGAAGTACTGCACCAGGTTGTAGGTGAAGCTGTCGTAGTTGTCGATCATCAGCAGCATGGCAGCCTCCTATTCGAAACGCGTGTCGAGGCCGGCTTCGGCCATCTCGGCGGCGCGCAGTTGCGCCCGCGCCTTGTTCAGCGTTTCCTGCCATTCCGAATCGGGGTCGGAATCGGCGACGATGCCCGCGCCGGCCTGGACGTGGATCTGCCCGTCCTTGATGACGGCGGTGCGGATCGCGATGGCGAGATCCATGTCGCCGTTGAAGCCGAGGTAGCCGACGCTGCCGGCGTAGATGCCGCGCTTGGAAGGTTCCAGCTCGTCGATGATCTCCATGGCCCGCACCTTCGGCGCGCCGGACACCGTGCCGGCAGGGAAGGTGGCCTTGAGCACGCCGGGCGCGCCTTCGTCGTCCTTCAGTTCGGCCTCGACGTTGGAGACGATGTGCATCACATGCGAGTAGCGTTCGATGATGAACTGGTCGGTGACCTTGACCGTGCCGGTCTTGGCGACGCGGCCGATGTCGTTGCGGCCGAGGTCGAGCAGCATCAGGTGCTCGGCGCGCTCCTTCGGATCGGCCAGCAGGTCGGCGGCCAGCGCCTCGTCTTCCGCGGCGGTGGCGCCGCGCTTGCGCGTGCCGGCGATGGGCCGCACCGTGACGCGCTTTTGCCCGTCCTGGTGTTCGAGGCGCACCAGAATCTCCGGCGAGGCGCCGACGACGTGGAAATCCTCGAAGTTGAAATAGAACATGTAGGGCGAGGGGTTCAGCGTGCGCAGCGCGCGGTAGAGCGCCAGCGGGCTCGCCGCATAGGGCTTGCTCATGCGCTGCGACAGCACCACCTGCATGATGTCGCCATCGACGATGTACTGCTTGGCGCGGCGCACCGCGGCCTTGAAGGCTTCCTCGCCGAATTCGGAGACCGCGGGCGCGGAACTCGCTTGCGCTTCGGGCGGAATCGTCACGGGGGCACGCAGCTTGCCGAGCAGTTCCCGCAGGCGTGCCTGGGCCTGCTTCCACGCGCCCGGGAAGCCCGGTTCGGCATAGACCACGAGGGTCAGCTTGCCCGAGAGGTTGTCGACGATTGCGATTTCCTCGGAGAGCAGCAGCAGGATGTCGGGCACGCCGAGCGGATCGGGCAGCTTCCTTTGCGCCAGCTTCGTCTCGATGTAGCGCACGGTGTCGTAGCCGAAGGCGCCGACGAGGCCGCCGCAAAAACGCGGCAGGCCGGGCAGGTCGGGCACCTTGAAACGCGACATGAACTCGCTGATGTAGCTCATCGGGTTGGTGTGGTCGCGCCGCTCGGCGACGCGGTTGCCGGTGAGCAGCATGATCGCGCCTTCCACTACGGCGATGCGCGTGCTGGCGGCGAGGCCGATGAAGGAATAGCGGCCGAAGCGCTCGCCGCCCTGCACCGATTCGAGCAGGTAGGAGTAGGGATCATTGGCCAGCTTGAGGTAGATCGACAGCGGAGTGTCGAGGTCGGCGAAGGTTTCGAGCGTCACCGGGATGCGGTTATAGCCCTCGGCGGCGAGCCGGTTGAAATCGCTCTCGTTGATTGGGGTCATGGGGAAGCTCCACAAATACGGGTACTGCAAGGACAGATGCGCGGGCTAGTCAGCTCCGGCGCGAGGGAAATCGGCGCTCGATGGCGCGGGCGTTCAGGCCCGCCAGGGCCAGGCCTCCGCCCCGAGGGCGTGTTTCCTTGTCATTTGCAGATTGCGGTGGAGCATGGGTTCAGGCAATTTTCCGATAGTCGGCGCTGGCGATACGGCGCGCAGCCTCAGCCAGCGACGTGACTATAGCATCGCAGTCGATTCCTTGCACGTCCTCGCCTTCGTTGTAGCCGTAGGGCACGATGAACACCGGGCAGCCGGCGGCGCGCGCCGCGACCGCGTCGTGATGCGAGTCGCCGATGTGCAGGTTCTCCGCCGGCGAGGTTCCCATGCGTTCGCAGGCATGCAGCAGCTGCGCCGGGTGCGGCTTCTTGTGCGGCAGGCTGTCGCCCGAGACGGCGAACTCGAACCAGGAGGCAAGCTGCGTGGCGACCAGCAACGGTTCGGTGAACGCCGCTGCCTTGTTGGTGATCACGGCCATCGGCAGGCCTGCCGCGCGCAGCGCCCGCAGGCCTTCCAGCACGCCGGGGAAGAGCTTCGAGCGGCGGCCGTTCTCGATCGCGTAATGGCGGCGGAACATCGCCTGCGCCTGCGCCACCGCTTCGGCGTCCAGGTCCGGCAGGCAGCGTTCGACCAGTTTCGGGATGCCGCGGCCGATGAAGCCGGCGATGGTGTCGATGTCGTATTCAGGCCGCCCCAGCTCGCGCAGCATGGCGTTGGCCGCGGCGGCGAGGTCGGGGACGGTGTCGAGCAGGGTGCCATCGAGATCGATGGTGACGGAGCGGATCGGTTTCATCGATGAAACGATACCATGGGGCGTGAGCGGTAGCGGCAAGGTGGCTGGATGGCGCTATAGCGCGGTTTTATGTCCCCGCGGAACGTGGGGACGGTATCCCGGTGACGGTGGGACTCGCAGCAGGGTTTCATTCTGGATGTCCGCCCGGCCTTGCTCTGATTCCAAGGAACTCGCGACGTCGCATGCGGGATTCGGTCGAGTATTCGTCCATATATGAAGCTTCACATAAGACCGAGCGAAAGGCAGAGGCCAAATGCCGTCAGACGGCAGCTCGCGGATCAGAAACCTGTCATATCCCATGACCGCGTCATCAGACCGGAATGGGCACGCAGCGGTCGAACACGAGCACTCGCAGTCATCGTCTACCGGCATCGCTGCGAGTAGCGCGTCCTTCCTAACTCACCTGCGACAGAAAGGCCCCCAACCGCTGGTCGGTGGTCAGGATATGGGCGGTTAGCCAGCGCTCCAGGAACACGATCTGCTCGTCGGCCACGCGCTGGCCCTTCTGCAGCAGTTGCAGTTGCAGCTCGCGCGCGGCTTCGATCAGCTCGCGGTGCGCGGCCTTGTGTTCCTCGATGCCCTCGTAGCGATGCTTGAGCATCAGCCGCTCCTCATGGCTGAAATGCCAGACCGTGCAGTTGATCAGTTCTTCAAGCGTCGCTGCGAGGTATTCGGGCGATTCGCCACTCGTCACTGCGCGGTTCAGTTCGTTGAAGATGCCCACCAACTTGCGATGGTCCTCGTCGATCTCTTCGAATCCGACGCTGAGTATCTTGCTCCAGGCGATGTCTTTCATGGTTCGTCTCCCTGACCGGAAAGCCGGCTCCTCATAAATATTGAAGCATACGAAGCGCGGTTCCGCGAGGTCGATCGGCGTCCTTGATCGTCAGTCTGCCGCCAGGCCAAGCATCGCCCGGGCCTCGGCGGGGCGGGCGACCTCGCGCCCGGCGCGGCGCGCGCAGGCGGCGAGCGCCTCGATCAGGGCGCCGTTGCCCGGCGCGCGCGAGCCGTCGGGCAGGTAGAAGCTGTCTTCGAGGCCGGTGCGCAGCATGCCGCCGAGCTCGGCGGTGCGGCGGTGCACCGGCCAGATTTCGGCGCGGCCGATCAGCGTGGTCTGCCACGCCGCGCCGGGCTCGATCCAGCGCAGCAGCAGCGGCAGCAGGTCGCCGTCAGCGGGCATGCCCGAGGCCACGCCCATGACGAAGTTGTAGTCGACGTGCTGCGTCATGCCGGCCTTGCGGAACATTCCCACCGAGCGCGCGATGCCGACGTCGAAGCATTCGAACTCGGGCAGCGTGCCGGTCTCGGCCATGACGTCGAGGAAGGCCTTGACCTTCTCCACGGGATTGTCGAACACCATCGGCGGCCAGGCCCAGCGGCCGTCCTCGCGGATCTTCAGGTAATTCAGCGTGCCGGCGTTGCAGGCCGCGATCTCGGGCTTTACGCGGCGGATGCAGGCGGCCGGGCCGGAGATGTCGGGGCCGATCACGCCGGTGGTCAGGTTGATGATGACGCCGGGGCAGGCGGCGCGGATGGCGTCGACGATTTCTGCCGCGACTTCCGGGTCCCAGGAGGGCAGGTGGCCCATGCCGGGCTCCTGGCGGCGCAGATGCACGTGCATGATGCTGGCACCCGCGTTGAAGGCATCGCGCGCCTCGGCGGCCATCTGCGCCGGCGTCACCGGCACCGGGTACTGCGAAGGATCGGTCAGCACGCCGGTCAGCGCACAGGTGAGGATTGCCTTGTCCCGGGTATCGGCCATTTCATGCCTCCTTTTCTGTTTCGAGTTCGACCAGCACGGCGCCGGAGGCGACCTGGTCACCGGTGGCGACGCGCACCGTGGCGACGCGGCTGGCCACGGCGGCGACGAGCTTCATTTCCATCTTCATGGCTTCGACGCAAACCACCGTCTGGCCGGCTGCCACCTGCTCGCCCGGCGCCACCAGCACCCGCGTCACGGTGCCGGCCACCGGTGAGCGCACGCGGCTGGCATCGTGCGCAGCATCGATGGCGGGGAAGGGCGAGACTTCGGCGAAGACGAAGCCCGCCGCGGCGCGCGAGAAGTGCAGGCGGCCGCTGTCGCGGACCAATGCAATGCGGCGGCGTATGCCGTCGAAGCGGTAATCGAGCCAGCCGGCGTCCTCGCTGCCGAGGTCGACCTCGTGGCGCGTTGCGCCCAGATCGACATGCACGCTGCCGGCGCCGAGTTCGACGCGCAGTGTGCGCTGCGTGGCGCCGCATTCCAGGCTGAGATCGAAACCGGCGACGCTGGCCGGCCGCGCGCCGCGGCCGACCGCGGCCGCCGCTGCCAGGCACCAGAGCTCGCCGTCCGGCTCCGGGCGTTGCAGCAGCGCGGCGCCGTTCGCCGCCCATTCGTCGAGCAGCGCCGTGTGCATGCCGGCGGCGCGGAAGTCCGGATGGTCGATCAGGTCGCGCAGGAAGCGCGCATTGTTGGTCAGGCCCAGCAGCGGGGCATCTTCCAGCGCGGCCATGAGGCGCCGGATCGCATCGTCGCGGTCGCGGCCGTGGGCTATCACCTTCGCCAGCAAGGGGTCGTACCACGGCGTCACCGTGCCGCACTCAATGACGCCGGCGTCGATGCGGATGCCCGGCTGTGCCGCCGCCGCGGCGGGGCGCCAGTGCAACACGGCGCCGGTCTGCGGCGAGAAGCCGGCGCAGGGGTCCTCGGCATACAGGCGCGCCTCGATGGCGTGGCCGCTGAAGCGGACCTGTTCCTGCGTCAGCGGCAGGGGCTCGCCGGCCGCGATGCGCAACTGCCATTCGACGAGGTCGAGGCCGGTGATCATTTCGGTCACCGGGTGCTCGACCTGCAGGCGCGTGTTCATTTCCAGGAAGTAATGCTTGAGATTCTGGTCGACGATGAATTCGACAGTGCCGGCGCCGCGGTAGCCGACCGCCAGCGCGGCGGCCACGGCATCGCGGCCCATGGCCTCGCGCATGGCTGGGCTGACCACGGGCGAGGGCGCTTCCTCGATGACCTTCTGCCGCCGCCGCTGCGCCGTGCAGTCGCGCTCGCCGAGGTGAATCGCGTTGCCGTGGGCGTCGGCGAAGACCTGGATCTCGATGTGCCGGCTGCGTTCGATCAGCCGCTCGAGCATCAGCGTGTCGTTGCCGAAGGCGGATTGCACCTCGCGCCGCGCGCCGGCAATGGCCTCGCGCAGTTCGCCGGCGGCATGCACCAGGCGCATGCCGCGGCCGCCGCCGCCGGCGACGGCCTTGACCAGCAGCGGGTAGCCGAGCTTTTTCGCCTCCGCGATCAGGCGTTCGTCGTCCTGTTCGGCATCGAGATAGCCGGGGGCGGTCGGCACCCCGGCGGCGATCATGCGGCGCTTGGCGACCGCCTTGTCGCCCATGAGCTCGATCGCCCCGGCCGGCGGGCCGATGAAGACCAGCCCGGCTTCGGCGCAGGCGCGGGCGAAGCCGGCGCTCTCGGCAAGGAAGCCGTAGCCCGGGTGCACGGCGTCGGCGCCGGTGCGGCGCGCGGCTTCGAGCAGGCCCTCGATGCGCAGGTAGGACTCGGCCGGGGGCGCGCCGCCGATCGGCACCGCCTCGTCGGCCAGCATCACATGCGGCGCGTCGGCATCGACCGCGGAATGCACGGCCACCGTGCGGTAACCGAGAGCGCGCGCCGTGCGGATGACCCTGCAGGCAATCTCTCCGCGGTTGGCGACGAGGATCTTGCTAAACACGTTTGTGCTCCGCGGAGAGATCGCCTGAGTGCGCTACGCGCACCATGCAATTTGGCTTCGCCGCTGCGCCGCTGCGCGGCTGGTCCCCGCGGTTTGCGACCAATATCTTGCAGAAGCCCATCACGGCGCCCAGGAGGGTTTGCGCTTCTGCAGGAAGGCCAGCGTGCCTTCCGTGCCTTCGGCGCTTTGTGCGCTCAGGGAGAACGCCGCGGCGGCGTCGTCGATCAATGATTCGGGCGGTGCAAGGCGGGCCTGGCTTATCAGCCGCTTGGTGGCGGCGACCGCGCCCGGCGCGCAGGCCAGGATCTCGCCGAGAACTCGTGCCAGTGCGGCGGTCAGTGCGGCGTCGTCCTCGGCCAGTTCGTGCACCAGCCGTAGCGTCAGCGCCGTGCGCGCATCGAGCCGGCCGCCGGTGACGGCGAGGCGCTTGGCTTCGGCGAAACCGAGGCGCTCGACCAGATAGGGGGCGATCTGCGCCGGGACCAGGCCGAGCGAGGTCTCGGGCAGGCGGAAGCTGGCCGACGCATGGGCCAGCGTGACGTCCGCGGCGCAGGCGAGGCCGAAGCCGCCGCCCATCACCGTGCCCTCGACCACGGCCACCACGGCCAGTGGCGTGCGCGCGAAAGCCGCGCACAGCCAGCCGAAGCGCGAGTTGACGTGGGCCACGGGATCGCCGTCCCCGGACGGCCTGCTACGTGCCGCCGCGATGTCCTTGAGGTCGGCGCCGGCGCAAAAATGGCCGCCGGCCCCGCGCAGGACGACGACCCGCGTTTCGCCGTCGGCCTCGGCGGCGTCCAGCGCCGCGAGCAATTCATCGACCATGGCCAGCGACATGGCGTTGCGCGCCTGCGGCCGGTTCAGCGTCAGGTGCAGCACGCCGCCCTCGCGGCGCGTCAGCACGTCGTGGTTGTCGGCGCCCATGTCAGCCGGCGCGCGGCAGCGTGCCTTCGAGCTTGGCGATGATGCCGAGCATGATTTCGTCGGCGCCGCCGCCGATCGACACCAGGCGGCCGTCGCGCCAGGCACGCGAAACGTGGTTGTCCCAGGTGTAGCCCATGCCGCCCCAGAACTGCATGCAGGAATCGGTGACCTCGCGGATCAGGCGGCCGCACTTGAGCTTGGCCATCGAGGCCAGCTTGGTCACGTCCTTGCCCGAGACATAGGCCTCGACCGCACGGTAGGTCAGCGAGCGCAGCGCCTCGACTTCGGTGCGCAGTTCGGCGAGGCGAAAATATACGGCCTGGTTGTCGAGCAGGCTCTTGCCGAAGGCTTGGCGTTGGCGGGTGTATTCGATGGTCTCGTCGATCACGGTGTCGAGGATGCGCAGCGAGCTGGCCGCGCCCCACAGGCGCTCCTCCTGGAACTGCATCATCTGGAAGGTGAAGCCCATGCCTTCCTGGCCGATCACGTGGCGCTGCGGCACGCGCACGTCGTCGAAGAACAGCTGCGCGGTGTCGGAGGAGTTCATGCCGACCTTCCTGATCTTGCTGCGGCTGACGCCCTTGCTGTCCATCGGCACCATGATCAGCGACTTGTTCTTGTGCGGCGCGCCGTCCGAGGTGTTGGCCAGCAGGCAGCACCAGTCGGCCTTCATGCCGTTGGTGATCCACATCTTGCTGCCGTTGATCACGTAGTCGCCGCCGTCCTTCCTTGCCGTGGTCTTCACCGCGGCGACGTCGGAACCGCCGCCCGGTTCGCTGACGCCGATGCAGCCGACCACGTCGCCGGCGATCGAGGGCGCCAGGAATTCGCGCTTGAGTTCGTCGGAACCGAAGCGGGCCAGCGCCGGGGTGCACATGTCGGTATGTACGCCGATGGCCATCGGCACGCCGCCGCAGGTGCAGTTGCCGAGGGCTTCGGCCATCACCATCGAATAGGAGAAGTCGAGGCCGAGGCCGCCGTATTCCTGCGGGTACTTGACGCCGAGCAGGCCGAGCTTGCCGAGCTTCTTGAATACCTCGTGGGTGGGGAATTCCTCGGCGGCTTCCCATGCGTCGACATGGGGATTGAGTTCCTCCTTGACGAAGCGCGTCACGGTGTCGGAGAGCTGGCGATGTTCAACGGTGAATTGCATTTGTGACTCCCTGTCTAACTTTCGTGGCGGCGAGCGCCACGCTCTGAGGCTGATGCACGCGAAAGGCGGCATAAGGGCCCGCCCCTCCCATCCTCCCCTCGCGGGGAGGCTATTGATTGGCTCGCTACGCTCGATATCACCAGCGGCCCATCCTGTTGCGTCACGTCAAAACCTCGCGACGCCGAAGCTGGTCGGGCGCAGCGGGCGCGCCGCAGCCTCGGCGCAGATGTCGAGGCAAAGCGTGAGGACGCGCCGCGTGTCGCGCGGATCGATGATGCCATCGTCCCACAGCCGCGCCGTGCCGAACAGCGCGGTCGATTCCTTTTCCAGGCGCAGGCGCAGGCCCTCGGACATGGCGGCGAGCGCCGCATCGTTGACCGGTTGGCCCGCGCGTTCGAGCTTGCTGCGACCGACGATTTCCATGACCTTGGCCGCCTGCGCGGCGCCCATCACGGCGGTGCGCGCGGAAGGCCATGCGAAGATGAAGCGCGGATCGAAGCCGCGTCCGCACATGCCGTAGTTGCCGGCGCCGTAGGAGCCGCCGAGCACGATCGTGAGCTTGGGCACGCCGGCATTGGCCACCGCCTGGATCATCTTCGAGCCGTGCTTGATCGCTCCCGCACGCTCGGCGACCGAACCGACCATGTAGCCGGTGGTGTTTTGCAGGAAGACCAGCGGCGTTCCGCTTTGGTCGCACAACTGGATGAATTGCGCGGCCTTGGTCGAGCCGTCGGGCTGGATCGGCCCGTTGTTGCCGAGGATGCCGACCAGGTGGCCGCCGATGCGCGCATGGCCGCAAACCGTGTCGGCAGCATAGACCGCCTTGAACTCGAGGAAGTCCGAAGCATCGACCAGGCGCATGATCACTTCGCGCACGTCGTAGGGTTCGCGCTCGTCGACCGGCACCACGCCGAGCAGTTCTTCGGCTTCGTAGCGCGGGCCAACAATAGTCGGCGCCGGCGGTACGGCGTCCCATTTCAACTTGTCCATCACTTCGCGCGCCATGGCGATGGCGTGGCCGTCGTTCTCGCACAGGTATTCGCCGAGGCCGGTGACCGTGGCGTGGGTTTCTGCGCCGCCCAGTGTTTCGTCGTCGCAATCCTCGCCCATGGCGGCCTTGACCAGGGGCGGGCCGGCCAGGTAGATGCTGGAGCGGCCGCGCACCAGGATCACATAGTCGGACAGCCCCGGCAGGTAGGCGCCGCCGGCGGTGGAAGAACCGTGCACCACGGCGATCTGCGGGATGCCGGCGGCGGAGAGGCGGGCCTGGTTGGCGAAGCTGCGGCCGCCGTCGATGAAGATGTCGGCCTGGTACATCAGGTTGGCGCCGCCGCTCTCGACCAGATAGACCATCGGCAGGCGGTTGTCGCGGGCGATCTCCTGCGCGCGCAGGGTCTTCTTGAGGCCCATCGGCGGCACGGTGCCGCCCTTGATCGCGCTGTCGCTGGCCAGCACCACGCAGCGCTTGCCGGCGACCTGCCCGATGCCGACGATCGAGCCGCCGCCCAGGACCGCCTTCTTGCCGTCGTCGTCGTGCATGCCGAGGCCGGCGAGGCTCGACAGTTCGAGGAAGTCGCTGTTGCGGTCGAGCAGGCGGGCGACGCGTTCGCGCGGCAGGATCTGGCCGCGCTTTTCGAACTTCTCGCGCTTCGAGGCCGATTCGTCGCGCACTTTCTGCTCCAGTGCCCGCACCTCGGCGAGGCGTTGCTGCATGCGCTCGCGGTTGGCGCCGAAGCTGGCGCTGCGCGGATCGAGGGCGGAGGACAGAATGGGCACGGAACTACTCTCCCTTCAGGACCGTGGGTGTCTCGGCGCGATGGAAGCCTTCGAAGGCGGCGCTGGCTGCGTAATCGCCCATCGGAAACACCGGGCTGCCGAGCGGCGCGCCGCCGTCGATCGGCACCGTGACCCCGGTGACGAAGGCGGCGCCGGGCGAGAGCAGGAAGCAGATCACGGCGCTGACTTCCGCTTCCGTGCCGAGCCGGCGCAGCGGCACGTGATGCTTGAGCTTGGGGATCATGGCCTTCACCGCGCCGCTGTAGTGGTCCATGCCCGAGGAGGCGATCCAGCCGGGCGCGACGGCATTGACGCGGACGTGAAAGGGCGCCCATTCGAAGGCGGCCGTCATGGTCAGGTTGCTCATGCCGGCGCGTGCGGCGCCCGAATGGCCCATGCCCGGCATGCCGTTGCGGAAGTCGGCCGTAATGTTCACCATGGCGCCGCCGTGCTGCTGCATGCTCTGCAGGAAGACCTCGCGCATCATCAGGAAGCCGCCGGTCAGGTTGTTGGCCAGCACGGTCTCGAAGCCCTTCTTGCTGATTGCCAGCAGCGGCGAGGGAAACTGGCCGCCGGCGTTGTTCACCAGGCCGTGGATGCGGCCGTGGCGGCCGACGATCGCGGCGACGCCGTCGCGCACGGCCGCTTCGTCGCGGATGTCGAAGGCGATGGTGTCGGCGCGGCCGCCGTCCGCCGCGATCTCGGCGGCGACCCGGGCCAGCTTGTCCTCGCTGCGCCCGGAGACCACCACCGTGGCGCCGAGCGAGGCGAGTTCGTGGGCGATGCAGCGGCCGATGCCGCTGCCGCCGCCGGTGACCCAGACCACCTGGCCGGCGAAGGTGCCGGGACGCAGTACGCTGGCGTAGCCGCCGGCAGAGTCGCTAGTCGTCATGTGCTGCCTCCTCTTCCGTGGCCCTCGCCCCGGGGTCGATTTGCGAACCATGCTACGCATTGTTGACCTATAGGTCAACATCATCGCCCATGCGTAAGAAAACGCTTGAACTGGGAAAGCGGCGGCGCTAGGATGCGCACGGAGCGGGGACGCGGGCACTCCGCGCCACCGGCAACAGAGGAGACCGGCATGGATTTGCAGAGCTGCATCGCAGCATTGCGCGAGAAGGTGGGCGCGGACAGCGGCCTCGGTGCCACCCTGAAGTTCGACTGCGGCGCCGACGGCGTCGCCTATGTCGACGGCAAGGCGCTGCCCAACAGCGTCGACCAGGTCGACCGCGAGGCCGAGTGCACCGTCACCATCACCCTCGATAACCTCGCGGCGATGCTCAAGGGCGAGCTCGAGCCGGTGACCGGCTTCATGACCGGCCGCTTCGTGGTGTCCGGCGACATGAGCGTGGCGATGAAGCTCAACCGCATCGTTTGAAGGAAGACGCGGCGATGACCGGCAGGACCAGCAACCGCGCGAAGCGGGCGACGTCGGCAACGGCCGCCAGGACGCGCGCCGAGGACACCGTCGCCGCCCATCGCGGCGGCGGCGAGACCGAACTTTCCGGCATCACCGAACTGGCGCGGGAGCTCGGCGTCACCCAGCGCGCGATCCGGCTGTACGAGGCCCGCGGCCTGCTCCAGCCGCGCCGCATCAACGGCGGCCGCGCCTATTCGCGCCGCGATCGCGTACGGCTGGCGCTGATCCTGCGCGGACGGGCGATGGGCCTGTCGCTGGCCGAAATCGAGCACATCCTGTCGCTCTACGGCGATCACGGCGAGGGCCACGCCAAACAGCTCGAATACCTGGTGGGACGCATCGAGGCGGCGATCACCGAGCTCGATTCGCGCCGCAGCGACATCGAGACGACGCTGGCTGAATTGCGCGCCATCCATGGCGATCTCGAGCGCGAGCTCGCGGCCCGGCGCCGCGGCAGGAAAGCCGTCAGGCCTTCTTGAGTTCGGCGCGCAGCGCGCCGATCACCGTGTCGTAGCGATGGGGATCGCTGTCCTTTGCGGCGCCGAACACGGCCGAGCCGGCGACGAAGGTATCGACCCCGGCCTTCGCCACTTCCAGGATGTTGCCCGGGCCGACGCCGCCGTCGATTTCCAGGCTCACATTCAATCCGCGTGCGTCGATCATCTGGCGCACCTTGCGGGCCTTGTCGAGCACGTAGGGGATGAACTTCTGACCGCCGAAGCCGGGGTTGACGCTCATCAGCAGCACCATGTCGAGCTTGTCGAGCGTGTACTCGAGCACGTCGAGCGGCGTTGCCGGGTTGAACACCAGTCCGGGTTTGCAGCCGCATTCGCGGATCAGGCTGATGGTACGGTCGACGTGGTCCGAGGCATCGGGATGGAAGGTAATGTAGGTGGCACCGGCCTTGGCGAAGTCCGGGATGATGCGGTCGACCGGCTTGACCATCAGATGCACGTCGATCGGCGCCGTCACGCCGTGCTTGCGCAAGGCTTCGCAGACGAGCGGGCCGATGGTCAGGTTCGGCACGTAATGGTTGTCCATGACGTCGAAATGCACGATGTCGGCGCCCGCGGCCAGCACGTTGTCGACTTCCTCGCCGAGGCGGGCGAAGTTGGCGGAAAGAATGCTCGGGGCAATCCTGAAGTCTTTGGACACGGCGAACTCCTGAAGGTGGTTTCCGCGATTCTACCGGCGGCGCGGCACCGTGGATTCAGGAAATGTGATGGTGGTCATAAGCGAAAAGGCGGCCGGATGCCGGTCGAGGCGGGTCGGCTAGAATTGCAGTCATCCAGACACGGGAATTGACAGATGATTCTGCTGACAGGCGGCGCCGGTTACATCGGCCTGCACACCGCCGCGGTGCTGATCGGTGCCGGGCACGACGTGGTGCTGCTCGACAACTTCAGCAACAGCAAGCCGCTTGGTGTGCAGCGGCTGGAAGCCATCGTCGGCCGGCCGGTGCAATGCGTGCAGGGCGACGTGCGTTCGCGGCGGGACATGGACGATCTGTTCGACCAGCACTCGATCAGTGCGGTGGTCCACTTCGCGGGACTCAAGGCGGTCGGCGAATCCGCCACGCAGCCGCTGCGCTACTACGACAACAATGTCACGGGCACGCTGATCCTGCTCGAAGCGATGACGCGGGCCGAGGTCAGGCGCATCATTTTCAGTTCGTCCGCCACGGTGTATGGCGATCCTGAGTCCAACCCGATCCCCGAATCGGCGGCGCTGCGGCCGGCCAACACCTATGGCCGCACCAAGCTGATGGTCGAGGAGATTCTGCGCGACCTTCATGTCGCCGCGCCCGAGTGGTCGATCGCCCTGCTGCGCTACTTCAATCCGGTGGGCGCCCATCCGGGCGGGCTGATCGGTGAAGACCCGAACGGCATTCCCAACAATCTGATGCCCTTCGTGACGCAAGTCGCCGTGGGTCGCCGGCCGGAACTGCAGGTCTTCGGCGGCGACTACCCTACGCCCGACGGCACCGGCGTCCGCGATTACATCCATGTCATGGATCTGGCGGAGGGGCATGTGGCGGCGCTCGATTGGGCCTTGCACGACCCGCGCGAGGTGCTGACAGTCAATCTCGGCACCGGTTGCGGCTACAGCGTGCTGGATCTGGTGAAGGCATTCGAGCGGGCCAGCGGGCAGGCGATTCCCCATCGCATCGTGGCGCGGCGGACGGGCGACGTTGCGGCCTGCTGGGGCGATCCTTCACTGGCGAGGCAACGCCTGGGCTGGACGGCGCAGCGCACGCTGGAAGACATGTGCCGCGATTCGTGGAACTGGCAGCGGAAGAATCCGCAGGGCTTCGCCTGATACGGCGTCGCCGCATTGCCAGCGCCGACTATTGTCGCCGTCAGGGCAATCTGCCGGCGGCGACCATGCGGTTGAACAGGGTACTCTTCGACAGCCAGAGCATCTGATCGTCGAATGCGCTTCCCTGCGTTGCATTGACGAAGGCCCGGTCCGCGCCGAGCGTCGAGCGGGGATTCGGATTGTGGTTTTCTTCCGTGCCCGCGCCGCCTGTTCCGGCATTCTTGCCGAGCGAATAGACGACGGCGACTGCGTCGGTGGCAAGCGAGGTGTTCGCCGCGCAGGTGGCTGTCAGGGCAATGCCCGGATTGGTCATGCCGACGCCGGTATTGCAGATCTGCAGGTCGGGCGCCAGGATAGTCATTCCAGTGTTCTTCATTCCGCTTTGGGTGGTGAACGCACTGCTGTTTGCCGTGCTGATTGCATAGCGCAGTCGATTGTCGGTTTCCCCGCCCCAACCGTCGACCATATAGCCTTGCGCATCGACAGGCGACATGCCCAGCGTGGCCGCCGGGAAAAAACCATCGTAGGGATTGGTGCACACGCCCGGACTTACCAAGCTCTCCAGTCCGTTACTGGTGCTCGATGCGGGACAGGGCAGCCGATCGTTGGCCATTGCAAAGCCGAGCAGGGCGTCGCGCGCGTCCGCCAGTCGCTTCTGTGTATCGGCGAAGTTGCGGATATCCTGCTGTGCCGACAAGGGCAGGAGCATTCCGCCCAATAGCAGCGTGACGATGAACATCACGATCGCGAGTTCAATCAGGGTGAAGCCGCGCTGTCCGGGAGTCGGCGCTGGTGGCACGGCGAGGCTCATGGCAGCCATGTGGTCGCCCGATCGCTGATTTCTATCAGTTGCCCGCGGGCGGTGGTGGTCGAGGTTGTCGGCCTCTCGGCGGTGGTGAAGCCCAGGCGCAGATTTCGGAAGGAGGGTCGGTAGCACATGTTGTCGGAGCCGCAGGTCTGGCCGGTGGGGCATCGTGGTTCGCTCATGGCGCAGGCACTTTTTTGTTCATCGTAGATCGTCGCGGTGTCGGAGACAAGAGGTTTGGCGGTGGCGTCGAGCACGCTCATCGGGCGCGTCGTGTTGGCGAGCGCGATGGCGCGCGGCGTCAGGGCCTTGGGCGTGGCAATGGCCGGAGCCATATCGCCGGGCTCGTAGTTCAATTCGCGGCCGAAGGAATATGAATTGGCATCGATGCGCCAGACGGTGTAGGTGCCGTTGTATTCGACAGGGATGGCACCGGAGATGGTGACCGAATCCCATGAGCTGAGCCCATGGTTGGGCGAGGTGACCGTGGCCTGGTCCGTAAACCACGGGTCGTCAGTCCAGGTGATGGCAGAAATGTAGTGGCCGGGATTGGCCTTGCCGTTGGGCAGCGTGGCGGTGAAGTGAGTGGCATCGATTTTGGTGACCGGGTATTCGCCATTGAAGCCGGTAGGCACCGCATCCTTGATGACGACCGTGTCGCCGGTGTTGAGATTGTGGGCGCTGCTGGTGCTTACCGTCAGCGTCGGCGGCGAGCCCGCGTTGTAGCTCATTGCCGAGATGCTGGCCGCCGGCTGCGGTTCGATCCAGAACTGCACTTGAATTCCGGTCTGGCCATCCTTGGCGTCCGCCGGGGTGGTGAAGCTGCGGGTGACTTCCAGTCGCGCGTGGAACTCGCGTTTGGCGATGTCGGTGCCGCCCATTCGGTCCAGGGGGGCCACACCGGGGGCCGGATCGGGGGCCGGGGTCGGATAGGGCAGAACAGGGTAGGGATTGCGGGGCGCCGGCCGGGCCGTCGAGTCCGGTGGCCACGGGAAGCCATGTACGTTGTCGTCCTGCTTCGGCAGGGTCACTGGAATCGTGGCGTTCGCCGCGCCGTAACCCCAATACACCACGGCGACGTGGCTGCTGTTGTCGAGGCCCTGGCCGCCGCAGCTTGAGGTGTAGCAAGGATCGTTGCGGCCGGTGCCGAACTCCGAGAAATTCGCGTTGCGCGCCGTGTCGAATTCAATGGCGAGTTTCGGCCACTGAATATAGGGAACCATGATGCTGCCGCTGTCGCCCGAGTAGCCCAGATGCTGGCGCACCCCGCCGCAAACGCTGGCGTCATTACGATCGCCATCGATCACGGCAAAGGTGAAGCCTTCGCCGACGCGCCGTACGCGGAAGCGGAAATAGCTGCGAAAGCCGCTGCCGCTGTCGTGTACTTCCGGAGTCCAGGCACAGGCATAGAGGGCTGCGGAACTGGCGCCATAGTTCGAACCGATGCCCCCGCTGCCCAGGGTCAAGAGACCCGTTGCCGGCGCGTAGCTGGCCAACTGGATGTTGCCGGTACTGGCCGCCACCGTCGGAGCGACAAGCGCGAGGCTGGCGCCGGCCGGAATGCAGCGCACGATGTCCTGATTCACTGTCTGGCCGCCGGTGGCGCTGGTGAAGACCTGGAGAAGCTGGATTGGACCGCTGAAGCTCAGGGCGCCGGTGGTGATGAAACTCGTCAGGTTGGTGCCCTCCAGGTAGTTGGCCGGCGCACTGCGCTCTACCGTCGTACTGCGCGACTGGCCGCTGCCACGCTGGTTGGCAAACAGCAGTGCGCCAGCGCACGTCGTTGTCGTCGTATCGTCTGCGGCACTGGTCGTGTTCTTGGTATCCGTCACAGTGAAGTCGCTGGCAATCTTCGAAGCGACGAAGACCTGATCCCGATAATGGCTGAAGTAGCCGAGCGGGTTCTGCGCGTCGTCGTAGCAGGCGTTGCTTGGAATGCGGCCAGCGTTCTTGTCGGCGGGTGGCGTGAAACCGCTCAGGGCGTCGGGCGCGAAGCCGCTGCCGGCCGCAATCTGGTCGCGCAGGCAGGTGGTCATGCGCTCGAGCATGGCGTTGATGTCGGTGCGGAAATAGCTCGATCCGCGCAGGGTACGAAACAGCTGCTCGCTGGTGATCGCGGCGCCGGTGTCGTTGGCCGCGATGGTGCAGGCCGAGGTATCGTTGGGCGGACAACTTCCTGCCCGCAGCGTCCCGTCGCTGAGCCGGTTGACGGTGCCGCCGGCGGACAGTGCCTTATTCGCGGTGGAAGTGTCGCCGCTCGCGCTGTTGGTCGTGCCGGCGAGGTAGTTGGTGACGCCCGCCAGGTGTGTCGCCACAACCGGGTCCAGGTAATTGCCGACCACGTAATTCCCGCCGCACTCGGTCACGGTGTCGGTTGTCGAGGCGCTGCGATTCTGCCCTGCGAGCGGTGGCCCGGGGGAGAAGATGACGGCGATGGGCCGCTCGTGGGCCGAGGTGACGGCGCTGACCATGGCGGACGTGCCATTGGCGACGACGACATCCATCTGGCTCAGGGTGTCCCAGTTCATCGGACTGGTACGCTGGATGCGCTGATGGCTGCCTGAAACTGCATACCAGAGGCATTCGCCGTCACTGTCCTTGAGCGGGCCGGTGCCCAGCGTGCGCCACGGGAAGCGACCGATCGTCGTGATGTTGGGGGCGTTGCCGGCGAAATTCGCCGCGTCGCAGCCTTCAAGAGGATTGTTGCTGGCGTCCTTGCAGTTCGGATCGGTATTGTTGTTGCGCGAGCTGCCGAGGTCGGGCAGCGGCAGATAGCCATAGACAAGGCCGCTGGTACCGGTCTTCAGTTGATCCTCGCGAAAGCGCACCGCGTAGCCTATCAGCGCCTCGCGCGCTTGCGTCAGTGCTTCGCTCGTCTGCTGTTGCCGACGCGCCTGCATGAGTTCCGGCGAAAGATTGCTGATGAAGAAGTAGAGGCCGCCCATCGCAAGGAGGGCAAGCAGCGCGATCAGCAGAAAGCCCTGCTGCTTCCGCGCCAGCGACCGTCGTCGCCGATTCATCATGACTCCCCGTCAGCGCCTGGAGGCCGGAGCGGCCGGTGCCAGCACTGCGCCGCCGCCCAGCCTTGTATTGCGCTCGCCGGTAGCCCTGTTGATGGTTTCGCCCACCTTGAGCCGCGCCGGCGTTTCTTCCCCCGGCGCCAGCAGGGCGCTGCCCGGCGTCCCGGGCGAGATCGTCGCGGTGACGCCGGTGCGCGAGCTTTCGCCCTCGGTCTGTGCCTGATTGTTCACCCAGACGGTCGCCTTGCCGCTGGATCGATAGACGACGCCGTCGAGGCTCATGCTGGTGCCCTGCAGCGATTGCGCTTCCTGGACGTTGAGCGTGCGCTGACGTTCCAGCGTAGAGCGCCTTTCCGGCGTGAAGAACAAGCGGCCCAGCTCGGGAGCGTCCGCCGCGAAGGCGGGAGCGAGCAGGGTCAGGCTGAGCAGGCCCGGCATCATCCGGCTAGACAGTCTCATTTTCCCTCCTTCAGCGTAATCCATTCGAGCACGCACTCGGCCTTCAGCTGGGCGCTGTTGCCACGCGAGGTGCCGCTCGGCGCAATCCGGTCGATCGTGCACGAGCGGACCTGCAGCAGCGCCTGCACGGTATTGCGGAGATCAGAGAGAAACGCGAGCAATTCGCCTTCGTGCAGGACCTGTATCTGCAGCCGCATCTGGCTCACCATGATGTCGAAGCCGCCCGCCGTCCCACCGCCGGGCAGTATGCTGGCGTCGACCGGCCGTTGCGGCGCGAAGTCAAAGTCGAGTCTGGAGATGCGCCGCGCGGCCTTGACGCGGGCGATGGCTTCAACCCAGTCCAGACGCCGTTCCGGGCCTATGTAGCCGCGGTCCTTGAGGGCCTGGAAGCGGACAATCTTGTCGCGCAGTTCCTGTTCCTCGTCGCGTGCCCGGGCAAGCTTGGTCTGGATGTCCTTGCGCGCGGCGGCGGCTTCCCGATGGGTCTTCTCGGCGCCCCCTTTCAGCTGCAGCGTAGTCCACACGGAGACGCCGCCGACCAGCGTCATGATGACCAGGAAGGCGATGGCCCATCGCAGGCGTTTGAGATCCTTGGCATCGAGCTTCATGGGATCCTCACCGCAACTCTCACCGTTGTTCTCATAATGGGCGGGCAATGCGCAAGGCGAACTTCGGCACGTCCGCAGGTTGCGCCTCGCCGTCCTTGCCGGTGCTCTTGAGCGGTTTGTCGGATTCGATGTCGAAAGGCCGGCGCAGTACCCTGACGTCCGTCTTGGGATCGCGCAGTCGCTCGGCAAAGCTGTCGATCAGTTCGAGCTGGGCGCGCTGGTCGCTGACAAGGCCGAGCGGCAGCTGCGCATGGATCTCGACGGAGACCCAGCCTGTCGCTGCCGCAGCGGCCGGCGTCACCGCACCGGCTGTCTGTTGTACGCTCTTTTGGACCTTGTCGCTGCCCTCGAGACGATCGACAATTCTCCAGGTAAGTTGGGTGAGCTCGATTCTCGGGTACTCGTTCAGCGCCTGGCTGAGGTATATCAGCATTGGCTCCATTGCCGGAGAGCGTTGCTGAAGCGTCTCGAACCGTCCCGACAGGGCGCGCAGGTTGTCAGGCGTGATGCTGATCTTGGGCAGGCCCTCGAGGATCGCGTTGTAGCGCTGGGTATCGCTGGCAGTGAGGGCCTTGGTGGCTTCGGTCGTGTCGCGCAGGTCGTAGAGATTGAGGGTGGTCTTGCCGGCAAACAGCAGGCAACCGGCGAGTATGACCCAGGCTGTGCTGGTGAGCGCGGAGCGGATCCGCCAGAGATTGTAGAAGCGCCTCTCGTTGGCCGGGGCGAACTGTTGCGGCGGTGTCTTGGTCGCCAGGCAGTGGATGAACAGGTTGTCGGCGTTGCTGTCGGCGGGGACATCCTTGAGCTTCTGCTGGCGCGCCGTGGCAACGAGGTCGATGAACTCGAACTGCAGTTCGGCGGTGTCACGGCAGAAATCCTGCAATGCCGATATCTGCCCGGGGTGGGCGAGGACCATCGTGCGCAGGGCGGCGCCGCGCGGAATCTGGCGCTGGGCGACGAGATACTGGAATATCTTGGCCGAATCATCGGCGCTGGTGCGGCCGATTTCGTCCATGCTGTGGGTGGCGAGCTGCGACAGGCGGGAGAAATGCAGCTTGCCCTGATCGAAGAAGCTTTGGCGCACACCGCCACGGGTCAGGCTGACGAACAGCACCGGGCCACCTTGACCCATGAGCTGGGGAGCGCATCCGGCCAGTACCAGCGGCACAGAATAGACGCCGACGAGAATGGCCTCCGCTTCGCGCAGCGTGTCCAGCCAGGGCGTGAATGTCTCGATACGGGTAAGAGCGGCGAACAGCAATTTTTCATCACGCCGCCCATCCTTGGCGCGACCCAGCGAGATGGCGGTGGACAGCGGCGTGTTGTAGTAATACTGGACCAGGCGCCGCTGCAGCAGCGCGCTGCGGTCGCCGCCCTGGACATGGGGAAGCTCTTCGAGCTGGAAGCCCTCTTCGGCAATGTCCGCCAGCAGGTAGAAGAGGCTGGTGCGATTCTTGTCGAGATAGGCGGCGAGTGCTTCCAGGCCTACCGGCTCATGACTGAACTCGCCCTCGACCTTGATGCGGCCGGCGCTCCAATGGTAGGCCGTGAGGAAGGGGCCATCGAGCAGGAGAATCCGTTTCGCGGCCATCAGGTCTTCAGCTTGGTGATGATGTCATAGATCGGGCCCAGCACGGCCATCATGATCCAGCCGAGAAGCAATCCGATGGTCACGGTCATGACCGGTTCGATCATCGACTGCACCCTCTCGATTGATTCGCGCACATCGCGATTGTAGAAGTAGCTGACATTGGTCAGGGCGGTATCCAGCGCACCGGTGTTCTCGCCGACCCGCAGCATGCGCAGCACCAGCGGCGGGAAAATCCCGGCGTTCTGGAAGGCGATGGTGACGTTCTGTCCCTCGGCAATCAGGTCGCCGACCTTTTGCAGGCCCTCCTTGATGATGAGGTTGCCGACCACGTCTTCCGTTGCCTTGATCGAGTCGAGAATGGTGATGCCCGAAGAATACATCATGGCAAATACCGACGCGAAGCGCGACAGGATGATCTTGCGCAGGATGTCGCCAATGTAGGGCAGGCGCAGCTTGGCATCGTCGAAGTAGTAGTGTGCCGTGCGGTTGGTGTTGACCAGAAAGCCGATGACGGCGGCAAGGATGACCGGCGTGCCGATCACGACATACCAGTAATTGACGAAGAACTCCGAGGTGGCGATCAGTATCTTGGTCTGCGTCGGCAACTCCTGCCCCATGTTGCGGATGAAGCCGGCCATCTTCGGCACCAGGTAGATCATCATGAACAGCGTGATGGCGACCACGACCGTGGCGAGAAAGGCCGGGTACATGATCAGCTTCTTGGTGTGGGCGGCGAGTTCGTCCTGCCACTTGAGCGATTCGAGGAGGTTGTTGAGCACTTGCGGCAAGGCGCCGGTTTCCTCGCCGGCTTTGATCAGGCTGACCATCACGCCGTCGAAGGTCTGCGGATGTTCGGCAAGCGCCTGCGAGAGCGTTTTCCCCCCCTCGATGCTCTCCACCATGCCGGCGATGATTTCGCGAAAGCGCGGGTTTTCGATGGTGTCGCGCAAGTCGGTGAGGCTTTCGATAAGCGAGACGCCGGCCCGTGCGAGTTGCTCCAGATGAAAGCAGAAGTTGATCAGTTCCGGGCGGGTGATCCTGGCGCGGCCTGTGAGGCCACCCTGCTTCAAGGTCTCGCCATTGATGAAGTCCAGGTCCATGCGCTTCAGGCGCATTTCGAGGTCGATCAGGTTGATGGCCTCGAGGCGGCCGGTCACCATCCTGCCGTGGGTGTTCATTGCCTTGTAGGCATAGAGGGCCATGTCTGGGTGCAGGTGGGCGATGATGCCGCAGAGCGGCTACATGCGCTCCGTCAGGTCGATGACGCGACCGACCTCTTCGATCGAGGTGGAGCCATCGAGCACGCGTCGCAGGCCGTCGTCGGACAAGGGACGGAATCCCTTGTCGCGCGCCATGTGGCGAATCTCGCGCTGCGTCGCGCGGCGGCTGATGAGGTCGTCGATATCGTTGTCCAGGCGCAGCATCTCCATGATCGCGATCCGCCCCCGATAGCCCTGATACTCACAGTGGTCGCAGCCGGCCGCACGATACAGGATCGGCGCCGGCTGGCCGCTGACGACGCCCAGCAGCTTGCATTCGTGGGCCTCCGCGGGATAGGGTTTGCGGCAATGGGTGCACAGGCGCCGCACCAGGCGCTGGGCGATGATGCCGATGATGTTGCCGGCCATGATGTCCGGCAATACGCCGATGTCGAGCAGGCGCGGGATGGCCCCCAGCGCGGAGTTGGTGTGCAGGGTGGAATACACCTGGTGGCCGGTCATAGCCGCGCGAAAGGCCATTTCCGCCGTGTCCGCGTCGCGAATTTCGCCGACAAGGATGATGTCCGGGTCCTGGCGCATCATCGAGCGGATGCCATTGGCAAAATCCAGCTTGGCCGATTCCGCCACCGAGGTCTGGCGGATCATCGCCATCGGATACTCGACCGGGTCTTCGAGGGTCATGATGTTCACGCCCTCCTGGTTGATGTGGCTCAGCACCGAGTAGAGCGTGGTGGTCTTGCCGCTGCCGGTCGGGCCGGTGACTAGGATGATTCCCTCCGGACGCGCCACCATCAGCTTCATCAAGGTCATCTGGTGGTCGTCGAGCCCCAGCCGGTCGAGCGGCACGATGCCCTTCTGCCGGTCGAGGATGCGCAGGACGATGTTTTCGCCGTGGATGGTCGGCTGCGCCGCGACCCGGAAATCGACGGCGCGGCCGCTGATGTTGAGCGAGATGCGGCCGTCCTGCGGCGCGCGGGTCTCCGCGATGTTCATGCCGCTGATCACCTTGATGCGCACCGCCATGGCAGGCCAGTAGGTCTTGTGCAGCGCGCGGATCTGACGCAGGATGCCGTCGATGCGATAGCGGATGCGCAGGAAGCTGGCTTCCGGCTCGAAGTGGACGTCGGACGCATCATGCTTTACCGCGTCGGTCAGCAGGGCGTCGACCAGGCGCACCACCGGCTGGCTGTATTCGTCGAGCGATGCGGACAGGCTGCGATAGTCGATCTCGCCGGTTTCGATTTCGTGCAGGATGCCGTCGATCGAGAGTTCGTGACCGTAATACTGATCGATCGCGCGGGCAATTTCGGATTCGCCGGCAAGCAACGTTTCGATCACCAGCTCCGGATGAATCAGCGTGCGCAGCTTGTCGAGGGCAACGATGTCATTGGGATCGGCAATGGCGATCTTGAGCCGCTGCTCGGGCTGCGAATAGCTGAGCGCCAGCAGCATGTGGCGTTTGGCCAGCTCGCGCGGCACCATGCGCAGGGCATCGGCATCGATGATCGAATTGGCCAGATCGACCGCCTTGTGGCCGAGCGACTCGCCGAGCGCGTCGCGCAGCGTGGCCTCGGAAACGAAACCGAGCGCAACCAGCAGCTTGCCTACTGGCTGGTTGGACTTCATCTGCTCCAGCAGTGCAATGCGGAGTTGGTCCTCGCTGATCACGCCTTGCGTGATGAGTATCTGACCAATCGGGCGGCGGGTGGTTGGTGAATTCATACGAGCATCATTATCCCGCATCTGCCTGCGAGGGCAAGTCCTGTGGCGTGCATAAACACGTCTGCTGCGCCGGGGCGTTGCGCGCCCGGGCTTGTGTTTTCCCCGCGAAGGAAACGGTAGCCACCCGCACGCGGGTCGGCGTCAGGGTTGCAGGGTCTGCAGCCTTGCGGCTGCCTGCGCCTTGTCAAAGCCGGCGGGCCGGCTCTGCGCGGCGGCGATGGCCTGGCTGTAGTACTGCGCAGCGAGTTTGTTCTGGCGCAGATGCTCGAGGCTGATCGCAAGGTTA
>Ga0207969_100253_pt1 | contig 30155 bp, 22 predicted proteins | sample LakWasMet25_LOW6_2_FD_183869 | JGI IMG/M metagenome (GOLD analysis project Ga0207969, IMG submission 183869) | Freshwater sediment methanotrophic microbial communities from Lake Washington under simulated oxygen tension - Sediment Metagenome... | ecosystem: Environmental > Aquatic > Freshwater >... | reverse complement strand
CCGTACCCAGACACCGCTACCCTCGCGGGCGTGACCGACGAGGAGCGCGCCCGCACCTTCACCGCGTGGATGACCGCGCACGCCGCCAGCGTGCGCCGCGCGGCCGCGAGCTACGCCCACACCGCCGCCGAGCCGTGGCGCGCCGTCGTGGGCTTCGGGGTGGCGCTGCTCATCGGCGTCGCGGCGATGGTGCACCAGACGCGCAGGCTGGAGCGCGCCGGGCGGGAGCTCGCCGCCCTCGACGCGGCGGCCGGGGAGTGACCCGCGCTTCAGCGCGTGAAGCACTTGACCCGCGAAGCCGGTTGCCATTGTGGTAGCCGTGTTCATCCGCCCCAATGAGCGGATGGGGCAGGGGCACGATTCCACCGACGGAGACGCAGTGAAGCTGTCCGAGCACCTCAGCGGATTTCGCGCCGCGAAGACCCAGGCCCGCGCGCTCGACCCGGCGCTCCCGTCGCTGGCGCGCTCGCCCGTCGCCAACCTCTGGACCTTCCGGCAGAACGCCCTCGACCTGATGCGCGCCGCCTCCGCGGTGGGCGACGTGGCGCGCGTCGACCTGCTCTACAAGACCCACGGTCTTCGTGCAGCACCCCGACGCGGTGCGAGAGATCTTCGAGCAGCCCGAGGTCTGGCGGCGCGGCGAGGGGCTCGTCCCGCTCATCGGCCGCAACGTGCTCACCACCAACGGCGACGAGTGGCTCTTCAACCGGCAGATGGTCCAGCCGTCGTTTCACCCGCAGATGACCGCGCGGGCGAGCACCGCCTTCGCGCGCGACGCGGCCGGTGCCATCGAGTCGTGGCGCTCGGCTCGGGCGCGCCCTTCGACGTGGCCCGGCACGCGGTGCGCCTCTTCGCGAAGTGGGCGACGCCGCAGTTCGGGTTCCAGCTTACCGACGCCGAGGCCGACCGCTACCCCGACGCGCTCCTGCGCCTCCAGCGCTGGGGGGTTCAGCGGGTCGCGGGCGGCAACACGACCTCGGCGCAGACCGCCAAGACGGCGTCCCGGGAGCTCCCGCCAACGCTCGCGGGAGCGCGTACTTCGTTCAATGGGCGATCTGGTAACTGGAGCGGATCCATGCCAATACAGCTCTCTTGGCGCTGCGCCATCGGTTCACCTAATCCCCTATCCCCCTTCGTCGGAGACGTCGGCGTAGGCCTGGAGCTGCACGACGGCCGTCCGACGCGCGGGCGGGAGGGGCGGATTGCCGCGCGGCGTGTCGCTGTAGCGCGCCGCGAGTCCGTCCTGGAACGCCTCATCGAAGAGGCGGTGCCGATGCAGTCGCAGGAAGCGGTAGAAGCGGCGGTGACTGGTCGGGCGATCGCAGAGGCGAGCCTCGGCGCTCGAGAGGTCGACGGGTGGGTTCCAGCGCAGGGGCGCCGGCGTGCCCGATGGGACCGCGTGCGTCGAGACCCAAGAGATCCACGCCGCCAACATCCACCAACCCGACTGGCTTTCTAGAAAGTCAGTGAGTGTACGAACGCGCCGGTCGCCCGGGTGGCGCGATCAGGTCGCATCGGCGCGGCGGCGGCGGAGGCCGCTCACCGTCGGGGCGAGCCGGGCCGCGAGCCCGCCCGGCGTGAAGGGGTTGTAGACCAGCGCCTCGCGCACGGCGGCGTCGCGCACCCACCGCGGCGAGAGGGCCAGCGCGGCGGCGATCGCGGGGGTGGACGGGCGTCGCGAGGCGAGGCGCAGCGCGTCGCGGCGGGTGAGCTCCGGGCACGCCAGCAGCCGCTCGATGAAGCCGTCGTCGGGGTGCCGCAGCAGGAGCTCGTGGCTGAGCGCCTGCCGCTGCGGCGAGCGGACGACCCAGGCCGCGCCGTCGACGCGCACGACGCGCGCCCCCCTCAGCCAGGACGACAGGTCGGACGGGCACAGGTGCGCGCGCAGCGGCAGCTCGGCGAGCCTCCCGCGGGGCGCGAGCGACCGCCGCGGCGGTGCGCCGCACAGCCACGCGAGGGCCGCGGGGTGACCGCCGGTCGCGGCGACCTGTTCGAGGATGGCGCGGAGGCCGTCGTCGCCCGCGCGCTGCCGTTCGAGCACGGCGTAGGCGCACGCGAGGGTGGCGTCGCGCGCCGGGCCGTGGCCCGCATAGGCCGCGCGGATCAGCTCGTCGAGCCGGGCGACCGCGTGGGCGGGTGCATCGCCCTCCCTCACGGTCGGGGTCTGGCTCGGGTCGCTGACAGCCACGCGGTCGCACCGGGGAAGCGGTCGCTGACGGCCACTCGGTTCCCTACTCCGAACGTCAGCTGGGGGCGCCCTGCCAATTCGATTCGCCCCCCGCGAGGTCTACACGTGTAGCCCTGCAACTCTACACGTGTAGACCCGCCCCCAGCCCTCCCGCTTCTACCCAACGCCCCTCCGGGCGTGCGACGCATCCCCCCCGCCGTGTCCACCTCCCCACCCCCTGCATCCCCCGAAGACGAGTGGCTCTTCGGCTGGGACCCCACCCCCGCCATCGTCTCCGTCTGGGCCGACCCCGACGGCCTTGCCCACGTCTGGCGCCGCACCCCCGACGGCCTCGTCCGCGACGAGACCCGCTTCCGCCCCTGGATCGTCCTCGCCTCCCTCTCCGACCTCGCCCACCTCGGCCTCGCGCTCGTCCCCGAGTCGCCCGACGCCCCGCCCGAGGCCATCACCTTCCGCGCCCTCCACGGCCCCGGCGCCCTGCGCTTCGTCGTCTCCGCGCCCTCCGCCCGCGCCCTCTCGGCGGCCGTGCTCCACGGCCACGCCCTCCGCACCGGCCGCCGCCTCCAGCGCCTCTCCGAGCTCGACGAGCGCTCGGTGCTCGTGCTCCCCCCGGAGGAGCAGTACCTCGTCGCCACCGGGCGCAACTACTTCCGCGACCTCGCCTTCGACGACCTGCACCGCCTCCAGTTCGACCTCGAGACCACCGGCCTCGACCCAGCCCATAGCCGCGTCTTCCTCGTCGCCGTGCGCGACAACCGCGGCCTCGCCACCACCCTCGAAGCCCGAGGCGACACCGACGCCGACGAGGCCGAGCTCCTCCGCGCGCTCATCACCCTGGTCCGCGACACCGACCCCGACGTCATCGAGAACCACAACCTCCACGGCTTCGACCTGCCCTTCCTCGCCCACCGCGCGAAGGCCCTGCGCGTCCCGCTGCTGCTCGGCCGCCTCGACGGCGTCCCGCTGCGCCCCCGCCCCGGGCCTCGCGGGCGCACCCGCTACGTCGCCCCCGGCCGCGAGCTCATCGACACCCTCGACGCCGTGCGCCGCCACGACTTCTCCGCGCGAGACCTCCCAGGCCACGGGCTCAAGGCCGTCGCCCGCCACTTCGGCCTCGCCGGACCCGATCGCGAGTACGTCCCCGGCGCCGAGATCCACGCCACCTTCCTCACCGACCCGGAGCGCGTGCGCCGCTACGCCCTCGACGACGTCGCCGAGGCCGCCGGGCTCGCTCGCCTCCTCGGCGGCGCGGCCTTCGCGCTGGCCCGCATGGCCCCTCGCCGCTACGAGCGCCTCGCTGACGCCGGTCCCGCCACCGGGGTGCTCGACCCGCTGCTGGTGCGGGCCTACCTGCGCTCCGGGGCCGCGTTACCCGCCCGCTCCGGCGGCGACGGGACGGTGCACACCGGCGCGGCGCTCTACCTCTTCGCCGCGGGCGTGGCGCATCGCGTGGTGAAGGCCGACGTGGCGAGCCTCTACCCCTCGCTGATGCGCGAGTACCGCATCGGCCCCAGCAGCGACCGGCTGGGCGCCCTGCTCGCCCTCGTCGACCGCCTCGTCGACCAGCGCCTCGCCGCCAAGGCCCTCGGCCGCGCGTCCCCTCCCGGATCTCCCGAGCGCTACACCGCCGAGGCGCTCTCGGCGGCGATGAAGATCCTGGTGAACTCGGCCTACGGTTACCTCGGCGCGGTGGGGCTCACCCGCTGCGCCGACGTGCACGCTGCCAACGAGGTGACCCGCCGGGGCCGGGAGGTGCTCGACCAGATCTGCCGCGGGCTCGCCGAGCGAGGAGTGACCCTGCTCGAGGGCGACACCGACGGCGTGTACTTCGCCGTCCCCGAAGGCTGGAGCGAGGAGGACGAGCGGCGCGTGGTGCGCGAGGTCGGGGCGCTGTTACCCGCCCAGGTAAGGCTGGAGTTCGACGGGCGCTACGCCGCGATGCTCTCGCACGAGCCCAAGAACTACGCGCTCCTCGGCTACGACGGGGCGCTCACGCTGCGGGGCGTGGCCTTCCGGTCGAGCCGCGCGGAGCCCTTCGGGGAGCGCTTCCTCCGGGAGGCCATCGGCCGGCTGCTGGTGGGCGACGTGGCGGGCGTGCGCTCGGCCTACTCCTCGATGGCGCGCTCGCTGCGGCGGAGGGAGCTCGCCACCGCGGAGGTCACCACCAGGGTGCGCCTGACCCGCACTCCCGAGCAGTACCTCGCGACGCGCGAGAAGCGGAGGGAGCTCCCCTACGAGGCGCTGCTCTCGCACGGCCGCACGGAGTGGTCGGTGGGCGAGCGGGTGAGGGTGTACCGCGCCTCGGGCAGGCGCGCGGGGCTGCTGCCCGACGACCCGGAGGGCGATCGGGTGGAGGGCGATGATCCGCGCGACTACGACGGCGAGCACTACGCGAGGCTGCTGAGGGAGAGCTACGCCGCGAGGCTCGCGAGGGCCTTCAGCGAGGAGGGCTTCCGCGCGCTCTTCGACGACCCCGATCAGCCCTCGCTCTTCTCCCGCATCGACGAGCTCGCCCGCCCCCGGCTGACGGCGCTGCTGCCGCCTCCGCAGCGTCGGTGATTGCCGACACTCAATCGACAAGCGAGTGTCCATGGGACCTGGGCTGATAAGCCGCACGCCACGCTGTCCGCCGCGCGGACACCGCTCCGGCCATACATCGATCGATGTCGGAATCATTTCCGACAACCGCGGTTGAAGTCATCGTGAATACGGCGGAGATGGCGGGCTCTGCGATGGACACATCCCGGGGGAGGGATGATAGGGTGGCCTACGCTCTGGGGAGCGGTCAGGGCCTCCGGGGCGGAGGTTGCGGCGGGCTGCAGCCGTTGAATGGGAGACGAGCGATGGACGCGAAGAGACGGGAGTCACTCCCGACCGCGAAGCCTACGAACCTCGCTGCGCGCGTGAGGGCGTTCTCCGAGCGGCTGCGCGAGTCGGCGGTCTCTCCCGGGGAGCGGGCCGCGGAGGGCTTCGCATCGCTGAGCCCCGAGGCGCAGGAGAGCCTGAGCCTGCGGCGCGAGGGGCTGCTGGTGGTCGACGACGACGAGGCGGGCCTGCTGGAGGAGGACGAGCGGCGGCGCAGCCGGGTGGTGTTCGACCTCGCGCCCGAGGCGCGCTTCGTCACCGACGACCTCGCGGTGCTGACCGACGCCAACGTCGCCGCGACCGAGCTGCTGGGCCTCGAGGCGGGTCTGCTACGAGGGCACAAGCTGGCCTCCTTCGTCGCTCCCTATGACCACGGGCGCTTCCGCCTGGCGCTGACGGCGCTCGCCAGCGAAGGGGCGACGGCGGTCGACCTCCACCTGGTGAGCCGGGTGGGAGCGAGCGTGCTGGTCACGCTGTCGGTGTCCCGCGCCGGGGACACCGCGAGCTTCTCCTGGTGCGCTCGGAGGGCGTCGATGGACTCGGGCATCCGCGCCGTGCAGCAGGCCCCGGCGGTCGAGCCCGTCGACGCGCTCCAGCACGCGCTCGAGGAGCGTGAGCGGATGCTCGAAGACAGCAGGCGTCAGTGCAGCGAGCTCACCACCGCGCAGCGCGAGCGCGACGTCACGATGGCGGTGCTGGCGCACGAGCTTCGGGGTCCGATGAGCGCGATCCTGGGGTGGACCCGGCTGTTGAGGCACCCTCGCATCGACCCCGAGCAGCGAGAGCGGGCGCTGGAGGTCATCGAGCAGAACGCGCTGCTCCAGCGGGCGCTGGTCGACGACCTGCTGGACGCCTCGCGCCTCCTCGCGCACCGGGTGGAGATCGAGCGCCTGCCGCTCGACCTGTCCGAGGTGGTGCGGTGGGTGGCGGACGGCGCTCAGCCGAGGGCGGCGGAGAAGGGGATCACGCTCTCCTGCGAGGTGGTCGCCGGCTGCGTGGTGCAGGGCGACGGGTGGCGGCTCTCCCAGGTGGTCACCAACCTGCTCGCCAACTCGCTGAAGTTCACGCCCACGGGCGGATCGGTCTCGGTGACGTTGACCGCCGCCGACGGGGTCGCGACGCTGCGGGTGGCCGACACCGGGGTGGGCATCGCGCCAGAGCACCTGCCGCGCATCTTCGATCGCTTCCACCAGGCGAACCAGACCCACAGCTCCGCGGGGGGCCTCGGGCTGGGGCTCTTCCTGGTGCGGGAGATCGTGGAGATGCACGGAGGGACGGTCACCGGCGAGAGCCCGGGCGAGGGCCGAGGAGAGGGATCGGTCTTCACCGTAACCCTCCCGCTGTCGACGGACGAACGGTAGGTGGGGCGCCGACATCATCCGCGAAGGGACGCGGCTTGCTTCCCGCGGTGATCGTCGTCTCGTCGGGTGCCCCGTCGGGCTGCAGAGTCGCGGACGATGACGGTCGGGCCCATGTACAATCGACCGTAGAGAGCGCCGCGCGCGGTGCGCGGATGCCTCCCCCACCGGGCGGACCACCATGCGCAGACCATCCCCTCCCTTCCTCGCGCTCCTCGCGATCGCGCTGACGGGCTGTTCCTTCCTGGTGGATGCCGACGAGGCGAGGCTGCAACCGGGGGCTCGACCCGACGCCGCGCTCCCCTCCGACAAGCCCGCGCCCGATGTCCCTGCGCCCGATGTCCCCGCGCCCGATGTCCCCGCGCCCGATGTCCCTGCGCTCGACGCCTCGTGCCCCGCGGGATCGCTTCGATGCGGTGAGGTGTGCATCGACCCTCAGACCGACGGCGCCCACTGCGGGCGCTGCAACAACGCCTGCGCCTCCGACCGGGAGTGCTCCGCCGGGGCCTGCGTGCGGGTGTGCATCGGCTCGCAGCGCCTCTGCGGCGACGCGTGCATCGACGTGCTCAGCGACCCGACCCACTGCGGCGCCTGCGGCAACGCCTGCGCCGCGGGGGAGGTGTGCTCCGCCGGGGAGTGCGCCGCCACCTGCCCCGCCCCCAACCTGCTGTGCTCCGGCGCCTGCGTCGACGTGGGAACGAGCGCGGCGCACTGCGGCTCGTGCGACCGCGCCTGCGCCGCGGGCGAGGTCTGCTCTGCCGGCGGGTGTCGATCGGTGTGCGCGACCGGAGAGACCTTCTGCAGCGGCGCGTGCGTCGACACCCGGGTCGATCCGAGAAACTGCGGCGCGTGCGGGGCCGCGTGCGCGGGCACCCAGGTCTGCGAGGCCGGCGCGTGCCGGGCCGCCTGCCCGGCGGGCCAGACGCTCTGCGGCGGCGCGTGCGTCAGCGTGCAGAGCGACAGCGCCCACTGCGGGGCGTGCGGCAACGCCTGCGCCGCGGGCCTGGTCTGCGCGGCCGGGTCGTGCACCTGCGCCTGCGCTCCCGGCAGCTCGTGCTGCCCGAGCGGGGCTTCGCTGGTGTGCGCGGCGACGCAGACCGACCCGGCGCACTGCGGCGGCTGCGGCCGGGCCTGCGCGGCGGGGCAGCAGTGCGTCGACGGCGCCTGCATGGCGGTGAGCGCCTGCGTCGCGCCTCGCATCACCTGCGGCGGGGCCTGCGTCGACCCTCGGACCGACCCCGCGAACTGCGGCGGCTGCGGCCGTAGCTGCGCCGGGGGGCAGGCGTGCGCGGCCGGGGTGTGCGTGTGCCCGACGGGGCAGACCTACTGCGGAGGGCGCTGCGTGTCGACGGCCACCGACCCTGCCCACTGCGGCGGGTGCGGGGTGAGCTGCTCCCCGGGCCAGACCTGCACCGCGGGCCGCTGCGTGTGCGCGGCGCCTCGCATCTCCTGCGGCGCGCAGTGCGTGAACCCGCTGACCGACGCCTCCAACTGCGGCGCCTGCGGGCGCGCGTGCCCGGTGAGCGCGACCTGCTCGAACGGGGGCTGCGTATGCCCGGCGGGATCGGTCTCCGACGGTCGGGTGTGCCGCAGCCTGCGCTACGACCCGCTGAACTGCGGCCGCGTGGGAAACGCCTGCCGCGCCGACCAGGTGTGCTCGGCGGGCACCTGCGTCTGCCGCCCGGGGCTCACCTCCGGAGGCGGCGGAACCTTCTGCACCGACCTTCAATCGAGCCCCAACAACTGCGGCGTGCTGGGGCGGAGATGCAACAACAACCAGGCCTGCCTGCGGGGCGCCTGCGTGGGCGAGCGCTCGTGCACGTCGCCCAACACCGAGTGCAGCGGGTGGTGCGTCGACCTCCGGACGCACCCCTTCCACTGCGGCGGCTGCGGCCGCGGCTGCGCTCGAAACGAGGTCTGCGTCGCCGGGAGCTGCGAGCCCTACTACGCGGTCAACCCCTGCCTCACCTGTCCGTGTACGGGCTGCCGCTCGAGCGAGACCTGCTGCGCCACGCCCGATCGCAGCGCCACCACCTGCGTCGACGGCGGCCGCTGCCCATAGCGGGTTCGCAACCCCAGGGAGAGATCTCATGGCGACTCCACGAAGTTCCGATGTCCGAGACCCGCTGCTCGCCGAGGCGCTGCTGCGTCACGAGGGGCAGTGGGTGCCGATGTTCCTGGCGAGGGCGGCGCTGGGCCTGAGCTCCGTGGTGTGGGTCTCGGCCGAGCCCGACGGAGCGGGCAGCGTCGCGCTGCTCTCCCCGGTCGAGGCCAGCGCGTGGCTGCGCTCCCGCGGCGACACCAAAGGCTCCGCGCGCGTCTCAGGCACTGCCTCCCCGGGCTCGGCGTGGGCCGTGGGCCTCGGGGCGGGCGGGGCCTCGGTGTGGTCCCTCGCGATGACCCCCATCCTCACCCGAGGCGGCTGAAGCTCCCGCTCAGGGCAGCAGCGCCGCGTCGATCAGGAACACATCCGGAACGATCCGCCGCAGCCTCGCCCTCGACACGGGTCTCCGCTCGTCCTGCGCGGCCTCGTCTCGGGTGACCTTCGTCTCCGCGCCTCCCATGGCCATCAGCTCAGCGCGCAGGGCGTCGGCCTCCCTCGCCTCGCCCAGCGCCCCGAGCACCCGCGCCCGAAGCAACAGCAGCTTCGCCCTGCGGAAGGCACCGGCCTCCAGGGTGAGCGCCACGCGGAGGTGATCGCTGGCGGCCGCGAGGTCGTCGGTCATCAGGGCGAAGTGCGCGGCCAGGGTGCGGAAGCCGGGCTCCCGAGGTGCTCGTCGGACGAGGTCCTCGATGCGTGGTCGCACCACTCGGGGCGGGGCTCCCTCCAGGTGCGCGTGGGTGGCCTCGGTGTAGGCGCGGACGGTCTCCCGCTCCCTGGGGCTCAACGGGTGGCCCCGGTGGGTGCGCCCGGTGGGGCTCCCCGGCGCTGCGTCGAAGGGCACCTCTCCCACCGCTCCGTCCCACGACCAGGGGACCGTCACATAGGGTCCGATGCCCGTCGGCGCCCTGCCCACGGAGACCCGGACGCAGCGGGCGTCGGGCTCGGTGACGATGCTCTGCACCGACATCGCCGAGACCACGCAGTCGCCCGAGAGCCGCTCCACGCCCTCGTGGAGGTCGTCCGAGACGGGCGAGCGGAAGTCTCCGAGGAGGCTCTCCAGGTCGTCGGCGGAGAGGCCCCCGGCGGCCTCGCGAACCCGGTCTTGCAGTCGTCGGTAGCGCGCGTCGGAGTCCACCGCGAAGGCCGGACTGGACGTGACCTCTCCCTCGCGCAGCGACGAGGAGAGGTAGCGGTTGGTACACGCGAGGTGGCTCGCTCCGGCGGAGGGGCGGCTCTGCTCGACGGCGCGGCCGGTGGTCTCGATCACCACGGCCGAGCGCTCCTCGGCGGAGGACACCAGCAGGCCCCAGGTGGAGGCCGAGCCCACCTCGCGGGCGACGGCGACGGCGTCGTCGAGGGTGCGCGCCCGGCGCACGATCTCGTGGCCCAGGTCGGCGATGGACGCGGCCTGCCAGGCCACGTCGCGGTGGAAGCGGGTGTGGGCGGTGATGGTGATCCCGGCCTCGTTGAAGCCGGTGACGCCGGGGAGGTCGGCGCCGCGGCTGGTGACGTAGCCGTAGCGCAGCCCCTCGTCGGGATCGCAGAAGGCGACCACGGGGCTGTGGTCCCAGATGGTGGCGCCGGGGAAGTCGAAGTTGCGGGCGTGGCGCAGCGCCCCGTCGGAGGAGGACGCGCCCCACACCGCGAGGCTGGAGCACGCGGGGATGGCCGCGAAGGCGCCGACGTGCGCCGGGAAGGCGCCAGCCCGACCGAGGAGCCCGACGGTGTTCTGGAGCACGTCCATGGTGAGCATGGACCTGGCCACTCCCGGCGGGACGTCGGCCGCCGCGAGCATGGCCTCGTTGCGGCTCAGGTACTCCGGGAAGCGCCGACGCCGGTAGGCGTGGAGCACCCGGGCCTTGGCGGAGAGCAGCGGCCCGACGATCAGCTCCATCGGGCGCCTCGCGGCGTGTGGGACCGCGAGCGCCAGCATCCGGGCCGCCATGGTGGGGTAGAACGCGCTCAGGCGCTCATGGCCGCCGAGGCGCCGAAGGACGGCGCCGTGCTGGGCGCCCATCTGGGCCTGCGAGCCGCGGAGGCGCATCACGAGGAGGGGGTTCGGGGCGAGCTCGGGCTTCATGGCGATGCGAGGGAGGGATGGAGCTCAGGCCCGCGTGAGGAGGCGCCTCAGCGCGGCTCTCAGCCCTCGCGGATGAGCGTCTTCGGGCTGCGGTAGAGCGGAAACCACCACGCGCGGTCGTTCTTGAAGTGGATCCAGAGGATGTCGATGCGCTTCTTGCCGTCGGTCGACTCGATGAACAGCCCGGGGGCGCTGAGCTCCTCCCAGATGTCTGCCCACTCGGCGTTCTCCTGCTCGCTGTCGACGTCGAGGAGCGCCGTCTCCCGCTCGAAGAGACGGCGCACCGACTCGAACGCAGGGGTGAGCTCGTAGCGACCCTCGACGGCCTGTTGATCGGTCATCAACGCCTGTCCGTCGGGCCGCAGCACGGCGAGCAGTTCGCCGCCTCTCGTCAGTCGCCACTCGGTGTCCATGGTCGGGTTCGCGACCCTACCACGCACTATGGGGTCGGGTGGAAGGGCCGAGAGCCTCCGTCGGCTTCTGGCCCGCCGCGCGCCCCCGCTGCTATCCCCTCGCGCGATGGCCACCATGCTCACGAAGCGCACCGTCTCCGCCCCGCGCCGGCCCGCGCCCGCCGCCGCCGCGCCCACCTCCGCCCACGTGCTCGACGTGCCCTTCGCCATGCGCTCCGCCGCCACCGCCGGGGGCGCCCGCTGGGACGCCGACCACGGCGTCTTCGTCTACCGAGGCGCCACCCTCCCGAGCTCGCTCCACGCCTTCCGCGCCGCCCCTTACTCCTGGGAGCGCCGGGTGGAGCGCGAGCTCAACGACGACGCGCCCGCCGCCCCCTCGAAGCCCGCGGGGGACATCACCCTGCGCGAGCACCAGCGCGCCGCGGTGAAGGCCATCGGGCTCGCGGTGAAGGGCGGCCGACCGGGCTTCCTGCTGGCCGACGACGTGGGCCTCGGCAAGACCATCAGCGCCTGGGAGGCGGTGCGCGCGATGCCCTCGGCGGAGACCGTGCTGGTGGTGTGCCCGCTCGCGGTGATCGCCCACTGGCGGCGCACCATCGAGGCCCTCGGGGACGCCGGCCGCTCGGTGGTGCTCATGAACTACGAGCGCCTGGGCAAGCTCTTCGAGGTGAGCGCCGAGGCGCGCCGCAAGGTGCGCTCGAAGAAGGGCCTCGCCCGCGCCGGGAGCGCCCTCGCCTTCGACGTGGTGATCTGGGACGAGAGCCACCGCTGCAAGAACCCCGCGGCGGCGCGGTCGAAGTTCGCGGCCAAGCTCAACGCGAGCGCTGGCTTCTCGCTCTGGCTCTCGGCCACGGCGGGGCAGAACCCGCTCGAGCTCTCCTACCTGGCGCCGCTGCTGGCGAGCCTCACCGGCAGCCGCGCGAGCGACCTCAAGGACTTCGAGCGCTGGTGCCTCGACCAGGGCCTCGGGGTCACCCGCGGCACCTTCGGTCGCTGGGACTGGCGGGGCGGCCGAGAGGACTGCGAGAAGGTGCGGGCGCTGCTCTTCGACGGTCGCTCCCCAGGAGGGCTGCGACGGCGGCCGGAGGACATCGCGGGGTGGCCGGAGATCAACCGCATCCTCACGCCCATCGGGCTCGATGCGTCGGCGAGGGAGCGCTACACGCAGGCCTGGACGGAGTTTCGCGCCGCCATGCAGCTCGCGCCTGGCGGGAGGGACCCTCGCGGCGCCCTGGCGGCGGCGCTGCGGCTGCGCCAGAAGGGCTCCCTCATCCGCGTCGACGGGACCCTCGAGCTGGTGCTGGAGCTGCTGGAGAACGGCCACCAGGTGGCGGTGTCGGTGGCCTTCATGGAGACGCTCGAGGCGCTGAGGGAGGGGCTCGCGAAGGAGGGCGTCGTCTGCGCGGCGCTGCACGGCGGCACCCCGATGGCGGAGCGCGAGGCCGAGCGGATGCGCTTCCAGAGGGGCGAGGCGAGGGTGGTGCTCTTCACCGTGGAGGAGGGCATCTCGCTGCACCAGGGGGAGCACAACGAGGTGCCCCGCTCGGAGGTGATCCACGACCTGCGGTGGTCGGCGATCCAGATGGCGCAGATCGAGGGGCGGTGCCACCGAGACGGCCGCTTCGCGCAGGTCTACTGGGCCTACGCCGACGACACCATCGAGGAGCGCATCGCGGCCATCGTGTGCAGGCGCATCCAGTCGATGAAGTCGATGGTGGGCGACGACGTGGAGACGCTGAGGGAGATCGAGCGGCTGCTGGCCGACGCGCGCGCCGCGGAGGGATGAGAGGGCGCCCGGCGGCCTACGCCGGAGGGGGGCGCTTCACCCCGACCAGCAGCCCGTCGGGCGTGGTGACGCACGCGGTGTCGAACTGCTCCCGCGCGTCCTCGTGGAAGCGCCGCATCGCCACCGCGTCGTCCCCGTCCTCCAGCAGCCTGCCGAACAGGAACACGTTGTCGCCGATGAGCAGTCCCCCGGGCCGGAGGTTTCTCGCGGCCCAGCGCCCGTAGCGGTCGTAGTTCACCTTGTCGGCGTCGATGAACACCGCGTCGAAGGGCCCATGCTCCTCCAGCGTCGGGAGCATCTCCACCCCCGCCCCCTCGACCACCGTCACCCGGTCGTCGACCCCAGCGCTGCGCAGCACGTCGCGCGCCACGCCCGCGTGCTTCGTGTCGTACTCCACGCTCCACACGTGCCCCTCGGGGCCCACCGCGCGCGCCAGGTGGATCGTCGAGTAGCCCGCGAGCGTGCCCACCTCGACGACCTTCTTCGCGCTGGCGAGCCGCAGCAGCATCGCGATGAGCGCGCCCTCCGCGCGGCCCACCTGGATGGCGGGCATCCCGTGGATGCCCGGCGCCGCGAAGGCGTACTCCAGGCCCGCGTCGTGGGGGTGATGCACCCCGTCGACCCATTCCAGGATCAACTTGTCGAAATAGGTCCTGCCGCCGCGAGAGTCGATGTCTGCCATGAGCCCTGCTCCTCCTCCTGCGCTCTCCGCAGGCTGAACCCCTTACCTCGCGCCCGAGGGCTCGCAGCGCAACGCGCCATCGAAGCGGTCGCCCGCGAGCGCCGTCAGCCGTCGCCCGGAGAGCGAGAGCGAGCGCACGCAGACCGCCCCCTCGGGCAGCACCTCCAGCTCGGCGCGCGAGACCACCGTCGACGCGCCCGAGGCGCCCACCCTCTCCAGGGCGATGGGCGGATAGGCCACCGACAGCGTCGGACCGTCCCCGCGGCCCGAGGCGCAGGCGGCGATGTGCTCCCAGCGAATCGACGGCAGCGCATGGGTCTCGCCGCCCTCGACGGACAGCATGCGCCACCGCGGCGGCTCGCTGTTGTCGCGCACCACCGGGCCGACCGAGGCGCCGTCGCGGCCGATCATCATCAGCCCCGGGTCGTCGCCGACGTAGCCCCGCCGCCCCCGCACCGCGCCGTCGGGGCCCAGCGAGAGCCCTACGCCCACCTGCGGCCCCCGCTCGGCGTAGCGCGTCGACCAGGTCTCGCGGCCCTCCTCGAAGAGGGGGCTGGAGAACACCGCCATCACCCCGCCGTCGGGGGACGGGACGAAGAACGACCGCATCCCCGAGAGCCCCAGTTCGACGAAGGCGTCGCGCACTCGCACGAAGGGCCGCGAGCCGGTGCCCCAGGCCAGCACCGGACCCGTCGAGGGGTCGTGCGACGACACCAGCACGCCGCGACGCGAGGAGGCCTCTACGCGGATCGGCCCTCGCTGCTCGATGGGCCAGCGGACCCCGAGGCCCCGGCCGGAGGGGTGCGTCACCCCGTGGAAGGCCCCGAGCTCGTCGACGCCCATCCAGCTCATGCGCACCAGGGTCTCTCCGGTTCGGTCGGGTCGCGGTCGCCAGAAGCGCCCTCGCACCGGTCCGGCCTCGGTGCCCGTCAGCAGGTCGGTGGCGTCGACGTTGCGCTGAAACGCCAGCGGAAGGAGCAGCAGCGAGCGAAGCGGGCGGTCGGCGCGGCAGGTGTAGCGCCGCTGCTCGGTGGCCAGCGAGGGCTCCGGCGACACGCCCGACCGACCGCAGCGCGCGACCGGGCCGGAGGCCTGGAGGAGCTCGTAGCGACGGTTGATGAAGGGCCGAAGGCGACCCTCGGACTCGCGCGTCTCCTGGGTGCGCCGCGGCCTCGCGGCGCCCAGACGAGCGGGCTCGGGCGGCGCGTCCCAGCGGAGCGCCAGCCTCCCTCCGGTGGTCTCGACGACGACGACGCCAGGCTCGGGCGAGGCGCTCCAGGCGACGTCGGGGGCGATGGGGCGGGGCTCCCAGCGCTGCCCGCCGTCGTCGGTGAGCATCACCCGGCCGTCGCGCAGCACCGCGGCGCCGTGGAGGCCGTCGACGAAGGTCGCCGAGCGCACCTCGCCGGGGAGGGGGCTGCGGGAGAGCGGGCTCGCGCCGCTGGTGGTCCAGAGCGAGCCGTCCTCGCCGAGCAGCGCCGCGCGCCCGACGGTGTCCCGAGCAACCTTGAAGTCGCAGGGGAAGCGCCCCATCGGCCTCGGGGCCCCGAGGAAGGTCTCGCTCGCCGCGACCGCTCCGTCGGCCGCGACGAACACCCAGCCCGTCGTGACCGGCACCGCGGCCACGAGCGAGGCCTCGAAGCGCACCGGGGCCACCTCGACGACGCGCCCGGCCCTCTCCTCGAAGCGCAGCGGCCCGTAGATGATCTGCCGCGACCCGTCGCTCGCGCGATGCACCATCCACGCGTGTGCCTGCGTCGGCCACGGGAGGGGGCGAACCGCAGCGACGGGCCCGGCGCTCGGCGGCGGCGCCGCGCGCATCCGCCACGCCGCCAGGGACCCGCCTGCGGCCGCCGCCGCGAGGAGCCCGACGCCGACCCACCGTCGCCTCCCTCGGGGGGAGGTCGGCGAGCTCAGCGTCGGCGCGCGGTAGGGCATCGCGCGTCAGGGTGGTGCATCGCCGAGCGCACCGTCAATGGCCGACGGGAGAGGGCCGAGGGCTCAGTCGTCGAGGGCGCGCTGGAGCTCGCGCAGGTCTTCGAGGCGCGAGGGCCAGATGCGCTCGGCGATGGGCGCCGCGATGGGCGTCCCGAGGTCGTCGGGGCCCCCCTCGGCGGGCGCCTCGGCCTGCACCTGGGCGAGCACCTCGGGCCAGTACTCCGCGTTCTCCAGCTCCGGGGCCTCCGCCCCGTCCCCGTGCTGCGCGCGCATCACCGCGAGCTCGTCCGCGGTGCAGCGGGCGCGAAGCGTCGACGCGGCGGCCTTCACCTCGGCCTCGAACTGCGCCGCCGAGGTCACCGTCTGACGGATCACCACGCCTCGCGTGTCCCAGGTCGCCACCAGAACCGCGGGCCGATCGCCCGCCAGCACGCACGGCACCAGCATCACGTGGGGCGCCCGCCAGGGCATCCAGAGGCTCATCTCCACGAAGCGCTTCGCCTCGTGGAAGGTCGGCTGCGCGCAGCCCGTGACGGTCACCGCGTGCCCGCGGCACCAGAGCGCGTCGAGGGCGGGGGCGAGTCCATCGGCCAGGGCGCGGGCACGTGCAAAGGTCGCTTCGTTCATGGGCTCTCCGCGGCTCCTGCAGCGGGGAAGGGAAGAGCCCCGGCGGGATACCAGGGTCGGTAATGTACCCCCTTCGGGGGAGCGCGTGGAGGAGGGATCAGCCCCCGTCCGGCGAGCGCGCCTCGATGGCGCGGATGGCCGAAGGGAGCGCCGCGCCGAGGCAGGGGTTGCAGGTGCCGAGGCCAAGGAAGCCGCAGCCCGAGCCGATGGGGATGCGCCGCAGGGGGGCGAGGGCCCTCGCGTCGCCCTCCCGCCCGAGGGCCTCGACGACCGGGCGCTTCGCCTCGCAGGAGCGCGCCTCGGCGAGGGCGATGAGGCCCCGCTGCGTCGGGTCGAGCCGCCCCGAGAACGGCGCCTCCCCAAGCAGGGCCGCCACCCTCGATCGCCCCGATGCGCCGCGGAGCAGCACCTCCACCAGCGGGTCGAGCGCCCGGGCGGCGAGGGGCCCTCGCAGCAGCTCGCCCGCCGGGGTGGCGTGGGCCGAGCTGGCCGCGAAGATGCGCACCACGTCGTCGACGAGGGCCTCCCTGGCGCCGAGCCCCGGAGCGAGCCGCAGCGCGTCCCCGTAGGAGCCGAGCGCCTGCGCGTGCGTCGAGCGGTCGCGGGCGTAGATCGAGCCCAGCACGAAGGCGAGCGCCGCGTCGTTGGGAGACTGGGCCCGCAGCGCCTCGAGCGACCGCGCGGCGGCCTGGCGCTGCCTCGCTGTGGCGACGGTGAACTCCGGCCCGCCGCGGAGCGCGTCGATGCGATCGTCGAGGTCGTCGTCCGCGGTGTCGTTGCCCTCCGTGCTCGGCGCCTGGGAGCGGGGGAGGGCGGTAGTCGCCGGGCGCTCGCCCGCCTGGTCGGGATCGCCCCGGGTCGCCAGCGTCAGCGCCCCCCCGACGAGCGCGAGGGCCGCGGCGCTCAGGAGGATGCGCCCGCTCTTGGAGAGCCCCGCCCACGCCCGCAGCGCCGGGGGCCTCTCTCCCTCCGCGGTCTTCGCGGCCTCGGCCTTCGCGGGCTGGTCGGGCGGCACCGGCTCGGGCGCTGGCTCGTCGGGCGGCACCGGCACCGTCGGGGTCTTCACCACGACGGGCGCGTGAAGGGCCGCGTCGAGCTGCTCCACAAGCTCCGCCGCTCGCTGCGGCCGGGCGGCGGGGGACTTCGCCAGCGCCTTCGCCATCGCCTCGTCGACCTCCGGGCCGAAGCCAAGGTCGGGCCGCACCGTCGACGGCGGCGGAGGGGTGGCGTTGAGGTGGGCCATGAGCAGGGACATCACGTCGTCGCTCTCGAAGGGCCGCCGCCCGACGAGCATCTCGTAGGCGATCACCCCGAGGGCGTAGATGTCCGCGCGCCGGTCGACCTCCGCCCCGGCGGCCTGCTCGGGGGCCATGTACTCGGGGGTCCCGAGCACGATGCCGCTGCGGGTGAGCCCGGGGCCCGAGGGGCCCTCCGGGAGGAAGACCTTGGCGATGCCGAAGTCGATCACCTTCACGCACTCGACCCCGTCCACGTCGAGCACCAGGACGTTCTCGGGCTTGATGTCGCGGTGCACGATGCCGAGGGAGTGGGCGTGGTCGAGCGCCGCGGCGATCTGCCTCGCCAGCGAGAGGGCCCGCTCTCGGGGGATAGGCCCCTCGCGCTCCATCACCGCCCGCAGCGACTCCGCCCCGACGTACTCCATCACCAGGTAGCAGCGGCCCAGCTCGTCGGCGCCGGAGTCGTACACCGAGATCACGTTGGGGTGCTGCAGCCTCGCCGCCGCGATGGCCTCCCTCGCGAAGCGCGCCGCGATCTCACGGTTGCCCGTGAACTCCTCCTGGAGAAACTTCACCGCCACCTGCCGCTGCAGCCCCTCGTGACGAGCGAGGTAGACCGTGCCCATGGCCCCCTCGCCGATGCGCTCGATGAGCCGGTAGCGCCCGGCGATGAGCTCGCCGCTCCGCCGGTCGGACGCTCCCGGATCGGTCGAGCTGGGCGGGCGATCGTCGGAGTCGGGCGCAGCGCTCATCGTGGGGTCGGAGCAACCTATCACGCGCCCGAGCGCCGCTCTTAAGGGTCTCCGCGCCCGCGTGCTAGCGTCCGCCGCGCCGCCATGAAGTTCGAACAGCTCGACCGACGGATGCGCGTCTACGAGACCGCCCACGACCACTGCGTCCTGCCCCACGTGCACATGGTGGCGCGCATCGACGGCCGCTCGTTCTCCCACCTCACCCGGGTCGCCCAGGGCTTCGACGCCCCCTACGACCTGCGCTTCCGCGATCACATGGTGGCGACGCTGCAGCACCTGATGAGCTGCGGCTTCTCGGTGCTCTACGGCTACACCCAGAGCGACGAGATGTCCCTGCTGCTGCGCCGGGACGAGTCCCTCTTCGGCCGCAAGCTCCGCAAGCTGCTCTCGGTGCTGGCGGGCGAGGCCAGCGGGGCCTTCTCCGTGCGCCTCGGCTCCCCCGCGGCCTTCGACTGCCGCATCTCGCAGCTACCCACCGCCGACGACGTGGTGGACTACTTCCGCTGGCGCTACGAGGACGCCCACCGCAACGCCCTCAACGGCCACTGCTACTGGCTGCTGCGCTCCCAGGGGCTGGACGAGCACGCCGCCACGCAGCGCCTCCGCGGGGTCTCCGTCGCCGACCGAAACGAGCTGCTCTTCCAGAACGGGATCAATTTCAACGACGTCCCCGCCTGGCAGAAGCGCGGCATCGGCGCGCTCTGGGAGGATTTCCCCCAGGTGGCCATCGACCCCCGCTCCGGGGCGGAGAGCGTCACCGTCCGCCGCCGCCTCGCGGTGCGCGACGAGCTCCCCATGAAGGACGCCTACGACGCCTTCGTGCGAGCGATCGTCGAGGGGCAGTGACCCGCCGAGCTTCTCCAGCAGCGCCGCGGGGGAGAGCACCGCGAAGGAGAGCTGCGTGGGGTAGTGCCGCGCGTTGCCCGTGACCACCGCGTCGGCCCGACCCCCGAGGGCCACCTCGACGAAGGCCCGATCGTCCGCGTCGGTCATGGCCCCCTCCCAGCGCTCGACCGCCCCCACGTCCTCGGCGCCAGAGAGCACCGCCACCAGCAGCCTCTCCACCCTCGCCGGGTCGATGCTGCGGAACTTCGGTCGCGCCAGCACCGCCCGGTACTCGGCCTCCAGCCTCGCGTCGTAGAGCACCACGTCGCCCCGGGCGAAGATCGCTGAGAGCGCGCGGTCGGGCGTGCGCCCGGGCGTGAGCAGCGCGGCGACCAGCACGTTGGTGTCGAGCACGAGTCGCAGCCTGGGGGTGGGCATTGGAGGCCGCACCCTATGCACCGGCGGGGGCCCGCGTCGACCCCGCCGACAGGGCGATCAAGAGCGCGGAGGGGGGGGGATGCCTGAAATCGTTGCGCACGCTAAACGTTGCAGGGTGATCGAAGACATCGACAGGCCCGGCGAGCTGCTGCGCGCGGCGGAGGAGCGCTTCCGCCTCGCGTTCGACCACGCGCCCATCGGGATGGCGCTCACCAGCGCCGAGGGGCGCTGGTTACAGGTGAACCGGAGCCTCAGCGAGCTGCTCGGGTACTCCGCCGAGGAGATGCGCTCGATGTCCTTCAGGGACGTGAGCCACCCCGACGACCTCGCGGCGGACATCGCGCTGCACGAGCGGCTGCTGCGCGGGGAGATCGACCGCTACGAGCTCTCCAAGCGCTTCATCCGCAAGGGCGGCGAGGTGCTGGAGACGGTGGTCCACGCGTCGATGGTGCCCGACGAGCACGGGGTGCCGCGGCAGATCATCCGGCAGGTGATGGACGTGACCGCGCAGCGCCGGGCCGAGCGCGCGAGCCGGGAGAGCGACCGCCGCATGAGGACCCTCGCCCGGCAGGTGCCCGTGGGCATCCTCGAGACCGACCTCGCCGGGTGCTGCACCTTCGTCAACGAGCGCTGGTGCCAGCTCACCGGCTACTCCGCCGCCGAGGTCGTCGGCAAGCCGTGGGACCTCGTGCTGCACCCCGACGACCGGGAGCGGGTCGTCGCGGAGTGGATGCTGTGCGAGCAGCAGGGCCGCGAGTTCGGGATGGAGTACCGCTACCGGGTGGCCGACGGGCGCATCGTGTGGGTCCATTGCGGTGCGGTGGCCCTGCGCGACGAGGGGGGCCAGATCGTGGGCTACCTCTCCACCACCCTCGACATCACCGAGCGCAAGCAGGCCCAGGCGCAGCTGCTCTTCAACGACCGCATGGCCTCCGTGGGCACGCTCGCCTCCGGGGTCGCGCACGAGATCAACAACCCGCTCGCCTACCTCACCGCCAACCTCGACCTCATCGTCGAGGAGGTGCGCTCGCTCGCCGGTACGCTGCCCGCCGACCGGGTGCGGGAGATCGAGGAGCTCGCCAGCGAGGGGCGCGTGGGGGCCGAGAAGGTCCGCCGCATCGTGAGGGCGCTCAAGACCTTCGCCCGCGCCGACGAGGAGCAGCGGGTGCGCCTCGACGTCCACAGCGTGCTCGACCTCTCGATCAACATGGTGTCCACCGAGCTGCGCCGCCGGGCGCGGGTGGTGCGCGACTACCAGTGGGTGCCCGCGGTGGAGGCCGACGAGGCGCGCCTCGGGCAGGTGTTCATCAACCTCCTGCTCAACGCCGCGCAGGCGATGACGGAGGGGGCCATCGAGCGCAACACGATCCGGGTGGTGACGCGCACCAACCCCGCCGGCCGGGTGTTCATCGAGGTGCACGACACCGGCGTGGGCATCGCCCCGGAGCACCGAGAGCTGATCTTCGACCCCTTCTTCACCACGCGCCCCGTGGGCCGAGGCGTCGGCCTCGGGCTCTCCATCTGCCACGGCATCGTCACCGCCCTCGGCGGGGAGATCACCGTCTCCAGCGAGCCCGGCCAGGGGACGACCTTCACCGTGTCGCTCCCCGGCGTGCCGGTGGAGGTGAGCCCCTCGACGCTGCCTCGCCCCGCCTCCGAGGCGCGCAAGCGCGAGGGGCGCATCCTGGTGGTGGACGACGACCCGATGGTCGGCACCACGCTGCGCCGGGTGCTCGAGCGCGACCACGAGGTCATCGTGGTCGAGAGCGGCCGCGAGGCGCTCACCCTCATCGGCGCGGGGCAGCGCTACGACGTGATCCTCTGCGACGTGATGATGCCGCAGATGACGGGCATCGAGCTGCACGCCGAGCTCGGCCGCCTCGCGGGCGACCAGCAGGAGCGGATGATCTTCGTCACCGGAGGCACCTTCACCCCGAAGGCCCGCGCCTTCTTCGACAAGGCCCCCAACGCGCTCATCGAGAAGCCCTTCAACCTCCGCAACCTGCGCGCCGTGGTGCGAGAGCAGCTCCAGCTCCTGCGCGCGGGCGCCGGGCTCGACCAGTAGTCCCTCGTCCCCTCCCCCCCCCTCCCACGGCCTCGGAGGGCGCGGGGCGACGAAGCCCGTCCCACCGCGGCGTCGGGTCCGCTATCATCCCCGGCGTGTCGCCGAAGGACGTCCGCACCCTCGGCCGCGCGCTCGACGCCCTCGTGCGCACGGCGCGCACCCACGGATCAGCCGTCGAGGCCGCAGGGCAGCGGCTCCGCGACGCGTGGCTGGCGGTCGACCGGGCGCCGCTCCGCTTCGGGGCGACGGAGCTGTACGTCCGCGACGACGTGGTCCTCGGCGGCGGCGACGAGGAGGTGCGCTGGCTGCTGCCGATCTTCATGGCGGGCCTGCGGCTGGTGACCCCGAAGGAGACGGTGACGGTCCAGGAGCTTTGCCAGCTCGCCGAGGAGCTGGCCCGCTGCGAGCCCGAGGTGTCCTCGCTCGAGCGCTTCCGCGACTGGCTCTGGGGCGGAGGCGCGGCCTCGGGCTTCGAGGTCGAGCTGCAGACCAGCTTCATGGAGGCCGTGGAGGCCGACCTGCCCGAGGCGGCCGTCGCGCCCGACGGCTTCCTGGAGGGCGGCCTGCTGGCGGTGCGCCGCCGGCGGCTCGGCGGGGTGATGGCCCTCGAGGAGGACTCCATCGAGCTCGCCGCGCTCGACCTCGACGCGGTCGCCACCCGAGAGGAGTTCGACGCCTCGCTCGACGCCGAGCAGGACGACGAGCCGCCGGTCATGCACGAGGCCCTGCGCGCCGCGCTGCGCTACCGCTGCGAGGAGGCCTCCCGCTGGAGCCTCTGCGAGGCCACCGCGGTGCTGGCGATCCCCGCGCTGCAGGCGGAGCACACCCCCGACGCGCTCGCCCGGCAGCTCGCCGACACGCTGAGAGAGCACTTCGACGTCGACGTGATCGACCTGCTCGCCTCCAGCGTGCGCCGCAACGACCCCTTCGCCCGCGCGGTGCTCCAGGGACTGGACTTTCCCGAGCTCCCCACCGCCGCGGTGCGCGCCTTCGCCCACGACGCCGACGGCCACCGGGTGCTCGCCAACCTGCTGGCGGCGGTCTCCCCGGAGCTCGCCTCGCGCGTCGCCCACGCGCTCCTCGACGGCGCCGCGGCCGACACCGCCCTGGTCGACATCGCCCTGCGGATCATCACCTCCCTCGGCGCCCAGCGCTTCATCGCGCTGCTGGACGTGCCCTCGCTGCGGCCCCCCGAGGCGCACGCCCTGGGCTCGCTGCTGGCCGAGCGGGGCGACGCGGTCGAGCTGCTGGCGCCGCTGATGGCCAGGGTGCCGAGGCCCGCGCTCCCCAAGCTGCTGGGCGCGCTCCCCGCGGAGGTGCGCCCGAGGCTCGCGCCCTCGCTCAGCTCCCGCTGGCCCGAGCTCTCCGGCGGCTTCGTCGAGTCGCAGCTCGCGCCGCTCTTCATCGAGGCCGACGCCGCGGGGGCGCGGGTGCTGGCGGAGGCCCTGGTCGCGCAGCACGGCGAGGGCTGGTCCGCGGAGAGCGTGCGGATGCTCGGCCGGGCGCTGGTGGGCGCCGGGCTCTTCACCGAGCTCTGCCTCCCGCTGGTGCGCTCCAAGCGCGTCGCGGCGTCGGTGCGCGTCGCCCTCTGCGACGCCGCGGAGGCCGACCCGGAGGTGGCCGCGGCGGTGTCGCGCTGGCACCCGGGCGAGCTGCTCGACCCGCCGGAGCTGCGGGCGCGGCTCAAGTCGCTGAGGGAGCTCGAGGGGCTGAGGAGATGAGCGACTCGCTCACCATCCGGCGCACGTCGTGGATGCCCGACGACGCCCAGGGGCGCGCCGCGCGCATGATGGTCGAGCGGCTCTTCGTGCTGATGCGCACGCTCGCGGTACACGGGCCGTCGCACCCGGTGAGCGTGCAGATCGCCCAGGCGGTGGCCGACGGCATCGCCGCGGCCGAGCTCCCCTTCACGCTACAGTTCGTGCGCCAGGCGGTCTTCCAGGACCACGCGCTGGTGATGTTCGACTCCGGAGGCTTCCAGCGCTCGCTGCGGGTGGCCTCGGCGCTGGCGGCCATCGGCGTCCAGCAGATCGCGGTCGACTCCGTGCCCTCGGTGGACGACCTCATCGCCCTCGGCTCGGAGCTGGCCTCGGGGCACGGCACGGCGCTGCAGATCCCTGGGATGCAGCTACGGGCGATCCTCGACGGCCAGACCGGCACCGCGGGGGAGACGGTCGAGCCCGCGCGCTTCGCGGCGGTGATGCTCCTCCGCTCGCTGATGGACGCCGAGCACATCGACGCCTCCCGGGGCGGGGCCTGGCCGTGGTCCCGCGGGGCGGCGATCCTCCGTCGGCTGGAGCGCGCCACGGACGCCGACGCCCCGACGAGCACCCGCTTCCTCGAGGCGGCCCCTGGGGAGTTCACAGTGCCCCGCCGCGCGGTGCAGGCGACGGCGCTGGCGCTCGCGGCGATGCGCCTGGTGGGCCTCGACGTGGCGACGCGCCGGGTGGGCGGCCACGCGACGCTGGCGGTGGCCCTCACGGGGCTTCGCGCCCGCGGCGGAGACGCCTTCCCCGCGGCGGCGACCAGGGCCCTCGACCAGCTACGCTCGACGCTGAGCACCGGGCGCTCGAAGGTCGACCCGCACCGCCTCCGCACCTGCGCCCTGGTGCACGACGCGGCCTTCCGCCCGGAGGCACGGTCGCGGTGGCACCCGGTCGCGCGGCTGATGGAGCTGGTGTACGAGCACGAGGTGCTGCGCTGCCCGACGGACGCGAGCTTCGACCTGGGCGCCGTCGACCTGCTGTCGGCGCTGTCGCCGCGGTCCTTCGTGCAGGACGACCCGGGGTGGCTCCAGGCGCTGGCCGAGATCGTCGGTCGCTGGGCGCCTGGGATGAAGGTGGAGCTCGAAGACGGCGAGGCGGGCGTGCTGCTTGGGGGGACCAGCGCGAAGCCGATGGTGTTCACCGGCGCGGCGGTGAGGGTCGGACGGGCGGCGCCGTCGCTGCCCGGGGTAGAGGAATAGCGCGTGGTGGCAGCAGGCGAGACGGTGCTCGGGCGGTACGTGATCGAAGACCTGCTGGGCCAAGGGGGGATGGGCCGGGTCTACCGGGCGAAGCACGCCAGCCTGGGATTACCCGTCGCGGTAAAGGTGATGCAGCGCCAGGAGCGCGAAGACCTGGTGGAGCGCTTCGAGCGCGAGGCGCAGCTCATGTCGCGGGTGCAGCACCCCAACGTGGTGCGGGTGTACGACTACGGGCTGCTCGACGACGGGGCGCCGTGCCTGGTGATGGAGATCCTCGAGGGCGAGTCGCTGGAGGCCCGGCTGGTGCGCAGGGTGACGCTCCCCTGGCGCGAGGCGCTGGGGCTACAGCGGGGGATGCTGGAGGGCCTCGGGGCGATCCACGCCGCGGGGGTGGTGCACCGCGACCTGAAGCCGTCGAACGTCTTCCTGGCGAAGAGCGAGCAGGGGGTGGAGGTGCCGAAGCTGATCGACTTCGGCATCGCCCGCCCGGTGGACGACGCCCCGAAGCTGACGCGCGCCGGGCAGATCCTGGGGACGCCCGAGTACATGGCCCCGGAGCAGCTCCTGGGGTCGCCCGCGGATTATCGCAGCGACATCTACACCTCGGCGCTGCTGCTCTACGAGATGCTCACGGGGCAGCTCCCCTACGTCTCGGGTGACCTCTCCGAGCTGCTGATGAGGGTGGGCAACCCGGCCCCTCCGGTGGTGGTCCCGAGCCGGATGCCACGGCCGCCGAGGGAGGTGATCGAGGTGCTGATGGAGGCGCTCTCCCTCGACGCGAAGCAGCGCCCGGTGACCGCCGGGGATTTCTCCTCGCAGCTCGACACCGCCGTCGAGGCCGCCTCGATGGGCGCGGTGCACGAGCTGAGCGAGCGCCCTACGAGCGCCATCACCCCGGCGGAGGGCTTCGTGACCCCGGAGGCGAGGGAGCTTCCGACGCGCTACCTCTTCGCGGCGAGGCTGCCTCCCTCGCGGCTGGCGAAGCCCGAGGAGCGGCGCTTCCTGACGACGCTCACCCAGGGCAGCGCCAAGGGGTACACCATGGGGGCGCAGTTCTGGTTCGCGCTGAAGACCGCGCCCGCGGCGCCGGACGAGGTGCTGGAGGCCGCCGAGGCGCTCAGCCGGGCGCTGACCGAGCGCTACGGCTCCACCGCCCGATCGGCCTACCGCATGGTCGACGCGGGCTTCGCGCTCACCGCCGCGGCGCTGAGCGGCGCGGTGCCCCTCCCTGACACGTTGCGCGCGCTGCTCGACGACCTCACGCACGACCGCTGAGCGGAGCCCGCCGGAGGCCCATCGCCGCGACCACCCCGGCGCTCCCCGCGGCCACCAGCCCGGCGATCCACTCCACCCTCGCTCCCGCCACGGCCATCAGCGGAACCGCCGCCAGCGCGGCGCCCCCGATCGCCCGCCCGATGCCCGAGGTCGACGCGACCGCGCCCACGGCGGTCATCACTGGCACCGTGACGGCCACCGCCGGACCCCAGCCCAGCACCGACGCGCCCACGAGGGCGAGCGCCAGCGAGAGGCCCACGGTGGCGCCCCCCATGGCGCCCGCGAGGCGCTCCAGCCGACCCTCGCGCGGGGCGTAGGCCGCCGCGAGCGCGAGCGCCGTGAGGGCCGCCGCGAGGCCCCGCGACCACGGCGACGACGGCAGCGCCGGGAGGCGTCGCACCAGCGGCTCCGGGTGCTCCGCGCGGCTCACGCACGGGACCTCCTCCGCGGGCTCCTGGGGGCAGGTCCACCCGTCGGGGACGTACTCGATGAGCGAGCGGTGGAGCACCACCAGGTTGCGGCTCGGCACCCCCTCGTCGACGAAGCGCGGCCACGCCGTGCGGAAGGCCCTCGGCCGCTCGATGGCGCGCGTCACCTGCGCCACCACGCGAAGCTCCGGCCGCTCTCCGGGCGGCAGCTCGACGCACCAGCGCCCGCCGCAGGAGGACACCCGGAGGAGCTGCCCCGTCCCGGCCACGCGGGCGCTGGGCCGGGGAGAGCGCTGCAGCACCCTCGGCAGAAGGGCCAGCGAGCCGTCTCGGCGGCGGTAGTCTGCGCGGGCGGTCACGTGCTCAGAGCGGGGCGCCCGCTCGACCAGGGACCACTCGGTGAACACCGCCGTCGGGCGGGCGGTGGCTGCGGTCGCGGCGAGCTGCAGCACGAGGGGGAGGAGCATCGGTGAGCGCGCGGTGGTCTATCACGGCCGCCGGGCCGGGGGAGGGCGTCGCTTGCGGGGGCATCGGGGGGGTGTGCTAGTCGTGCGAGGGATGACCGTCGAGCCGGAGCGCATCGCCTCGGAGCTGCCCCTGATGGAGGGGCCCGATCCGGTCGTGCGGATGCCGAAGCGGATGGCAGCGCTCCCCCCCGAGGAGCCCTCCGGGGTCGGCACCCGGCTCGTGCTCGCTGTCGCCGCGATGGGCGCCCTCCTCGGCGCGGGCCTCGGCGCCGTGGGCCTGGGCATCGTACACGCCACCCGCTCGCTCCCTGCGACCGCCTCGGCGGCGGCGCTGAGCGCCCCGGTGGCTCCCGCGGTGGTAGGCCCTCCGGCGGTGTACGCGCTCGCGGCGGTGGTCCCGGTGGACGCGGGCGCGGCGGTCCCTCCGGGGCCTCGCTTCGAGGCGGTGCAGCAGTCGCTCGGGGCGGGGCGCCCGCTGGCGGCGGCGCTCCGGGCGGTGGGGGTCCCCCGCGCCGAGGTGGGCCGGGCCATCGCGGCGCTCGACCCCTTCCTCGACATGCGCTCGCTGCGGCCTGGCGACCGGGTGGCGGCGATGCGCGAGCCCGACACCAGGACGCTGCGGCGGGTGGAGTTCCGCCGCGCGGCGACGCAGGTGTGGGCCGCGGTGAGGGACGACTCGGGGCAGTGGCGCGGCGAGCGCGTCGAGGTGGTGATGCGCACGGAGACGGTGCGCGCGGGCTTCAGGGTGGAGGGCTCGGTCGAGGCGTCGCTGCGCGCGGCGGGGCTCAACCCCGAGGTGGTCCCCCGCATCGCCGAGGCCTTCCAGGCGATGGACCTCCCGCCCCGACTCCTCGCCCAGGACGTGCTCCGCCTCATCGTGGAGGAGGAGCGGATGAACGGGCAGTTCTTCCGCTACGGTCGGGTGCTGGCGCTCGACTACCGCGGGGCGCTGGGGCGCAGGCGCGGTTACCTGGTGACGTATTCCACGGGCGCGGGCGAGTGGTTCGACGCGCAGGGGATGTCCTGGGAGCGAGGCCCGCTGCGCTCGCCGGTGCCGAGCGCCCGCATCTCGTCGCGCTTCAACCCTCGGCGAATGCACCCGGTGCTTCACGTGCTCAAGCCCCACAACGGCGTCGACTGGGCGGCCCCGATCGGGACGCCCATCTACGCCCCCGCCGACGGTCAGGTGCTCTCCGTCGGCCCCGCGGGGCCGTCGGGCAACCTCATCCGGGTGCGCCACGCCCAGCTCGGGGTGGAGACCGGCTACTGCCACCTCTCCCGCTTCGCCGCGGGGCTCCGTCCGGGCCTGCGCGTCCGAGCCCGCCAGGTGCTCGGCTACGTCGGGACCACCGGCCGAAGCACCGGCCCCCACCTTCATTTCTCGGTGAAGCGCGACGGGGTCTTCATCGACCCGCTGAGCCTCCACGCCGGCCGCCACCCGGTGCCTGCCGCGGCGCGCTCCCGCTTCGAGCAGGAGGCGCAGCAGCGCGGCGGCGAGCTCGACCAGATCGCCGTCAACGGAGAGACGCTCGCCCGGCCCGACGCGATCGCCCCTCCGCCCTCGGGGATGCTCCCTCCCGTCGCGGCCGACTCTGGCGCTCCGTCGCCTCCCGAGGAGGAGGGCCCCGACGAGTCCATGGACGACTCCGACGAGGCCGACTGATCCCCGCTGCTTGACCGCCGCTCTCCCTCTGCGCTCCTCTCGGCGCCCTCCATGCGTCCTCCCGCCCTGCTGCTGCCGCTGCTCCTCCTCGCCTGTCGCCGCGACCCTCCGGCGCCCTCGTCGCAGCCCGTGACGCCGCCCACGGTCGTCGCCCCGACGCCGGCCTCTCCCACCGCTCCGGTCGACGCTCGCCGACTGCGCGACCTGCTGCGCCCGGAGTCCCGCCGCGAGCTCGACGCCTCCACGATCCCGCTGCTGCTGCCGCGCGACGAGCGGCTGGTGGCCGTCGCCGTCGTCACCGCAGGGCCGGGCTGGGTCGCCGCGTCCATTCCCCTCTCCGACCTCACCATCGCCATCCACGGCAACGCCAACCGCCATCCGCCGCCGCCCGGCGAGGTGCTCCGCCACGCCTCCACGCTGCGCGGCGTCCCGGCCACTGTCTCCCGCAACGAGCTCATCCGGGTGGCCACCTGGGAGGAGCGCGGGGTCGCCTGGTCGCTCGACATCGAGTGCAGCAACCGCCCCGACCTCGACGCCCGCTGCGTGCAGGAGGACTACCTCCGCGCCCTCGCCGACTCCCTGGTCGAGGTGCGCCCGTGAGGGCCGTCGCGCTCGCCGCCGCGGTCGCGCTCTGCGCCTCTCCCGCGCTGGCGCAGTTCACCTATCGCCCCGCCGGGGAGCTCGTCTCGGGCAGCGGCCGGGGCCGCCCCGACATGACCAGCTACGCGCCGGGGATGCGCTTCCCCACCGAGAGCGCGCCCGCCTACGCCAACTCGCAGGTGTGGGGCGTCGGGGGCAACTACGGCCCCAGCGGGTCGCAGTGCGACGCCCGCAATCGATCCTATCCCTGGCGAGACAACTACTGCGAGAGCCGCTCATGGGACATGCCCATGTGCCCCTCCGGAACGGGCCACCAGGGGCAGGACATCCGCGCCGCCAATTGCCAGGACAACGTCCACTGGGTCGTCGCCGCCGCCACCGGCCGCATCACCAACGTGGGCTCCTACTCGGTCTACCTCATGGCCGACGACGGGACGCGCTACGACTATCTCCATATGCGCAGCGTGCAGGTCGCCGCCGGGGCCCGAGTGGTGCGCGGCGCCCGCCTCGGCCGCGTCTCCAACAACTTCGGCGGAACCGCCACCACCATCCACCTCCATTTCAACATCAACCGCGCGGTGTCGGGCTTCGGCACGGTCTACGCGCCGACCTACGGGGCGCTCATCGAGGCCTACCAGCGCCTGCTGAGCGTGACCGACCCTCCGGACGGCGGCGCCCCCCGTGACGCCGGGACCCCCATCGATGTCCCGAGGGATGTCCCCAGGGACAACGGCCCCGACGTCGTGGCCGTGATCGATGTCCCGAGAGATGTCCCGAGAGATGTCCCGAGAGATGTCGCATCGGACACCGGCCCGGACGCCGCGGCGCTGATGGACGTCCCGAGGGATGTCCCGAGAGACACCGGGAGCGATGTCGCGACGGCGCGCGACCTGGGCGCGGCGCGAGTGGATGTCGGCAATGATGTCGGGAGCGATGTCGGGAGCGATGTCGGCGGCGAGGACGCCTCTACCCCGGCGCCGACGCCCATGGAAGACGCCGGCTGCGGGTGCCGCACGCTGCCCTCGCGCGGTGGCGCGGCGGGTCCGTGGCTGCTGGCGCTGGCGGCGCTGGGGCTGCGCCGCCGGAGGGCGATGCGCTCGTAGGCGCCGCTGTTTCGGGGCGTGGGTAGTGCCCCCTTCCCCGCTGCCGCGCGCCCTACCCCCGCCTCGGGGGCAGGGCTCAGGGAATCGAGGACGCGTGCTCAAACGAGCACCGCGGAAGCCCTCCAGTACGACTCCACTTTCGCAGACTTCGGAGCCCTGCCCCCGAGGCGGCTTCTCTTTACCCAAAAGTGTAGGTCGGTGGCGTTTCCGCCGGGGAGAGCTCTCATTCGAAGATGAAAGCTCCCATCTCGCTGGCCTGGCATGAGTTCGCGCACGCGGACTTCGGGCATTGGGC
>Ga0207969_100250_pt1 | contig 30510 bp, 24 predicted proteins | sample LakWasMet25_LOW6_2_FD_183869 | JGI IMG/M metagenome (GOLD analysis project Ga0207969, IMG submission 183869) | Freshwater sediment methanotrophic microbial communities from Lake Washington under simulated oxygen tension - Sediment Metagenome... | ecosystem: Environmental > Aquatic > Freshwater >... | reverse complement strand
AACCCTTCCAGGCCGTTCCGGATGAATCGCGGCATGTCCTCGCGCACGTGTTCAAGATCATTGCCGATCCCTACATGGGCAAGGTCGGCATCTTTCGCGTGCATCAGGGTACGGTGCGCAAGGATAGCCAGCTCTTTGTCGGCGACGGCAGGAAGCCGTTCAAGGTGGGCCACCTCTATCAGTTGCAGGGCAAGGACTATGTCGAGGTCGACAGCCTGCTGCCGGGCGACCTGGGCGCCATCGCCAAGGTCGAGGAAATCGAGTTCGACGCCGTGCTGCACGACTCGCACGACGAGGACCACATCCACCTCAAGCCGCTGGAGTTCCCCAAGCCGATGCAGGGGCTCGCGGTCGAGACCAAGCGCAAGAGCGACGAGCAGCGCCTGTTCGACATCCTGCACAAGCTGGAGCTCGAAGACCCGTGCTTCGAAGTCGAGCGCCATCCGACCACGCACGAGACCGTGATCCGCGGCCTGGGCGAAATGCATCTGCGCTACAAGCTGGAAAAGATGGCGACGCAGTTCAAGCTCGAACTCGACACGCGGCTGCCGCTGATTCCCTATCGCGAGACCGTCACTGCGAGCGCCGAAGGCCATTGCCGGCACAAGAAGCAGTCGGGCGGCGCCGGCCAGTTCGGCGAGGTATATCTGAAAATAGAGCCGCTGGCGCGTGGCGCCGGCTTCGAGTTCGTCGACCACGTCAAGGGTGGCGTGATCCCCGGCGTCTTCATGCCGGCCGTCGAGAAGGGCGTGCGCCAGGCGCTGGCGCTCGGCGTCACCGCCGGCTTTCCGGTCGAGGACTTGCGCGTCATCGTCTACGACGGCAAGACGCACCCGGTCGACGGCAAGGAGGTCGCCTTCGTCACGGCCGGCCGCAAGGCTACGGTGGAGGCGATTCGCGCCGCCAATCCGATCGTTCTGGAACCCATCGTTTCCATCGAGATCGTCGCACCCGAGGCTGCGATCGGCGACCTCACCGGCGACCTGTCGAGCCGCCGCGGCCATATCACCGGCACCAGCCCGCGTCCGGGCGGCACTGCCGCGATCACCGGGGAGGTGCCGCTGGCCGAGATCACCGACTACGCTTCGCGCCTGAAGTCGATGACCGGCGGCCAGGGCGCTTACAGCATTGAGTTCGCGCGCCATGCCCAGGTGCCACCCCAGGTGCAGCAGAAGCTGGCGGCGAGCTTCAAGCTGAAGGACGAGGACGACTAGGCAGGCAGATGGCAGGCAGCCCCGGAAGTCGGCGCTGGCGCCACGGCGCCATCGCCGACAACGCAATCAGCGGGGCAGCCGGATCGTGAAGCAGACGCCGTCGGCCGTGGGGCGGACGGAGATCTCGCCGCCATGCGCCTGGACGATGGAGCGGGTGATGGCGAGGCCCAGACCGGCACCCTCGCTAATGCGGTGCCGCGACGGGTCGGCACGGTAGAAGCGGTCGAAGATTCGCGCGAGATGTTCCTGCGCAATCGACTCGCCGCTATTTTCGACTTCGAGGTTCGTACCGCTTTCCGTGCCCTCGACGCGGACACGAATGCTTCCGCCCTCAGGCGAGTGTCGAATGGCATTGGAGATCAGGTTGGCCAGCGCCCGGCGCAGCATGAGCCTGTCGCCGGATACCTGTCCGCTGCCCGTCAGTGACAGCTGGAGCGACTTTTCCTCGGCCAGCGCATCGAAGAAATCGAACAGTTCGCGCACTTCGTTCGCCAGGTCCACCGGCTCGCGATTGGGCACCACCAGGCCGTTGTCCGCCTGCGCCAGGAACAGCATGTCGCCGATCATGCGCGCCAGGCGTTCGTATTCCTCGGCGTTGGAGGCCAGCACCTCGCGGTATTCCTCGGCACTGCGGGCGCGGGTCAGCGCGACCTGGGTTTCGGTCATCAGGTTGCTGATCGGCGTGCGCAGTTCGTGCGCCAGGTCGGAAGAAAAGTCCTTCAGTCGCCGGAACGAATCCTCGAGCCGGGCCAGCATCTCGTTCAGGGTCTCCGCGAGTTCAGCCAGTTCGACCGGAATCGACTCGACCGCCAGGCGATAGTCGAGCCGGCTGGCGGTGACGCCCGCCGCGCCCTGGCGGATGGTTTGCAGGGGGGCCAGGCCGCGCCTGACCGCGGCCCAGCCGAGCAGGCCGGCCAGCGTCGCCGCAATCGTGACGAACAGCCACAAGGTGCGGCGGAAGGAGGCCATGAAATGCTCATGGTGCGTGATGTCGACCGCCACCGCGACCAGTACCGGCGGCCAGCCGGGAATCGCCGTCGGCAGCAGCGCGGAAATGCCGCGCCTCGGTTGCGTGCCGGAGGGTTCCTGCACGTGCCAGACCAGCGGCTGCGGCGGGTTCGTCACCGCAGCGCGCGCCAGCAGTGCGGGCGGAAAGACTGCGCCGGCCGTGGCAAACAAGTTCTGTTCCGCAGCGCTGCGCACGACGATGGCAAGATCGTGATGGCCGACCAATGCATCCTCGAGTTGCGCCGGCAGGACATCGAGTGCCGCCGGCGTATGGATCTTTTCCAGCAGGTGGCCGGCCAGATGCAGTTTGCCGGTCATCAGATCCATGTCCTGTTCGACGAAGTGCTGCTCCACGGTATTGCCGATCAGCAGGCCCAGTGCCAGCAGCACTGCGGTCGAAGCCGTGGCGAACAACAGGGTCAGACGCAGCGTGATCGACTGTCCGCGACGCGTCATCCGGCGTCGTCCTCCAGCACATAGCCCATGCCGCGCACGGTGCGGATGAGTTTCGGCTCGAAGCCGTCGTCCATTTTTGCGCGCAGGCGGCGCACGGCCACTTCGATGACATTGGTGTCGGAATCGAAGTTCATGTCCCATATCTGCGAGGCGATCAGGGAGCGCGGCAGCACTTCGCCGCGATGCCGCAGCAGCAGTTCGAGCAGGGCGAATTCCTTGGCCGTCAGGTCGATGCGGCGGCCGCCGCGCGTGACCCGGCGCCGCAGCAGATCGAGTTCGAGGTCGGCAGCGCGCATCTGCTCCGCATCCTTGCTGCGGCTGCCGCGGCGCAGCAGGGTCCGCACCCGCGCCAGGAGTTCGGCGAAGGCGAAGGGTTTCACCAGGTAGTCGTCGGCGCCCAGTTCGAGGCCCTTGACGCGGTCCTCGACCTGGTCGCGCGCGGTGAGGAACAGCACCGGCATCTCGCGTCCGGCGCGACGCATGCCGGCAAGCACCTGCCAGCCGTCCAGCTTCGGCAACATCACGTCGAGAATCGCCAAGTCATAATCGCCGGTCTCGCCCAGGTGGAGGCCATCGACGCCGTCGCGCGCCAGATCGACGACGAAACCGGCCTCGACCAGTCCCTGCCTGAGGTAGTCGCCTGTCTTCGGCTCGTCTTCAACCACCAGAATCTTCATTTCATTTTCCGCTCATGCCGTGCCGCGATTGTGCGCTTGCGGCTTCGCTCTCCGGCAAAGATTACCGAAATGTAATGCGGGCGTCAGCTTGCCGTGGGGAAGCTGCTTGCAGAATGAACTTGACCCTCCGCAAAAGGAAGCACTGCCATGAAACCACTTCGCATCGCCCTTGCCCTCGTCCTCATCTCGACGTCTGCGGCATTTGCCCAGGGCGCGCCCAAGGTCGAAGTTTTCAAGAACGCCAGCTGCGGATGCTGCGGCGGCTGGGTCGACCACATGCGCCAGAATGGATTCGAGGTCACTACCCATGATGTCGACGACATTCCTGCGACACGCAAAAAGCTCGGCATGCCCGATCGGCTGGGCTCCTGCCACAGCGCCAAAGTCGCCGGCTATGTGATCGAAGGCCATGTGCCGGCCGCCGACATCCGCCGCCTGCTCAAGGAAAAGCCGAAAGCGATCGGACTTGCCGTGCCCGGAATGGTCCCCAGTTCGCCCGGCATGGACGGTCCGAAGACCGCCTATGACACGCTGCTGGTCAAGCGCGACGGCTCAACCCACATCTTTGCCAGCCACTAAAGGAGGAATTCCCGTGAAGCAAAGCCTGATCCTTTTCGCAGCCGCAGGCATGTTCGGGTTGTCGAGCCCAAGTCTGCTCGCTCATACCGATGAATACCTGGATACCCTGAAGGCGCCGAATGGCGGGCAGTTGCGCATGTCCGGCATCTATCACTTCGAACTGGTGGTGGCGAAGGACAACACCGACGCCAAGGAAAGCCCGGTGGTCGTGTACGTGACCGACCATGCCGGGATCAAGATTCCAACAGTCGGCGCTGGCGGCACGGCGACCATGGTCGCCGGCAAGCGGCAGGCCAGCGTCAAGCTCGTTCCCGACGGCGACAACCGCCTTAAGGGGGTCGTCAGGTACGCCTCGACGCCGGACATGAAGGTGGTGGTTTCGATCACCCTGGCGGACAAGACTGCCAGGCAGGCGCGCTTTACTCCGCTCGCCGTGGCGAAGGATGCACATATGGAGCATAAGCGTTGAGTCGCAGCGGTCATGCAGTGGCGTCTGCAACGAGGACTTGAGAGCTTGCCCAACGGGGAACGTACAGACTCCGCCTTGCCCGGCGGGGCGTGGGCGGTATCATGCGCAAGCGTGGTACCGACAGGCAAAGGCAGGGGCGGAGATGGACTGCGCATCCACCATGGCCCCGGTGTCGCGCGGGCAAAGCAGGATCTATTTACGTCAACGATGGATGAAGGAGGTATTACAAATGAATCGCTACGCATTTATCGCGCTCTGCGCACTGCTCCCCGCTGCGCCGGCAGTTGCTGCGCCCGAGCAGGTACCGCAGGTCGACGGCGTCATCAGGAAGCTGGATCAGGCCTCCGGCACCGTCACCATCACGCACGGTGAGTTGCCGAATCTCGGCATGGGCCCCATGACCATGAGTTTCAAGGCCAAACCTCCATCCATGCTGAAGAAGTGGAAGGAAGGCGACAAGATTCGATTCCGCGCGGTGGAGGCCAAGGGCGTGCTGACCGTCATCAGCATCGAAGCCGCGAAGTAGGGGAATGACTCCCCGTCTTGCGCGGCTGGCAGCGGTGCTCGCCATCGCCGCCGCCAACGCCTGGGCTCAGCCCCCCGAGCAACTGATCGGCGGCCAGGTCGAGAGCTTGCTGGAATTCGCCCGCAGCCGCCATCCCGAGTTCGCCGCGCTGCGCGCCGAGGCCGATGCGGCGGCGGCGCGGATCGAGCCGGCCGGTGCGTTGCCCGATCCGATGCTGCGCACCGAGTTGCGCGACGTCACCAACGAAGGCATGGACGCCAGCGGCAATCTGCTGCCGCCGCGGATCGGCAGTGCGCGCTACACCTTCAGCCAGGCGCTGCCCTGGTTCGGCAAGCGCGACCTGCGCCGCGAGGTGGCCGGCGCCGCGGCCGACGAGGCGCAGGCAAGGGCGCGCGCCGGCTGGATCGATCTGGCCACCCGTATCAAGCTGACCTACGCCCAGCATCACGTGCATCTGATCAGCATCCGCTATGCCCAGGAGAATCTCGACCTGATGCGGCGTGTCGCCGAGATCGCGCGCACCCGCTACGCCAGCGGCTTCGGCGGTCAGCAAGATGCCTTGCGCGCGCAGTCCGAGATCATCGCCATGGAGACCGATCTGGTCATGCTCGAAGGCGAGAGCGCCCAGGCCAGCGCACGCATGCGCGCTTTGCTAGGGCGCCCCGAAAACGTCAAGCTGCGCCCGCCGGAGAGGCTGCGCCCGCTGCCGCCGGTGGCGAAGCTGGACATGGCCGCGCTCGAAGCGCGCCTGCGCGCCAACAATCCGCAAATCGCCGCCGACGACGCACGCATCACCGGCGCCGAGAAGGGGCGCGACCTGGTCGCGCGCAACCGTTATCCAGACGTGAATCTCGGCATTTCCCCGACCCAGACCCGTAACCGCGTTAGCGAATGGGAACTGATGTTCGAGATCAACATTCCCCTGCAGCAGGGCAGCCGCCGCGCCCAGGAGCGCGAGGCCGAACTGAACCTGGAGGCGGCGCGCCTGCGCCGCCAGGGCAACCTCAACCAGAGCCTGGCCGAACTCAGCGAAAGCCTGGCCGGCCTCGAAGTCGCGCGGCGGCTGGAATCGCTGGTGAGCAGCGGCCTGCTGCCGCAGGCCGAACTGAATCTGAATGCGGCGCTGGCTGCCTATGAGAACGGCCGTGCCGATTTCGCCGCGGTACTCGACGCGCACCGGCAACTGCGCCGCGCTCGCGGCGAACTGGTCAAGGCGCGCGGCGACCAGCAGATCCGTCTGGCCGAAATAGAGAAGATCGTGGGAGAAGAATTATGAAAAACCAACTGCCGGTCGTGCTCGCGGCCCTGCTGCTGGCCGTCGGCGCCGGTTACTGGTTGGGCAAGGGGAAACTCGGCGCTGGCGAGACGGCGACCGTGGCAGCCTCCGCCAGGGGCGCGACTGCCGCGACAGCGCCCGCAGCGGCAGCCCCGCGCAAGCTGCTCTACTACCGCAATCCGATGGGCCTGGCGGATACCTCGCCGGTGCCGAAAAAGGACTCGATGGGCATGGACTACATTGCGGTCTATGAAGGCGAGGACGAAGGTGCGGCGCCGGGAGAAGTGAAGATCAGCACCGAGAAGGTGCAGAAGCTCGGCGTGCGCACCGAGCCCGCTGCCCTGCGCGAGCTGGCGCGCCAGGTACGGGCGTCCGGCCGGGTCGAGATCGACGAGCGCCGCCTGCACAACGTGGCGCCGAAATTCGAGGGCTGGGTCGAGCGCCTGCACGTCAATGCCACGGGCCAGCCGGTGGCCAAGGGCCAGCCGCTGTTCGAGGTGTATAGCCCGGAGCTGGTCTCGGCGCAGCGCGAATACGTGGTGGCGGCCAAGGGCATACTGGCGCTGAAGGACGCCAGCGCGGAAATGCAGTCAGGCATGCGCCAGCTGTCCGAGGCGAGCCTCGTCCGCCTGCGCAACTGGGACATTTCCGAAGAGCAGATCAAGGCGCTGGCTGCCGGTGGCGAGGCGAAGCGCACGCTGACATTTCGCTCGCCAGTGGGTGGCGTCGTGCTGGAGAAGAAGGCCGTAGCGGGAATGCGCTTCATGCCCGGCGAGATGCTGTACCAGATCGCCGATATCTCGTCGGTCTGGGTGCTGGCCGACGTGTTTGAACGCGACATCGGACTGGTCAAGGCCGGGCAGAAGGTCAAGGTCGTCATCAACGCGTATCCGGAGAAGAGCTTCACGGGCACGATTGCGTATATCTACCCGACGCTCAAGGCCGAGACGCGCACGGTCCCGGTGCGCATCGAACTGGCCAACCCCGGGGGCCTGTTGAAACCGGCCATGTATGCCGGCGTCGAACTCGCGGTCGGCGCCCGCGACAAGGTGCTGACGGTTCCCGTGTCGGCGGTGATCGACAGCGGAACGCAGCAGATGGTGCTGGTGCAGAAGGCGGCCGGACGCTTCGAGCCGCGCGCCGTGAAACTCGGCGTGCGCAATGACGATTACGTCGAGGTGCGCGAAGGCGTCGTCGACGGCGAAGCCGTGGTGGTCGCCGCCAACTTCCTGATCGACGCCGAGAGCAACCTGAAAGCGGCGCTGGGCGGATTTACCGCTACGGCAGGCGGCGCGCCGTCCGCAGAGGCCGTGGCGAGCAAGGCGGTCAGCCATCAGGCCAGCGGCACGCTCGATGCCGTCGACGCCAAGGCCGGCACGGTGACCGTGACGCATGGTCCGGTGGCCAGCCTCAAATGGCCGGGAATGACGATGGATTTCACGCTGGCCAATTCCGGTCTGATCGGCACTCTCAAGCCCGGCGCGACGGTCGCGCTCACCTTCATCGAACGAAAACCAGGCGAATGGGTGATCGTCAAACTCGAAGGCACGGGCGCTTCGCGTCCCTCTGCCCATTCGGGTCACTGAAGCCGCATCCGCCATGTTGAGCCAGGTCATCGACTGGTCGGCGAGAAACCGCTTCCTGGTCCTGCTCGCAACCCTGTTCGTCACTCTCGCCGGCATCTATGCCGTGCTGCGGACGCCGATCGACGCGCTGCCCGATCTCTCGGACGTGCAGGTCATCGTCTACACCGAGTACCCCGGGCAGGCGCCGCAGGTGGTGGAGGATCAGGTCACCTATCCCTTGACCACCGCCATGCTGTCGGTGCCGAAATCCAAGGTGGTGCGCGGCTTTTCCTTCTTCGGCGCGTCCTTCGTCTACATCATTTTCGAAGACGGCACCGACATCTACTGGGCGCGTTCGCGGGTTCTGGAGTATCTCAACTTCGCCGCCGGCCGCATGCCCAAGGGCATCACGCCGCAGATCGGGCCGGATGCCACCGGCGTCGGCTGGGTGTACCAGTACGTGCTGCTGGCGAAGGACAAGACCCTGGCGGAACTGCGGACCATCCAGGACTGGTATCTGCGCTACCAGCTGACCAAGGCCCACGGCGTCGCCGAAGTCGCTTCCATCGGCGGCTTCGTGCAGACCTACCAGGTCACGGTCGATCCGGTGAAGCTGCGCGCTTTCGGCATTCCGCTGATGAAGGTGGCCCAGGTGATCCGCGACTCCAACCGCGACGTCGGCGGCCGGGTGGTCGAGATGGCCGAGACCGAGTACATGGTGCGCGGCAAAGGTTACCTGCGCGGCAGGGGCGATCTTGAAATGCTGGTGGTGAAAAGCGACAAGGGCACGCCGGTGCTGATCCGCGACATCGCCCGCGTCGAGCTCGCGCCGGACGAGCGGCGCGGCCTGACCGAACTCAACGGCGAGGGCGAGGTGGTGTCGGGAATCGTCATGGCGCGCTATGGCCAGAATGCGCTGGAGGTGATCAGCAACATCAAGGAGAAGATCGCCGAGGTTGCGCCAGGACTGCCTGCGGGCGTCAGCATCGAGGCGGTCTACGACCGTTCCGAACTGATCCACCGCGCCATCGACACCCTGAAGCGGACACTGGCCGAGGAATCGATCATCGTCGCGCTGGTCTGCATCGTCTTCCTGCTGCACGTGCGCAGCGCCCTGGTGGCGATCCTGATGCTGCCGGTCGGCATACTTGTCGCCTTCATCGCCATGCGTCTGCTCGGCATGAACTCCAACCTGATGAGCCTGGGCGGCATCGCCATTGCCATCGGCGCCATGATCGACGCCGCCATCGTCATGATCGAGAACGCGCACAAGCACCTGGAGCGCCTGAAGGAAGGCCACTCGAACGATGAGCGCACCGAGGCGATGATCGCTGCCTGCAAGGAAGTCGGGCCGGCGCTGTTCTTCTCGCTGCTGATCATCACGGTATCCTTTCTGCCGGTCTTCAGCCTGGAAGGGCAGGAGGGGCGGCTGTTCTCGCCGCTGGCCTACACCAAGACCTTCGCCATGGCCGGCGCGGCCATGCTGTCGGTGACTCTGGTGCCGGTGCTGATGATGCTGTTCATCCGCGGCAAGATCATGCCGGAGGCGAAGAACCCGGTGAACCGTTTCCTGATCTGGGGTTATCGACCGATCATCGCCTGGGTGATGCGCTGGAAGAAGACCACCATCGCGCTGGCGCTGCTGGCCCTCGGCGTTTCGATCTATCCGGCGTCCAGGCTGGGTTCCGAATTCATGCCGACGCTCAACGAGGGCACGCTGTTCTACATGCCCACGTCATTGCCCGGCATGTCGATCACCAAGGCGGCCGAGCTGCTGCAGACGCAGAACAAGATCATCAAGAGTTTTCCCGAGGTGAGCTCCGTCTACGGCAAGGCCGGCCGCGCCAACACGGCCACCGACCCGGCGCCGACCGAGATGTTCGAGACCGTGATCAACCTGAAGCCCGAGTCGGAGTGGAGGCCCGGCATGACCACCGACAAGCTGATTGCCGAGCTGGACAAGGCACTGCAGTTTCCCGGCGTCGCCAACTCGTGGACCATGCCGATCAAGGCGCGCATCGACATGCTGTCGACCGGCATCCGCACGCCCATAGGCATCAAGGTCTTCGGCAAGGATCTCGCTGAAATGGAGAAGCTGGCCAGGGAAATCGAGGCCGTGGTGAAGGCCGTGCCGGGCACCACGAGTGCCTTCGCCGAGCGCATCACTGGCGGCTTCTACCTCGACATCACGCCCGACCGCGAGCAGTTGGCCCGCTACGGACTGGCCGTCGGCGACCTGCAGGACGTGATCGGCACGGCGCTGGGCGGTGAAATGGTGACCACCACCGTCGAGGGTCGCGAGCGCTTCGGCGTGCAGGTCCGCTATCCGCGCGAACTGCGCGCCGACCCGCAGCAGATCGCGCGGGAGGTGCTGGTGCCGACCATGGAAGGCGCGATGATCCCGCTCGGCCAGGTGGCGAAGGTGGAGATTGCCAAGGGCGCGCCTGGTATCCGCACCGAGAACGCCCTGCTCTCCGCCTATATTTTTGTCGACATTCGCGATCGCGACATCGGCGGCTATGTCGCCGAGGCGAAGCAGGCGGTGGCCGAGAAAATCAAGTTCCCGCCGGGCTATTACGTCACCTGGAGCGGCCAGTTCGAATACATGGAACGGGCCATCCAGAAAATGAAGGTCGTCATTCCGGTAACCCTGCTGTCGATCTTCCTGCTGCTCTATCTCAACTTCAGGCGCCTGACCGAAACCTTCATCGTCATGCTTTCGGTGCCGTTCGCGCTGGTCGGCGGCGTCTGGCTGATGTGGGTCCTCAATTACAATCTGTCGGTCGCCGTTGCCGTCGGCTTCATCGCGCTGGCGGGCGTTGCGGCGGAAACCGGCGTGGTAATGCTGATCTACCTCGATCACGCCTGGGAGGCGGCCCGGGCCCGGTGCATCGGTGAAAATCGCCGTCCCGCCAGCGCCGACTTGTACGCCGCAGTCATGGAAGGCGCAGTCGAACGCGTGCGGCCGAAGATGATGACCGTGACGGCGATCATGGCGGGCCTGCTGCCCATCATGTGGGGCACCGGGACCGGCTCGGAAGTCATGAGCCGCATTGCCGCACCGATGGTGGGCGGGATGATCTCCTCGACCGCCCTGACGCTGGCGGTGATTCCGGCCATCTATGCGCTGGTCAAGGAATGGCGGCTGCGCCACGGCATGGAAAGCTGAAACCTGCCGTTTGGCGCGCCCTTGACCGCAGAAGGACGCGCCGCGAGCGGTAGAATGCCCGTGAAAGCCGCCAAGATGAGACGCCCGCACCCAACACACCGCTGGAATCGTCCGGCCATGATGAATTCGCCGTTCATCCGCTTCGCAATGCTCGTCATTGCCTTGCTGGTGCCCACGTTGCCGGCAGCCGCCGAACCGCTGCGCATCAATACGGGAGTCGGCGCGCCCTACATTCAGATCGACCAAAAGGGCTTCCTCGACCTGCTGGTGCCCGAGATATTCCGCCGCGTCGGGATCGACGCCCGCGCGGTCGGCTATGCCGCGTCGGAGCGGGCGATGATCAATGCCAACGACGGCATCGACGACGGCGTGGCGATGCGCATCAAGGGCCTGGAGGCGAACTACCCCAACCTGGTGCGGGTGGACGAAAAGATCATCGACAACGACTTCGTCGCGTACTCGATCCGCCACCACTTCGATACCGCGGGATTCGAGACCCTGAAGCCCTACCAGGTCGGTTACATCATCGGCTGGAAGGTATTCGAGGCACCCCTTCGCTCGGCTCCCGCGGTCACGCTGGTGCAGGATGCCAACCAGTTGTTCACCCTGCTCGAAAAGGACCGCGCGGACGTCGTTCTGTTCGAGCGCTGGCAGGGCAACTGGCTGATCCGCGAGCGGAAGATTCCGGCCCAGCTGCTGCTGCCGCCGCTGGTGACGACCGAGATGTACATGTATCTGCACAAGAAGCACGCGCACCTGCTCGGGCGCGTTGCCGAGGCGCTGCGCGCGGCCAAGGCCGATGGCAGCTACCGGCGCATTCATGAGCGGACCCTGCCGCGGCTCGAGGGTCGATGACGCCGGAAGCTTCCGCAGGCGGACACCGCCTGGCAAGACGACTGGCCTTCCTGATCGTTCTCGCCAGCTCGGTGGTGGCCCTGTTGATTACCGCCGCCCAGCTCTATCTGGAGTTCGAGCGCGATGTCGGCTATATCCGCGAGCGCTTCACGGAGGTCGAGGAAGCCTACCTGCCGAGCATCGTGCAGAACGTCTGGGTGGTCGATCAGGCGCGCCTGCAGACCTTGCTCGCAGGCATCGACCGGCTGCCGGATTTCGAGTTTGCCGAAGTCCGCGTCGGCGGCAAGCCTTTCGCCAGCAGCGGCAAGCGTCCCGCTTCGGAGGAACTGATTCGGAAGTTCCCGCTGACTTACCAGTATCAGGGCCAGACGCTCGACATCGGACAACTTGAGGTCGGCGCCTCGCTGGACGGACCGATCCGGCGCACTTGGCAGCGCCTGTGGTTCGTACTGCTGCTCAACGCGCTGAAGACGGCGCTGATCGCCGCGCTGATCTTCCTGCTGGTGCGGCGCATGATCACGCAGCCGCTGGAGCACATCACCGAAAACGCCCGCCGCCTCGCCGCCGGCGATCTGGCTCAGCCGCTGAAGCTTGAAGAGACACGCTTGTCGCCCGGCGACGACGAGATTCATGGACTGGCCGGACATCTCGATGAGATGAGAAAGAATCTCATGCAGCGCCAGGCCAGCCTGGAAGCGATGAATCGCGAGCTGGAACAGGCGGTCAAGGAGCGGGAAAGCGCGCTGTTGCAGATCCGCCAGGCCCACGACGAAATCCGTCGCCTCAACGAGGATCTCGAGGCACGGGTGCGGCGGCGCACGGCACAGCTTGAGGCGGCCCATGCCGACATGGAGAGTTTCAGCTACTCGGTCTCCCACGACCTGCGCGCGCCGCTGCGCGCCATCGACGGCTTCGCGGCCATCGTCGTCGAGGACTACGGCCCCCGCCTGGACGACGAAGGCCGGCGCTTGTTGCAGGTGGTGAGCGACAGCGCCAAGAAGATGGAGCGGCTGATCGATGACATCCTGGCGTTTTCGCGCGCAGGTCGCCACGAAGTGACGATTCTGCCGATCGACATGACGGCGCTGGTGCGCGAGGTCTGGCAGGAACTCGAGCCCCAACGCCGGGACCGTCAGGTCGAACTTCGTCTGGGCGACCTGCCGGGGGCCCCTGGCGACATCGCGGCGCTTCGCCAGGTCTGGCAAAACCTGCTCGCCAATGCCCTGAAATTCACCCGCAGCCGCGCGCCGGCGGTGATCGAGGTCGGCGGCGAGATCGTGGGCGCGGAAGTCCTTTTCCATGTCCGCGACAATGGCGCCGGCTTCGATCCAACCTATGTCGCGAAGATCTTCGCCCCGTTTCAGCGTCTGCACGACGCCAGCCAATTCGAGGGCACCGGCATCGGGCTTGCGATCGTCAAGCGTTTCGTCACCCTGCATGGTGGCAGGGTTTGGGCCGAGGGCAAGCCCGATGCCGGCGCCTGCTTCGGCTTTGCCTTGCCGGCCGACAGGGAATGCGCGGACGCTGCAACCTGATTCCGCCTGCAGCAGTGATGAAGGTTTGACGGAAGTGCCGTCGCCGCGGATACTGTCAATTGAAGTCCAGAAGCGAAAAGTCGAATGGCTGCGAAGTTCGAATGCTCGCGCCAAATGGTCAGGAGAGCTAGAGGAAAAATATGCAGAATCGCTATGGTTTTGGCAAGGAAGTACGCATGGGTTTCGATGAGGCCGTCGCGCGGGTGACTGCCGAGCTGCAAAAGGAGGGTTTCGGCATCCTCACCGAGATCGATGTTTCCGCAACGATGAAGAAGAAGATCGACCACGACATGCCGCCGTACCGGATTCTCGGCGCCTGCAATCCGCCGCTGGCGAAGCGCGCGATCACCGCGGAAGCCAGCATCGGCCTGCTGTTGCCGTGCAATGTGGTAGTGCGCCAGGACGGCGCGGGAAAGGTGCATGTCGAGTTCCTCGATCCCGGCATGATGGGCCAGATGACCGAGAACAAGGATGTCGCGACGCTGGGTGCGGAGGTGCAGCAGAAGCTGCGCAGGGTGATGGACGCGCTCTGACCGCAACGCCACCGGGCAGGGAGCCCGGAGCCGGCCGCCGGGCTCAGTCGGGCCGCGGCACCGCCAGCGGATCGACACCCATGGCAAGGAAATGCGCAACGAATTTCCGGTCGAAATTGTCGACGTGATCGATCAGCCAGGTCTGGATGAAATCCGAAAGTCCGCCCGAGACATCGAAGTCCTGGGCACGCTGCCTGAACTTCTCGAGTTGTTCCGTCAGCAGGCGATGCTGCACCAGATGGGCGTCGGTTCCGGGAAAGGCCAGGAGCCTCATCAGGCTTTCTTCCACGGCGAAATGAATCCGGGTCTCGATGGCCAGTTCCTCGAGGATGGCATTCGCGGCGTAGCCGTATCGCTTGTCGGCCGAACTCCTGAGTCGCTCGAGGAGGTACTTCAGCTGGCGATGCTGCAAGTCGATCTCGGCAATGCCGATATCGAGTTCACCGAAACCTTGATTGGCGCGCTTGACGTTCACAATCGTGTGGCGACGCTGGAAATGATTGGCAATGCTAACACCATGGGTAATGAAAATTTCAAGCGCCGGGCGATCCGCAAGCCTCGACGCGGATTTCAGTCCGGGCGGAGCGGCATCGCCTGGGAGTGTTTGAAGCGCTTGCGGTACTCGCGCGGGCCGCTGCCCGTCCAGCCGGCGAAGGCGCGATAAAAGGCCGCGGCGTCGGCAAAGCCGAGATCGGCGCCGATGCGGCTCAAGGGACGTGTCGTCTTGGTCAGCCAGTCGGTGGCGAGGTCGCGGCGTAGCCCGTCCTTGATCGCGCGAAAGCTGGTGCCCTCGTCTTCCAGGCGGCGGTGCAGCGTGCGCGGCGAGAGGAACAGGCGGCGGGCGATCGCGGGCAGCGCAGGCTGCTCCGGCAGGGCGGCACGCAGATGCTCGCGCACGCGCAAGGCTAGCGCGCGGTCGCGACGGTAGAGCGTGGTGATGCTGGCCGGCGCGTCGACCAGGAAAGCCCGCAACGCCGCTTCGTCGCGGCGCACCGGCAGGGCCAGCCACTCAGCGGGAAAGCGCGCTTCGAGGCGCGGCGCATCGAAGGTGTAGCGCGGCGCGAAGACCAGTTCGTAGTCGGCGGCATGCAGCGGCGGCGGATAGGGGAAGCTGACCTCGTCGAGCGGCAGCGGGTGCGCCACCAGCCATGCCGCCAGGCCGTGGATCATGCGCAACAGCCATTCGTAGGCGAACACGCGTCCGGCCGGGCCGACGGGCAGCGCCTGCTCCTCGCTGATGACGATGACGGCGGCGCGGCCGCTCCGTTCCACTTCGACCTCCAGGTCGTCGAGCACGACATGGAGGAAGCGCGCGATGCGGTCGAGGGCCTGTTCCAGCGTCGCCGCGGAGAGCGCGGCACGGCAGAGGAACTCGAAGCTGCCGCGGCGCAGCGGCCGCGAAAACAGCGCGAAGCCTTCGTCGTCGAGCCGCTCGTTGATCAGGCGGTAGAGCGTGGCGTAACGCACGACCGGGATGCGGGCCGTCCGGTCGTGCAGCAGGCCGGTGGCAATTTCTGCATGTTCCAGCAGGGTCTCGGGCACCAGTCCGGCCCGCGCAACCCCTGACAAGATGCCGCGGACAAAGCCAATAGCGACCGTGGATGGGCTTCCGGCGGACTTCCGCGAGCGGGTGGATCTGGCGGCCATAATGGCGAATTATGCATAGTTCCAGTCGTTTTGTGTCATGGCGGGTTGGCGCGGCATTGCCTATGATGCAAACACCGCCCCCTGTCCCGGAGCCGCCGCCATGACCGATCTCAGCATTGCCGCCAAGCTGGTGCCCTACAAGCCCAAGCACAAAGTGCGTTTCGTCACCGCCACCTCGCTGTTCGACGGCCATGACGCCTCGATCAACATCATGCGGCGTATCCTGCAATCCTCGGGCGTCGAGGTGATCCATCTCGGCCACAACCGCTCGGTCGAGGAAATCGTCAACGCGGCCCTGCAGGAAGACGCGCAGGGCATCGCCGTGTCGTCCTACCAGGGCGGGCATGTCGAATTCTTCAAGTACATGATCGACCTGCTCAAGCAGCGTGGCGGCGCGAGCATCAAGGTCTTCGGCGGCGGCGGCGGGGTGATCGTCCCGGCCGAAATGCGGGAACTGCACGACTACGGCGTGGCGCACCTCTACTCGGTGCAGGACGGCCAGAAGATGGGCCTGCAGGGCATGATCAACGACATGGTGGCACGCTGCGACATCGACATCACCAAGCGCGCGCCGCAGGACCTCAAGGCGCTGGAAGCCGAAGATCGCAGCGAACGTCTGCGCAATCTTGCGCAGATCATCACCGCGCTGGAAAACGGCGCCTGGCCCGAAAAGGCGAAGAAGGCGCTGATCGAGAAAGCCGCCGTATCACCCGCGCCGACTCTTGGGATCACCGGCACCGGCGGCGCGGGCAAGAGCTCGCTGACCGACGAACTGATCCGCCGCTTCCGCCTCGACCAGAACGACAGCCAGAAGATCGCCGTGATCTCGATCGATCCCTCGCGCAAGCGCACCGGCGGCGCGCTGCTGGGCGACCGCATCCGCATGAACGCGATCCAGCATCCGAACATCTACATGCGCTCTCTGGCCACGCGCGACACCGGCAGCGAAGTCTCCAAGGCGCTGCCCGACGTGATCGCTGCCTGCAAGGTCGCCGGCTTCGACTTCATCGTGGTCGAAACCTCCGGCATCGGCCAGGGCGACGCGGCGATTGTGCCGCTGGTCGACGTCTCGCTCTACGTGATGACGCCGGAGTTCGGCGCCGCCTCGCAGCTGGAAAAGATCGACATGCTGGATTTTGCCGATTTCGTCGCGATCAACAAGTTCGACCGCAAGGGCGCCGAGGACGCGCTGCGCGACGTGCGCAAACAGTACCAGCGGAATCGTGAAAGATTCGGCGAGCGCCCCGAAGAGATGCCGGTGTTCGGCACCATGGCAGCGCGCTTCAACGACGACGGCATCACCGCCCTGTATCAGGCGCTGGTGCCGCGCCTCGCCGAGCGCGGGCTCATATTCGGCAAGCCCGTGCTGCCGGTGGTGAACGTCAAGCATTCTTCGGCCGGCCGCGCCATCGTGCCGGCAGATCGCGTGCGCTACCTGGCCGAGATCGCCGACAGCCTGCGCGGCTACCACCGCCAGATCGTCGAGCAGGCGCTGCTGGCACGCGAACGGCAGTCCCTGAAGACCGCCAAGGCCATCTTCGAGGGCTGCGGCAAGAGTGCCGATGATTTCGACGAACTGATCGCCTGGAAAGACGGCCAGCTCACGCCCCATGCCAGGAAGCTGCTGGCGATGTGGCCGGACATGAAGAAGGCCTACGCCGGCGACGAGTACGTGGTGAAAATCCGCGACAAGGAAATCCGCACCGGTCTGATCTACGAGACGATGTCCGGCACCAAGATCCGCAAGGTCGCGCTGCCGCGCTTCGATGACGAGGGCGAGCTGCTCAAGTTCCTCATGCGCGAGAACGTGCCCGGTTCCTTCCCCTACACCGCCGGCGTGTTCGCCTTCAAGCGCGAGAACGAGGATCCGACGCGCATGTTCGCCGGCGAGGGCGATGCCTTCCGCACCAACAAGCGCTTCCTCAAGGTCTCCGAAGGCATGCCGGCCAAGCGACTGTCCACGGCCTTCGATTCGGTGACGCTCTACGGCTGCGACCCGGATCCGCGCCCCGACATCTACGGCAAGATCGGCAACTCGGGCGTTTCGATCGCCACGCTCGACGACCTCAAGGTGCTCTACTCGGGCTTCGACCTGTGCGACCCGGCAACCTCGGTGTCGATGACCATCAACGGCCCGGCGCCGATGATCCTCGCCATGTTCCTCAACGCCGCCGTCGACCAGCAGATCGAAAAGTTCCGCACCCAGAACGGCCGCGACGCGACCGAGGAAGAGGCGGAGAAGATCCGCGAATGGACGCTGTCGTCGGTCCGCGGCACGGTGCAGGCCGACATCCTCAAGGAAGACCAGGGCCAGAACACCTGCATCTTCTCGACCGAGTTCGCGCTGAAGATGATGGGCGACATCCAGGAATATTTCGTCCACAACCAGATCCGCAATTTCTACTCGGTATCCATCTCCGGCTATCACATCGCCGAAGCCGGCGCCAACCCGATCTCGCAGCTCGCCTTCACGCTGGCCAACGGCTTCACCTATGTCGAGACCTACCTGGCGCGCGGCATGCACATCGACGACTTCGCCGGCAACCTGTCCTTTTTCTTCAGCAACGGCATGGACCCGGAATACTCGGTGATCGGCCGCGTCGCGCGCCGCATCTGGGCGGTGGCGATGAAGAACCGCTACGGCGCCAACGAGCGTTCGCAAAAGCTCAAGTACCACATCCAGACCTCGGGCCGCTCTCTGCACGCGCAGGAGATGGACTTCAACGACATCCGCACCACGCTGCAGGCGCTGATCGCCATCTACGATAACTGCAACTCGCTGCACACCAATGCCTACGACGAGGCGATCACCACGCCGACCGAGGAGAGCGTGCGCCGCGCCATGGCGATCCAGCTCATCATCAACCGCGAATGGGGCGTGGCGAAGAACGAGAACCCGAATCAGGGCGCCTTCATCATCGAGGAGCTGACCGATCTGGTCGAAGAGGCCGTGCTCAAGGAATTCGAAGCCATCGCCTCGCGTGGCGGCGTGCTCGGCGCCATGGAAACCGGCTACCAGCGCGGCAAGATCCAGGAAGAGTCGATGCACTACGAGCACAAGAAGCATGACGGCTCCTACCCGATCATTGGCGTCAACACCTTCCTCAATCCGCACGGCTCGGGTGTCGCCAGCGAGATCGAGCTGGCGCGTTCGACCGAGGAGGAGAAGCAGTCGCAGTTGAAGCGGCTCAAGGACTTCCAGGCGCGCAACGCCGGCCAGTCGGACGCCTGCCTGGCCAAGCTGAAGCAGGCCGTGATCGACAACGGGAACGTGTTCGCGGTGATGATGGACGCGGTGCGCTGCTGCTCGCTCGGACAGATTTCGAACGCCTTGTACGAGGTGGGCGGGCAGTACCGGCGCAGCATGTAGGAGTCGGCGCCGGCGGTACGGCGGGCGAGGCTGCATTGCAGTCGCCGCCGTCGATGCAAGCGCTTAAGGGGTACTTAAGGCGATCGTGGCATAGTTGGATCGAACCTACATCAAGGAAGGAAATCCAAATGTTTCGCTCCCCCGCTCCGTTTCTCCCGACGATGCTTCTTGTCATCCTCGCGTCCTTGTTCGTAGTAATGAGCACGGCATTTGTTTCGATCCCGCAAGCCATCGGCGGCCACCCCGGCGAAGCCAGGATCGCAGGCGCGTCGAGCATGGCGTTCCACGCCACCTGAGCATCGCCAACGGCCTATGGATTCGACGACAGCGCCGCTCTCATCGCTGACGCGTTACGCCTGGCTGTCCATCGCGGCGGCAGTCGCCACCATCCTGCTCAAGGGTGCGGCGTGGTGGCTGACGGGTTCGGTCGGACTGCTGTCCGACGCGATCGAGTCCTTCGTCAATCTCGCCGGGGCGCTCATGGCGCTCTGGATGCTGACCGTGGCGGCACAGCCCGCGGATGACGATCATGCGCACGGACACGGCAAGGCGGAATATTTCTCCAGTGCCTTCGAGGGCTTCCTGATTCTGCTGGCGGCGCTCAGCATCGGCTACACGGCCATCGACCGCCTGCTTCATCCGCGACCGCTCGAAGCGGTGGGAGCAGGATTGCTGGTCTCGGTGGTGGCCTCCATCATCAATTTTGCGACCGCGCGCATCCTGTTGCGCGTGGGACAGACGCGCAATTCGATCACGCTGGAAGCCGATGCCCATCACCTGATGACCGATGTCTGGACCTCGGCAGGGGTCATCGTCGGCGTCGGGCTGGTCTGGGTCAGCGGCTGGCTCTGGCTCGACCCGGCAATTGCCCTGCTGGTGGCGGCGAACATCGTCTGGACCGGTTGGCATCTGATGCAGCGTTCGGCCGCCGGCCTGATGGACATTTCACTTCCCGTGGAAAAGCTGGACCAGATTGAAACGCTCCTGGCGGGCTACCGCGAGCAGGGTCTGGATTTTCATGCCCTGCGCACCCGCCAGGCGGGAAGTCGCGTTTTCGTCACCCTGCACGTCCTGGTGCCCGGGGAGTGGACGGTGCAGTTGGGGCATGACTGGGCCGAGCGCATCGAGGCCGACATCCGCCGGGCACTGCCCCATGCCCACGTCACGACGCACCTGGAGCCGCTCGAGGATCCGCTCTCGATGATCGACCAGGGGCTCGACCGGCCCCCGCACTGAGGGGCCCCTCCGCCAGACTGAGCGTGCTGATTGCGGCGCGCTGCGACCGGATAAAATCGTGCGCGGCGAACACATCTATTCAAAGGAGCAGTCAATGACAATCAAGACAGTCGGCATCATCGGCGCCGGCACCATGGGCAACGGCATCGCGCAGGCCTGCGCAGTGGCCGGCATCGATGCGGTGATGCTCGACATCAACGAGGCGGCGGTGCAAAAGGGCATCGCGACGATTTCCGGCAGCCTCGACAGGCTGGTGAAGAAGGAGAAGATGACGGCCGGGCAGAAGGCGGCGGCGATGGCGCGCGTCAAGCCGACGACGCAGATGGCCGACATGAAGGACGTCGACATCGTGATCGAGGCGGCGACCGAGAACGAGGGCCTGAAGCTGCGCATCCTCAAGGAAGCCGAAACCGTGATCGGCGCCGGGACCATCATCGCCAGCAACACCTCGTCGATCTCGATCACCCAGCTCGCCGCGGCGACCGCGCGCCCGGGCCAGTTCATCGGCATGCACTTCTTCAACCCGGTGCCGATGATGGCGTTGGTGGAGCTGATCCGCGGCCTGCAAACCACCGACGAGACGCATGCGAAAGTGGAGGCCCTGTCCAAAGCGCTGGGCAAGACGCCGATTACGGTGAAGAACAATCCCGGATTCGTGGTCAATCGCATTCTCTGCCCGATGATCAACGAAGCGATCTTCGTTTACGCCGAGGGTCTGGCGAGCGCCGAGGAGATCGACGCAGGCATGAAGCTGGGCTGCAACCATCCGATCGGCCCGCTGGCGCTGGCCGACATGATCGGGCTGGACACCATGCTGGCGGTGATGATGGTGTTCTACGAGGGCTTCAACGATTCGAAGTACCGCCCGGCGCCGCTGCTGAAGGAAATGGTCGCCGCGGGCTATCTGGGCCGCAAGAGCGGACGCGGGTTTTACCAGTACTGAGCCCTGCTGCAAGAGTCGGCGCTGACTCGCTCTGCGTACCTGGGATTCCGCTTCGCGGGCAGGTAACGGCGATGCCGTCCCGTTTTCTTTTCTAGCCGCCGAAGCGGCGCAGGCCGTCCAGATCGTGAACCGTGATCCTGCCGTATTCGTTGGTGAGGAAGCCTGCTTCCTCCAGCGAGCGCAAGGCGCTATTGACGCGCTGACGGGAGACGCCGGCCAGACGCCCGACTTCTTCCTGCGAGATGGCGATGCGGGCTTCGATTCCCGGCTGCAGTACCGGGTGGAAGAGGGCGGCCATGGTGCGTGCGACGCGGGCATCCACGTTCAGCAGCCGTTCCGACTCGAGAAGGCCGATGAACAGCCCCAGCCGTTCGTTGATCTGGTTGATGATGAAACGGTTGAAGGCGATGCTGTGATCCAGCAGCCAATGAAAGGTCTCGCGCCGCATGCAGGCGACGCGGGTGTCGCGCAGGGCCGCCACGTCATAGCGGCGCGGCTCGTCCTTGAGCATGGATCCTTCGCCGAACCAGCCGCCGGCTGCGATGCCGGTGAAACTGGCAGTCTTGCCCGTGGCCCAATCGCTGGACATCTTGACCAGACCTTCGATGACGCCATGCCAATGGTCGACCGGCTCGCCTTTGCTGCAGACGTAACCGCCCGCCGGAACGACGCGTTCAACCGTGCCGTCGCGGGCGCGAGCGAAGTCCTCGGCGGACAGTGCCTGCGCCCAGCTTGTGCGGCGCAGCATGTCTTCGAGCGATATCGCGGTATTTTGGAAATTGTCAGGCACGCGACAATTATAGGCAGGAGAATGCCTTAGACTTAATTTTTCTGGCAGACAAGTCGCGATACAAGCGAGTCTGTATCAGTAGTGCTGGAGGAGAGAAAACGCATGGCTGTATCCGAACCGGGCCGGGCCGCAAACTCGCTCGATACATTTCCCCGCCTGCTGCTGAATCACGCAGCGACGAGGGGAGATCGTCCTGCGACGCGCGAGAAATATCTCGGCATCTGGCAAACCTGGAACTGGAGCCAGGTTGCCGAGGAAGTCCGTGCCATCGCTTGCGGCCTGGCGGAACTCGGCTTCAAGCGCGGCGACAACCTGGCTATCGTCGGCGACAACCGCCCCCGTCTGTATTGGGCGATGTGCGCGGCGCAGATGCTGGGTGGCGTTCCGGTACCGATGTACCAGGATGCGGTTGCGACGGAAATGACTTTCGTGCTGACCGACGGCGAGATCCGGTTTGCCATCGTCGAGGATCAGGAGCAGGTCGACAAGCTGCTCGAAATCAAGGACCAGTGCCCCAGCCTGCAGCATATCCTTTACGACGATCCGCGCGGCATGCGCCACTACACCCAGACCTATCTGCAGGGTCTCGATGAAGTGATCGCCATGGGCCGCGTCCATGACAAGAACCAGCCTGACTTCATTCCCGCGGAGGTCGCCAAGGGATCGCCGCAGGATGTCGCGGTCATGCTCTATACCTCGGGCACGACGGGCAAGCCGAAGGGCGTTTGCCAGACCCACGAGACTTTCATCGCCGCGGCGACCAGCGGTGTCGACTTCGATCACCTGACCGAGCAGGAAGACATCCTTTCCTACCTGCCGATGGCCTGGGTCGGGGATCATCTGTTCTCCTATGCGCAGGCGATGGTGGCCGGCTTCACCATCAATTGCCCCGAGTCCGGCGACACGGTGATGACCGACCTGCGCGAGATCGGTCCGACGTACTATTTCGCTCCGCCGCGGGTGTTCGAGAATCTGCTGACCACGGTGATGATCCGCATGGAGGATGCCGGCGCCGTGAAGCGCGGCATGTTCCATTACTTCATGGCCGTGGCCAAGCGCTGCGGATCGGACATTCTCGATGCCAAGCCCGGCGTTTCGGCGCTGGATCGCCTGCTCTACGCGCTGGGCAACGTGCTGATCTATGGTCCGCTGCGCAACGTGCTCGGCATGAGCCGCATCCGCGTCGCCTACACGGCGGGCGCCGCCATCGGCCCCGACCTGTTCCGCTTCTACCGCTCCATCGGCGTCAATTTGAAGCAGCTTTACGGCGCGACCGAGACCTGCGCCGCGGTCTGCCTGCAGCCGGATCGGGAGATCAAGTTCGACAGCGTAGGCAAACCGGCGCCGGGCGTCGAGGTGAAGATCGCCGACAGCGGAGAGGTGCTGGTGCGCGGCAAGCTGCTGCTCAAGGAATACTACAAGCGTCCCGATGCGACGGCGGAGGCGATCGATGCCGAGGGCTGGTTCCATACCGGCGACGCCGGTTTCTTCGACGAAGACGGACACCTCAAGATCATCGACCGTGCCAAGGACGTCGGCAAGCTGGCCGGCGGCGCGATCTTCGCCCCGAACTACATCGAGAACAAGCTCAAGTTTTTCCAGTACATCAAGGAGGCGGTCTGCTTCGGTCACGACCGCGACATGGTCTGCGCCTTCGTCAACATCGACATGGGCGCAGTCGGCAACTGGGCCGAGCGGCGCGGCCTGCCGTATTCCGGCTATACCGATCTGGCCGGCAAGCCAGAAGTGCTGGAACTGGTTCGCGAGTGCGTCGAACAGGTGAACGCCGATCTGTCGCACGACGCGATGGTGGCCGAAACGCAGATCCATCGCTTCATGGTGCTGCACAAGGAACTCGATCCGGATGACGACGAACTCACTCGCACCCGCAAGGTGCGGCGGGGCTTCGTTGGCGAGAAGTATGCCGTGCTGATTGATGCCCTGTATTCCGGCAAGACCTCCCAGTTCATCGAAACCCAGGTCAAGTTCGAGGATGGCCGCAGCGGCAAGGTGGCTGCCGACCTGAAGATCTGCGACGTGAAGACCTTCCCCGTGATGAAGAAAGCAGCTTGATGACGACCATCCCCCCAGCCCCCTTCCCGAGGAAGGGGATGACCGCGGTTCGCGCGCTTCGCCTGCTCCGGATTGTTGACTTGCTGCCCCCTTGGGGCGGCCCGGCGGAGGCAGCATGAGCGGAAGAAAAATCGGCGGGGTCATTCTCGACCTCAAGAACATCAGCCTCAGTTTCGGCGGCGTCAAGGCGCTGCAGGATATTTCCTTCGATGTGCGCGAACACGAAGTTCGCGCCATCATCGGGCCCAACGGCGCCGGCAAGAGTTCGATGCTGAACGTGATCAACGGCGTCTACCGGCCGCAGCAGGGCGAGATCATCCTGCGCGGCGAGCACTTCGCCAACATGAATTCCTATGATGCGGCCAAGGCCGGACTGGCACGCACTTTCCAGAACATCGCGCTGTTCAAGGGCATGTCGGTGCTCGACAACATCATGACCGGGCGCAACCTGAAGATGAAGGCCAACATGCTGCAGCAGGCCTTCTGGCTCGGTCCGGCGCAGCGCGAGGAACTCGAGCATCGGACCAAGGTCGAGGAGATCATCGACTTCCTCGAGATCCAGCACATTCGCAAGACCCCGGTCGGACGCCTCCCCTATGGCCTGCAAAAGCGCGTCGATCTGGCCCGCGCCCTGGCGATGGAACCGCAGATCCTGCTGCTCGACGAACCCATGGCCGGCATGAACGTCGAGGAAAAGCAGGACATGTGCCGCTTCATTCTGGACGTGAATGACCAGTTCGGCACCACGGTCGTCCTGATCGAACACGACATGGGCGTGGTCATGGATATTTCCGATCGCGTTGTCGTGCTCGATTACGGCAAGAAAATCGGCGACGGCACGCCGGATGAGGTCAGGGCCAATCCTGACGTCATCAGCGCCTATCTCGGCGCCAGCCACTGAGGAACCTGAACATGAGTTTTTTCCTGGAAACCCTGATCGGCGGCCTCATGAGCGGCATGCTGTATTCCCTGGTGGCCCTGGGCTTCGTGCTGATCTACAAGGCCTCCGGCGTGTTCAATTTCGCCCAGGGCGCGATGGTGCTGTTTGCCGCCTTGTCCATGGCGCGTTTTTCGGAGTGGATTCCGCTCTGGCTGGGCATGGACAACCTGTTCCTGGCCAACGTGCTGGCTTTCGCGGTATCGGTCACGGTCATGTTTGTCGTGGCCTGGCTGATCGAGCGCCTGGTGCTGCGCCATCTGGTCAACCAGGAAGGCGCTACGCTGCTGATGGCGACCCTGGGCATTGCCTACTTTCTCGACGGCGTCGGACAAACCATCTTCGGCAGCGACATCTACAAGATCGACGTCGGCATGCCGAAGGAGCCGGTGATGATGCTCGAGAGCGTGTTCGAAGGCGGCATCCTGATCAACAAGGAAGACTTCGTCGCCGCGTTCATTTCGGCGATGCTGGTGGTGGGACTGACCATCTTTTTCCAGAAGACCTCCACCGGACGCGCGCTGCGCGCCGTGGCCGATGATCACCAGGCGGCGCAGTCGATCGGCATCCCGCTGAACCGGATCTGGGTCATCGTCTGGTGCGTGGCGGGCATCACGGCGCTGGTGGCGGGCGTGATCTGGGGCTCGAAGCTGGGCGCGCAGTTTTCCTTGTCGACCGTTGCGCTGCGCGCCCTGCCCGTGGTGATTCTCGGCGGCCTGACCTCGGTTCCCGGCGCGATCATCGGCGGACTGATCATCGGCGTCGGCGAGAAGCTTTCCGAGGTCTATCTTGGCCACTACGTGGGCGGCGGCATCGAGATCTGGTTTGCCTACATGCTCGCGCTAGTGTTCCTGCTGTTCAGGCCGCAGGGCCTGTTCGGCGAGAAAATCATTGATCGGGTATGAAATGATCAATAATTTTTCAGTGCGGGCCAACGTGCGCAGCACGTTAAGCGCAGCGGCCGGAACTAAAGCAGCAATCGATCGCGTTTGATTCGGGGAATTACGGATGTTCTATAGAGAAAACGGCCAGTTCAAGACCTCGTACAAGTCTGATCAGCAGATATTCCCCATTCCGCAGGATCGCTGGGTGATCCTGGCCATCGTCGTCTTTGCCTTTGTCGGGATACCATTGCTGGTCGATGAGTACCTGTTCCGTGCCATCCTCATTCCGTTCCTGATCCTCTCCCTCGCGGCACTGGGCGTGAATATCCTGGTCGGCTATTGCGGCCAGATCACGCTGGGTGCCGGCGCTTTCATGGCGGTGGGCGCCTATGCGTCCTACAATTTTCTGATTCGCGTCAGCGGCATGCCGGCACTCGCCGCGATCCTGCTTGGCGGCCTCACGGCGGCAGCGGTCGGCATCGTGTTCGGCGCTCCGAGCCTGCGCGTACGCGGCCTCTACCTCGCGGTGGCTACGCTGGCGGCCCAGTTCTTCTGGGACTGGGCCTTCCTGCGCATCAAGTGGTTCACCAACGATTCGTCATCGGGTTCGGTCTCGGTGGCGGACATCGAACTGTTCGGCTGGACCATCAGCACCCCGACCGACAAGTACCTTTTCTGCCTCGGCATACTGGTGCTCTTCAGCCTCATGGCGAAAAACCTGGTGCGCGGCAGCATCGGCCGCCAATGGATGGCAATCCGCGACATGGATGTGGCGGCGACGGTGATCGGCATTCGCCCGATGTACGCCAAGCTCAGCGCCTTCGCCGTCAGTTCGTTCTACGTCGGTGTCGCAGGCGCCTTGTGGGGCATGGTCCACCTTGGCTCGTGGGAACCGGCGGCGTTCTCGATCGACCGCTCCTTCCAGTTGCTGTTCATGGTCATCATCGGCGGCATGGGCGCGATCGCAGGCAGCTTTTTCGGGGCCGCGTTCATTGTGATCCTGCCCATCTTTCTCAACCAGATGCTGCCGCTGGTGGGAGACCTGTTCGGCCTGGAGGTTTCGGTCGCGCTGGTGTCGCATGTCGAGATCATGGTTTTCGGCGCGCTGATCGTCTTCTTCCTGATCGTCGAACCGCATGGCATTGCGCGCCTGTGGTCAACGGGCCGGGAGAAACTGCGTTTGTGGCCGTTCCCGCATTAATGGGCAGAGGCAAGGTCGGCGGGTAATATTGCCGGGCGTCGTACATAGGATTTATTGCAGGCGTAACACTCAATCACCCTAGGAGGAGCAAAAATATGAGACTACACAAACTGGTTGTCGCGGCTTCGATCGCAGCGATCGGCCTTTCCGCTGCACTCACTGCGCCTGCGGCCTATGCGGCCGAAGAGCAGTTCTTTCCGGTACTGGCCTACCGCACCGGCGCCTATGCCCCAAACGGCGCGCCATGGGCCAATGGCTTTGTCGACTACATGAAGCTGACCAATGCGCGTGGCGGGGTCAATGGCGTCAAGATGATCTGGGAGGAATGCGAAACTGCCTACGCGACCGACCGCGGCGTAGAGTGTTATGAGCGCCTGAAGGGCAAGCACGGTGGCGCCACTGCTGTGCAACCGCTGTCCACAGGCATTACCTTCGCCCTGACGGAGAAGGCCCCGGTTGACAAGATTCCCGTCATCACCGCCGGCTACGGCCGCAGCGAATCGCAGGATGGTTCGGTATTCGGCTGGAACTTCCCGCTGATCGGCACCTACTGGATGGGCGCCGACGTGCTGGTGCAGCACATCGCCAAGAAGGAAGGCGGATTCGACAAGCTGAAGGGCAAGAAGATCGCGCTGGTCTATCACGACAGCCCGTACGGCAAGGAGCCGATTGCACTGCTGCAGGAGCGCGCCAAGATGCACGGCTTCGAGCTTTCCCTGCTGCCGGTGGCCCACCCCGGGGTCGAACAGAAAGCCACCTGGTTGCAGATCCGTCAGAACAAGCCCGACTATGTGTTCCTCTGGGGTTGGGGTGTGATGAACTCGACCGCGATCAAGGAAGCGCAGGCGACCGGCTATCCGCGCGAGAAAATGTATGGCGTGTGGTGGTCGGGTGCCGAACCTGACGTCAAGGACGTCGGCGATGGCGCCAAGGGCTACAACGCGCTGGCCATGCAACACGGCGCCGAACCGAACGCCAAGGTAGTCAAGGAAGTCCTCGAGAAACTGCATGCCAAGGGGCAAGGTACCGGTCCGAAGGAAGAAGTCGGCCAGGTGCTTTACATGCGCGGCCTGATCTCGTCCATGCTGCAGGTCGAAGCCGTGCGCGTTGCGCAGGATCGCTACGGCAAAGGCAAGCACATTACCGGCGAGCAGATGCGCTGGGGTCTGGAGCACCTCGACCTTGACCAGAAGAAGCTGGATGCCTTGGGCTTTGCCGGCGTGATGCGGCCGGTAAAGACGTCCTGTCTCGACCACATGGGTTCGGCTTGGGCGCGCATTCACACCTGGGACGGCAAGAAGTGGAACTTCTCCTCCGACTGGTATCAGGGCGATGAGAAGGTCCTGCGGCCTTTGGTGATCAGCACCGCCGGCAAGTATGCCGAAGAGAAGAAGATCGTGCGGCGCACGGCCGAAGACTGCAAGAAGTAAGCAGGAAGTGACATAAGGGGTCTTCCGGACGGAGCGTGGTTTGCTCCGTCCGGACCCGGTTACCGGATATGGCCCGCGCTTATCGAAAGAGCACATGACTACCGCCAACATTCTTCTCAACGTCAATAGCATCGAGGTGATCTACAACCACGTCATCCTCGTGCTCAAGGGCGTCTCCCTGTCCGTACCGGAAGGCAGCATCGTGGCTTTGCTCGGCGGCAACGGCGCCGGCAAGACGACGACCCTGCGTGCCGTCAGCAATCTGCTGCATGGAGAACGCGGCGAGGTTACCAAGGGCTCGATTGAATGTCGCGGCGAACGGATTGAAGCGCTGACGCCTGCCGACCTGGTCAAGCGCGGCGTGGTGCAGGTCATGGAGGGCCGCCATTGCTTCGGCCACCTGACCATCGAAGAAAACCTTATGACCGGCAGCTATACCCGTACCGACGGGCGGGCGGCCGTGGCGCAGACCCTGGAAAAGGTCTACGACTACTTCCCGCGCCTGAAGACCCGGCGCACCAGCCAGGCCGCCTATACCTCGGGCGGCGAACAGCAGATGTGTGCCATCGGACGCGCCCTGATGGCGAACCCGACCATGGTGCTGCTCGACGAGCCCTCGATGGGCCTGGCACCGCAAATCGTCGACGAGGTCTTCGGCATCGTCAAGGATCTCAACCAGAGGGAAAAAGTGACCTTCCTCCTCGCCGAACAGAACACCAACATGGCCCTGCGCTATGCCGACTTCGGCTACATCCTCGAAAATGGCCGCGTGGTCATGGAGGGGGCGGCCAATGACCTGGCCAACAACGAGGACGTCAAGGAGTTTTACCTTGGCATCTCTTCGGGGGAGCGCAAGAGCTTCCGCGAGTCCAAGCACTACCGCCGCCGCAAACGCTGGCTCGCTTGAGGACTGGATCACGCGGCGCGCTGCGGCGTTGTTCGCGGGCTTGTTTAGCGCTGCTAAACGGCACCCGCTCTCGCCTTGCATCGCTTGGTGCTCCATAGACCTCATCCGTTAAAGCAAAGCACACGCTTTGCGGCCTCCTCAACTCTTGGAGCAACGTGACATGTCCAAATATTTCGACGCGCTCGAAACCCGCTCGGCCGACGAACGAAAGTCGGCGCTGGCGATACGCCTGCCGCAGCAGATTGCGCACGCCAAGGCGAACACTGCATACTTTGCCGAGTCGCTCAAGCATGTTGATGCGGCATCGATCGTGTCGGCGGACGCCCTCGCGGGTCTGCCGGTGGTGCGTAAGAGCGACCTGATCGAGTTGCAGAAGACCCGTCGGCCGTTCGGTGGTCTGGCGGCGTCGTCGTGGGGCAGGCTCGGGCGCGTGTTTTCTTCCCCGGGTCCGATCTACGAACCCGAGGGGCGCAACGCGGACTACTGGCGCACGGCACGTGCTCTTTACGCAGCGGGCTTCCGCGCCGGCGACCTGGTGCACAACAGCTTTTCCTACCACATGACACCGGGTGCCTGGATTCTCGAAGCGGGTGCGCAGGCGCTGGGCTGCACGGTGTTCCCGGCCGGTGTCGGACAGACTGAGCAGCAGGTGGCAGCGATGGCCGATCTGCAGCCCAACGGCTATGTCGGCACGCCGTCTTTTCTGCGCATCCTGCTGGACAAAGCCGACGAACTCGGCGTCAAGCTGCCGTCGCTGACCAAGGCGCTGGTGTCGGGCGAAGCTTTCCTGCCGCCGGTGCGCGACGCGCTGCTGGCCCGCGGTATTGCCGGCTATCAGGCTTATGCGACGGCCGAATTGGGCGTCATCGCCTACGAGACGGAAGCGCGCGAAGGCCTCGTGATCGACGAGGGCGTGATCGTCGAGATCGTGCGACCGGGCACGGGCGACCCCGTTGCCATGGGCGAGGTCGGCGAGGTGGTGGTGACCACCTTCAATACCGACTATCCGCTGATCCGATTCGGCACCGGCGACTTGTCGGCCCTTCTGCCCGGTGTATCGCCTTGCGGTCGCACCAACATGCGGATCAAGGGCTGGATGGGCCGCGCCGATCAGACAACTAAGATCAAGGGCATGTTCGTTCATCCCGAGCAGGTTGCTGCGGTGGTCAAGCGTCATCCCGAGATTGCCAAGGCGCGACTGGTGGTGACCAATCCGGACAGCAGCGACCT